>ERZ772816.2248-NODE-2248-length-13412-cov-2.750094_pt1 | contig 13412 bp, 10 predicted proteins | sample MGYA00511359_ERZ772816 | MGnify/ENA primary metagenome ERZ772816 (study PRJEB29015, sample SAMEA2737710) | human gut metagenome | biome: human gut; feature: human-associated habitat; material: faeces | place: China | collected 2012 ...
GGCGCGTTCGGGGCGAGATCCCCGCGCCGGGTGATGGGGAGCCGGATTTCGAAGAGCGCCCCGCCTTCGTCGCGGTTCCGGGCGGAGATGGAGCCGCCGAAATCCTTGACCAGCCCGTAAATGATGGAAAGGCCGAGGCCGGTCCCCTTGCCGACGGGCTTGGTGGTGAAGAACGGCTCGAAAATTTTATTCAGCAGGTGGGCGGGAATGCCGGTCCCGGTATCCCAGACGGACAGCAGCACCGTGTTGCCGTCCATAACCGTGGAGACGCCGATGACGGCGGGCGGTTCGGGCGCGCTTTTGACGCGTTCCTCCACGGCGTCCCGGGCGTTGAGGATGAGGTTGACGATCACCTGTTCCAGACGGTTGGGGATGGCGAGGACGGGCGGCAGGGCCGGGGCGAGCGAGGTCTCCAGCGTGATGCCGTGCACCACGAGCTGGCGGCCGAACAGATCGCAGGCCTGCGCCACGACGCCGTTGATGTCCGTATCCAGCAGCGCAAGATCGGATTTGCGGCCGAAGGCGCGCATGTGGTTGATGATGTCGCTGGCGCGGTCGACCTGCCCGCTGATTTCCACGGACAGCTCGGAGAGCGTCTCCGGCGCGATGGGTTCGCTGCGGCGGGTCTTGCGCAGAAAATAGCTTGCCGCGCCCTTGATGACGGTAAGCGGCTGGTTCAGCTCATGGGCCACCCCGGTCGCCATTTCGCCGAGCGTCGCCATCTTTCCGGCCTGAATGAATTTCTGTTCCATCTCGATGCGTTCGGTGACGTCGGTGGCGCAGAGGATGCGGACGCGGCGGTTTTCGATCATGGCCGAGGCGGAACGGATGTCCACGCGCAGGGGCGTGCCGTCGGCCTTGATGTTCGTCACGCCGGAAAAGACGGTGAAGGCCCGCAGCTGGGAAGCGTACTGCTCGCGCTCCTCGGGCAGGAACAGATCGAGGATGCCGCGCCCGATCAGTTCGTTTTCCCGCTGGCGTCCGTACATTTTGACGGAAGCGGGGTTGCAGTCGAGGATGGTGAGCTCGGCGGCGTCCAGGAGGAAGACGGCATTGGGGATGCTGTCGAAAATGGCCTTGTGGGTGCGCTCGGACGCCTGCAGCTGGTGCTGGAGGGTATGGATGAGCGTCATGTCGATGCTCATTTCCATAACCGAGGACACGTTGCCGTCCTTGTCGAACAGGGGCACGGTCTGCACGAACCAGTAGTCCCGCGTCCCGTCGGGGTTGACGCGGCTTTCCTGATTGCACTGGACGGCCCCTTCCTCCCATGTGCGCTGGACCGAGCATTCGGGGCAGGGGGTGGTCCGTCCTTTGTAGACCTCGTAGCAGGTGTTGCCCGGCTGCGGATCGTACCGGACGGCGAAGCTGTGGTTCCAGCGCAGGAGGCGGTATTCGCGGTCCTGCACGGAAATGCCGCAGGGGACCATGTCGAACAGCCGCTGGAAGTCGTCCTTCCGGCGGCGCACTTCTTCGAGGTGGTGCTGATTGCGGATGCTGAATTCAACGATGGCCCGCGCGAGCTGGCCGAATTCGTCGTCGCGGCGGGCGTCGTCGAGGGTGACGGCCTGCCCTTCGCGCATGGCCTGCATGCTGGCGATCATGCGGCCGATGGGCAGACGCACTTCATACCAATAAAGGGCTACCGAGACGGCGCAAAGGAGCAGGGTAACGGCGGGCAGGACAATCCAGAGCCATTCGTAGGGCATCAGCCACAGAACGGCCCCCACCCCGGCGAGAAACAGCAGCGCCGTCATGGTGATGGTCTTGACCATGAGGCGGTAGGCTCCGAATCGGCTATGCATCGTCAACCCCGGTTTCCGGCGGTCCGCAGGGAACCGCCGGAACGGAAACGGTTATTCCCCGTCCATAGCCTTGCGGGCGGCGTCCTTGGACTCAAGCACCCGGTTGACGATGGAGAGCAGCTCTTCGGGATCGAAGGGCTTCTGGAGGGTGGCCACGGCGTTGCGGATGGCGAGGTGGATTCCCTGGAGGCCGCTGATCACGATGACGGGCGTGTCCTTGAATGCGGGGTTCATGGACATCTTGCGGTAAAAGCGCGGCCCCCATTCGTCGGGCATTTCCATGTCCAGCGTGACGAGATCGGGCCTTTCCGCTTCGAGGACGGAAAGGGCTTCCTCGACGCTGGATGCGGAACAGGTCGCGTAGCCGTTGTCGGAGAGAACTTCGGTGATGTACTTGACGATATACGGGTCGTCGTCGATGGTCAGGATCTTCTTGGGCATGGGGCTTCTCCTTGCGTTCGGATCAGGCGGTGGTTGGTTCGGGAACGAGCCGGTTGACGACCTCAAGCAGGGCTTCCGGCGTACACGGTTTTTCAAGGCAGGCCGCGGGGGCGGGAAGCGGGCCCTGCGTCAGGCCGATCGTGGCGAACGCATGTTCCCGGACGGAGATCGGCACGGCGGACAGCATGACCACGGGAATGCGTTTCCAGTCCTCGTCGCGGCAGACGGCCCCGTAAAAGGTCAGGCCGCTTTGCTCCGGCATCATGACGTCCAGCGTGATGACGTCCGGCCTCCACGAGCGGAGCACGTCCAGCGCTTCGATCCCGTTGCGGGCCATCTTCACGGCGAACCCGGCCTTTTCGAGGAGCACTCTGAGAAAGTACCGGAAATGGACCTCGTCATCAATGACGAGAGCACGCCTTCCGTCCATGTCACCGGGCCTCGGGCCGGGTCACGCTGGCGACGGGACAGGCGGAACGCAGCACAACCTGTTCCACCGTGGAGCCGATGTCCGCGTCGTCATCGGACAGATCCGAGGAATGGTGGGCCATGACGATGAGATCCGCCTCGTTCTCCCGGGCGACCTTGAGGATTTCGACATAGGGAATGCCTTCGCGCACAATGACCTCGGCGTTGGCGAAACCGTCGAGCTTGGACAGGTACAGCTTGTCGATCTTCTCGCGCATCTGCTCGGTATGGCGCTCGATCTCGGACTGGTCCATCGTCATGCCCTGGATGGACGTGATGTCGACGGCGTGCGTGATGTACAGTTTGGCGTTCAGCTGGCGGGCGGTATTCAGGGCGAAACGGAACGCATGGTTGGCTGCTTCGCTGAAGTCGGTGCAGAAGACGATGTTCGAGAACAGGTGCCAGCAGGTGGTACAGGGGCGGTTGACGATGAGCACCGGGCAGGGGGCCTTCTTCGCCACGGCGCGCACCGTGTTGCCCACGATGGAGCGCATACGGGCGGCGTTGGGATCGCTGGCGGCGCTGCTCGCGCCCATGACGATGAGATCGGGCTTGATCTGGCGGGCGTAGCGCAAAATTTCGGTGGAAGGCATACCCACGCTCAGTTCCATGCGGAAGGGGCGGGTACAGGCTTCAATCTGATAGGCGTAGGCCGTATTGAGTTCTTCGCGCACCATCTCCTGATACGCCTCATCCGGCTGCTCAAGGCTGCCGCTGCGGGTATCGGTGACGTTGGTGGTGAACCCACGGGAGGGGACGCCGCAGCAATGGTAGAGCGTCAGTTCCGCCTGCTGCTTTTCCGCCAACCCAAAAGCCAGTTTCGCGGCGTTGTCGCTGCCGGCCGTTCCCGAACTCGCAAACAGGATGTTCTTGAACAACATCTCGCTACTCCTTGAGATTACAGGTGAGTGAGCCGCCTTGGAACCCGAGTTCCCAGCCCATGCCTTCCAACAGATCAAACACTGTAAAGCTGGTTTCCGCGTCCAACGCGGTCGTTGTCTCGCCGAGCAGGACATGCCGGGCCGTCCCCGTTTGCAACGGGGTGTCCAGCATGTCCCGCAGGCGGAAAAAACGCAGTTCCGGCAGTTCGTCGCCGACGCCTTCGACGGCAAGGTAGACGTCCACGCGGGGCGTGCCGGGAAATCCCGTCAATTCCACGCGTTTGCCGAGGCGCAGGGCTTCGAGGCCGGGATAGCGGCAGCCGGAGGCGGGGCAGGCTTCGGCTTCGGCGAGGGCGTCGCCAAGGCCGGGGACCAGTTCCCGCGCCAGCGGATTCCGCTTGAGCAGCCTGAAGAACGAGCGCAGCGTAACGTCTCCGTCGAGTTCGAGCCTCATCCGGAGAAGCCCCGCGAATGGGGCTTCGGACGAAAGCGTCCCGTCAGAATGCAGCCGGATGGCGTCCATGATCCTGTCCTACTTGTGGCAAGCGCCGCAAGTGGTCGGGCCCTTGTTCTGGGCCGTATGGCATTCGATGCAGTTCTTGTGGTAGGCACGCATGAGCGGCGTGCGTCCGCTGGGCATGTTGGCCTTGTGGCATTCGGAACAGGGCTGATCTTCCGAGCTCACCTCGGGGTCTATGACGCCGTTTTCGCCGCCGTGGTGGCAGACGATACAGTCTTCGATCTTGGCGCGCTCGTTATGGTTGTCGTGATCGAAGGTGACGGCGGGGCGGCGGTGAGTCTTGAACTCTTCGGATTTCAGGGTCAGCGCATGGGCCGTCCCGACGAGGCCAAGCAGCAGCGTGACGGCGAGACCGGCGCGGGCAAGGGCGTGCAGGGGCATAGTTCACTCCAGTGATTCACGGAGGCGGCGCCTCCAAAAGCGGTGTACGGGGTCCGGAGCGCTGCGGGGAGCCCTCCCGGTGCCGGGAAGGCCCCTCGCGGGCTGACTATACTTCGGGCTTTTCCATCAGTTCATAGATGAGGTCGCCGATGAACTTGGTGTGCATGCCGAGCTTGTAATGCTTGATGATGTCTTCCAGTCCGCCGTGGCAGTTGTGGCACGGGGCGACCACGGTGTGGACTCCGGTGTTGCGGAGCTGATCGGCTTTCACCCGGTTGCCTTCCATGCGCACGCTCTTGAAGGGCGGGCCGCAGTTGATGATCCCGCCGCCCGCGCTGCAGCAGAAGTTGTGCTCGCGGTTGGGCGTCATTTCGACCACGTTGGCGCAGAGGAAGTGCACCACGTCGCGCAGCTTGTCGGCAAGGCCGCGGCCGCGGATGGTGTTGCAGGGATCATGGATGGTGACCGGATCTTCGAACTGGTGCGTGATTTTGATCTTGCCTTCGTTGATGAGCTCCCAATAGAACTCGATGGCATGGACCACCGGGACCGGGGAGTCCTTCCAGGCGAGCCAGCGGTTGCCCTGATCGTACACGGAGCGGAAGGCGTGCCCGCATTCGCCCATGACGATGCGCTTGACGCGCAGCTTCTGGGCCAGCTCGAAGTGGGCGCGCTTGATGCGGCCCATCATTTCGTAGTCGCCCGTGAACATGCACATGTCGCTGTTGTCCCAGCCGGGGCGGGAGGGCATGGTCCAGTCGCTGCCCGCCTGATGGAAGATCGCGGCGGCCTGATAGATGAGCTGCGTGCGGAACTTCGGCTCGGGCGCGATGACCGAGTACATGAAGTCTGCGCCTTCCTTGTCGAGCGGGATGCGGATGCCGGGGAATTCCTCGCGGGCTTCCTCTTCCTGCCAGACGAGGCTGTCGATCCATTCGTCTTCGCGCACCCACATCTGGTTGAACGTGGCGGAATGGCTGTTGGCGGTGTCCTGAATGAAGGTCGGGGTGATGCCGAGCTTGTTGCAGATGCGCCGCACGAGGCTCATCAGGTAGGCGATGTCCACGCCCACGGGACAGTAATGGATGCAGCGGCGGCACATGTTGCATTCGGTGTGCGCGATCTGCGCGATGCCCCGCATCTGTTCGGCGTTGAGCTTCCCGCTCTCGCGGACCATCTTGAAGATGGTCTTGTCGAGCTTGGCGACGGGCGTATAGGACGCGTCGTCCGGGTGGGAAAGGCTGAAGTGGCAGGCCTTGGCGCAGGCGCCGCAGCGCATGCAGGTCTGTTCGTATACTTTGACTCGCGCGCCTACCTCGCCCTTCAGGACGTCGCGGATCACTTTGGTGATGCGCTCCGGCGTGGCAAGCTGCATGCCGCGCGTCAGGTTGGCGTCTTCGATTAAGCGTTTTTCAATACCCATCGTGTGCCTCCAAAATTACCAGTCGCAGGTACGACGGACGCCGATGGATTCGGAACCCATGTAGGCGCGGGTGAAGGGAATCAGAATGGCGTGGCTCAGGCGCGTGAAGGGCAGGCAGATGAGGATCGCCTCGCCGAACAGCACGTGGAGCAGAGCCATGAAGCTTTCGCTTCCGAACCCATGCGCGGAGGCAAAGCCGGTCACCATGACGCCGGTGACGAGCAGCAGGGAGAACCAATCGGCCTGTCGGGTCACGTAGCTTGACGCCGGGACTGCCAGTCGGCGCCAGCCGAGGACCAGACAGGCCAGAATGGTAGCTAGGGTGACGGCGTCCATAAAGCCGTCGGGCAGGGAAGGAAGGGAAAAACCGAAATTGTAGTCCCACATGACGTTGTGGGCCGAGTAGAACAGCACGGCGAGCAGGATGCCGATGTGCAGCACGAAGTTCGCCACGGTCAGCAGCGGGTTCTCGCGCCAGCCGCAGGTGGAGAAGGGCAGCGTCCAGCGGATGATCGACGTCAGCGAGTCTTTCCAGTTCATGTAGGCGAGGGCCGAGGCGTCGCGCTGGCGGGCGAGGCGTCCGAGCGACCACAGCCGCCAGATCATCCCGCCGATGCACACCGTGAAGGCGATCCATGCCAGCGGGCCTACCGCAAAATTGTACAGGGCATTCATGATGAGTTCCTTGTTGCAGTTGGATGCCTAGAGCCGCACGGTGTGGCGGGAGAACACGCCGTCCTTGAGGGAACAGAACAGCAGGACTGTGCCGTCCGGGCTGAACGTGGGGTTCCACACGCCGTCGAGGTTTTCGATCACGGCGTTGCCGTCGACGTACAGGGCGAACTTCCCGTCGCGGCGGACCTTGGCGGCGGCGCGGTCCCCGGCGGGCGAGAACACGACGGGCCACGCCATATCAAAGGCATCGTCCCACACTTTGCCGTCCACGGCGATCTGGAACCGGCTGTTGTTCTGGCTGCCGAGGGCGGCGGCGTGCTTGCCGTCCGAGGACAGGACGAGATCCGTCACGGACGGGAAACGGCAGTTCCACGGGGTGGCGTTGCAGGCCACGGTGAAGGCGCCGTAGGAAGGCGCGGCGACGGCCCAGATGTATTCGCCGTCGGTGGCGGCGGCCTGAGGCGCCCAGCACTGCGCGAACATGGGCTTCCAGAAGAGGGAGCCGTTGCGGGCGAGGCCCCATTTGCCTTCCTTGCGGATGGGCGCGATGACGTCGCCGGATTTGGGCTCGAAGATGGGTTCCCACGCACAGGGGTAGGTTTCGCTCCAGCGCTGGCCGTTGATGGAAATGGTATATTCGTACGGCGTGACGCGCACGGTGCTGGCGACCCGGTGGCCTTCCCTGTCGAAGCAGGGCGACCACGCGTTCAGGTAGCACTCTTCCCATGCTTGGCCGTCGACGGCGATGGTATAGATGCCCTTGCTGAAGCCTTCCAGATCGGCCTGGCCAAGCCCGGCGGTCTGGACCACGGCGGCGGTTTTGCCGGTTTCCGAAAGGACGAAATCGGTGGCGGCGGTGTAGAGTTGTTCCCACGGCGCGCCGTCGACCAGCATCCCGTATTCCATGCCGGTCTGCATGGGCACGGCGATGGTCCCGGCCTTGTTGAACCTGGTTCCCCACAAATAGTCGGCGTGTTCTTCGCTTTCCGCGTCGTCGACCACAATGGCCCACTCGCCGTCGCTCTGAGACAGAGCCGTCAGCCGCCCGTCGGGGGCGAACTGGCAGTTATACATCTTGTCGGTGCGCGTTTCCCACAACGCACCGTTCAAGCGTACGGTAAAAGTGCCGTCTTCGAGGGCAGAAACCGCCGCGAACGATTCGCAGTCCGGAGAAATCTGCCATTCCTCCTGCCATGCCGTTTCGGGCAACATCTCCGTTTCCCCGAGCTTTCTGACAGAAGGTTCCCAATCATACCGTTTCTGATCTTCCATACAGTCCCCCACTGGGTGTGAAGCTACTTTTGGGCAGGAGCATACCGCGAAATCACGTTCTGTAAAGGCGCTCCGCCTGGAACGGGTATTACCCCGTTCTCAGATTGGGTATTGTCCTAAAAGGAACAGCACGATTTTTCCGGCATCAAAGGAAAAACGTGAAGAACGGGAAAAATGCCGTGTTAGAGGAATACGGGATATCACCCCTTCTTGTTTCCCATACCAAAAGTGAGGCTAATAACTTGAAAGAACACTCGTTCTTTTTTGGGTAATCGAGCCCCGAAACGGCGGATATTTTGTGAAAAGGCAGGATTGAGGTTACGGATCGGCAACACGAAAAAAAGGTCAAAAAAATTGTATTCAGAAGAAAGGGAGGAAAATACTTTTGAAAACACGAGGTTGCCTCAAGAAAGCGTGTAAAGTGAGGAAAAATCAAAAAAAGTTTTTGTTCAGAGAGCGTATTCTTGTTCCATAAAAAGAGAGCAGTCTTTTGTGGCGGATACTGAATCTTCTTTATTAAGAACGATTTCTAAGAACTAGTCTGCCGGAAACGGATGGTTTTGACGTCCGGTAGGGAAGGGACGTTCCCCCCTCGGATGGGCTTATGTGGAGAGGGGGCGGAGCAGGCCCGCTTGAAAGTTCGACGGGCGTTTGCCATAGTTCCGCCAGCGTCTTGCCCCTTATACTTTGGACCCCAAGCAAGCCGGCGGAACAACCGCCACGCTGGATGCCGTGCCCGTTTGGGGCTTGCGGGGACGGCCATTCGTCCGTAGCGTGCCCGGTTATCGGTCCGTTCTTGAAGACGGGTCCGGCAGCGTTGAGGGCTGTTTTTACGGAATGCCGGACAAATGGAAGGCCCTTTGGGGCCTACCGCGACTGCCGCGCAGAAGAGGCCTTTGCATACTTGTGGGGTTTACCCGGCCGCTCGTGTCGGTGGCGTCGTTGTTGCTGGAAAATCATAGATTCGCTTGGGGCGACGGTGTTTGCTTTGAGAGCTGACCGCGCCTTTGGAAGCGGTACGGAAGAGAATCGGAAAAAGGAGTTGCTCATGAAACGTATTCTGATGTTGGGCCTGTTGGCCCTGAGCCTGCTGTGCGGCACGGCGTTCGCCAAAACGGGCGAAGGCATGACGATCTGGTTTGATACGGGCGGTTCCGTAGGGGATGGTTACGGCACCATCGTTCAGAACGGAGCCAAGGCCGCTGCCGCCGATATGGGGTGCGAGCTGCGTTTGCTGTATTCCGACTGGAACCCTGAAACCATGATCACGCATTTCCGCAATGCCGTGGCCGCACGTCCGGACGGTATCGTCGTCATGGGGCATCCCGGCGACGCCGCATTCGGCCCGCTGGTCGATGCTGCGGTCAAGCAGGGGATCGTCGTGACCTCGATCGACACGGCCTTGCCGGAAACGCAGGCTCGGCATCGCGCCAAGGGGTTCGGCTATGTGGGGACGGATAACTACACGCAGGGCAAGGCTCTCGCTGAGGAAGTGCTGCGCCGCACGAACTTGAAGAAAGGCGACCGCGCCTTTGTCTGGAAGCGCATCCCCGATCGCGGGCGGCGCGCGCAGGCTATCGTCGAAATGCTGGAACAGGCGGGCGTGACCGTGGATTATCAGGAAATCACCCCAGAAATCGACAAGGACCCCGTGCTCGGTGCCCCGGTCGTGGCGGGGCAGCTCGGGCGTCACCCCGACACCAAGGTCATCATCGTGGATCACGGCTCCCTGACCGCGCAGATGGGCAACCACCTCAAGAACGCGGGCGTCAAGCCGAATACGGTATATGTGGCGGGATTCTCGCTGTCTCCGGCGACGGCGGCGGCCATTGAAAACGGCTATGTCCAGCTTGTTTCCGAAGCGCAGCCGTATGTGATGGGCTACTTCGGCGTCGTACAGACCGTGTTGAGCAAAAAGTACGGTTTTACCGGATTCAGCATCGATACGGGCGGCGGCATCGTGGACGCCGCCAATATCGGCGCGGTGTCCGCCTTTGCCAAGCAGGGCTTGCGGTAGAGGAAACGCCCCCAAAAGGGAGCTTCTGAAGAAGTATCCCCTTTTCTTTTTTCCGGACAGGCAGGCTAGCGCTTTTTTACTTTTGAAAGAATAGAGAGGCATTGGGGAAGGGAGCGGAGCGTTTTCCTTGAGGAGCGCTTCCCTTCCCCAAAACCGCCAGCGCGGAACCTCTCTCCTTTCAAAGACGTTCGTGCCTATCAAATCCTTGCCCGCAGTCTCTTCCGGCACAGATTGTCTTTGAAAATACGGTCAAAGTGGAAGGCTTGTCTCATGGCGGTCGAGAGATGTTTTTCCAGCGGCTGCGCGGCGGAACTCCCGCTGATGCGGGGCGTCAAAGTGACATGGATGCGTTATGGGAATGCTGCTCAGTGTAAGAGGGATACGGAAATCGTTCGGAGCGGTGGCGGCGTTGCGGCACGCCGATCTGGACATGGCGGAAGGTGAGGTCGTGGCACTGCTTGGCGATAACGGCGCGGGCAAGTCCACGTTCGTCCGCCTGCTCTCCGGGGCCGGGCGTCCCGACGGCGGCACGTTCAGGTTTGGGGGGAATCCCGTTGATCTGGCGAAATACAGCGTCCGCAAGGCCCGGGATATGGGCATCGAGACGGTGCATCAGGATCGCTGCCTGTGCGAGGGGCAGTCGCTCTGGAGGAATATGTTTGTGGGGCGCCACGTGAGGACGCGCTGGGGATTCATCGACATTGCCGCCGAACGCGAGGCAACCCGGGTGATGCTGGGGGAGTGGCTCGGGCTCGGCGGGGCGGGGCTGGACCCCGATGCCGACGTACGGGTGTTGTCCGGCGGCGAGCGGCAGGCGCTGGCGATCGGGCGGGCCATGTATTTCGGGGCGCGGCTGGTCATCTTGGACGAACCCACCACGGCCCTCTCGTTAAAAGAGGTGAAACGCGTTCTGGAATTCATCCAGGCCCTGCGGGACAAGGGGCGCTCCGTGCTGCTGGTGTCCCACCATGTGCATCAGGCGTATGATGTGGCGGATCGGTTCCTGTTCATGGATAAGGGCAGGACGGTCGGTGAAGTACGGCGCGAGGGGACGTCCCCGGCGGATCTGACGGAACGGCTGCTGTCCCTCGCCGAAGGGAGAGGTGCGTGATGGGCGGGCGCATCCGGTGGGCGTTGCCCGCAAGCACACGCAACCAGCTGTGGCTGACGGGGTTGTTCTTGGCGTTGCTTGCGCTGTTCATGATGACGGGCGCGCGGGCGTTTCTGGCGTGGCCCATGTACGAGAGTCTGCTTTCAACCTTGCCCCTGTACGGTTTTCTGGCGCTCGGGCTCACGTTGGTGGTCGCGGCGGGGGAGATGGATTTGTGTTTCCCCTCGACGCTGGCGGTAGCCGGATTCGGCTTTGCGCTCACGGCGATACACACGGGGCAGGTCTGGCTCGGCGTCATCGTCGCCATCCTGATCGGCTTGGGGATCGGTCTCTGCAACGGCTTTCTGGTCGCGTATGTCGGCGTGCCGTCCATCATAGCGACCATCGGGACGCAGTTTTTCTGGCGCGGCGCTGTCATGCTGCTGAGCCAGGGACTCGCACTCGGGCTGGCGGATCTGGGGGGAAGCCCCATGCATAGCGTGCTGGCAGGGAGGCTTGGCGGCTTCCTGCCCATGCAATCGCTCTGGCTGATTGTAATGGCGCTTGCCCTTTGGCTTCTCCTGAACCGCCACCCGCTCGGCGACGCCATCCGGTTTACGGGCGAGCAGGCGGACATCGCATCCCGGCTCGGCATCAACGTCCCGGCGGCCCGTCTTGGCGTACACACGCTCATGGGCGGCATAGCGGGCTTTGCCGGGGCCATCGGATGCATGGAAATGGGGTCGTGGTGGCCCACACAGGGAGACGGGTACATGCTGCTGGTGTTCGCCGCCGTGTTCATCGGTGGGACCAGCGTATTCGGAGGCTCCGGGAGGCTGTACGGCACGTTGATCGGCATCGCCATCGTCGGGATGATCGAGGCGGGCATCGTCAGTTCCGGCCTGTCGGGATTCTGGACTCGCGCCGTGCACGGCATGGTCATCGTTGTCGCGGTATCGAGTTACGCGATTCTCTCAGGGAATGCCGACGAGCGTATTTTGCGTCTGGTACGGTGGAGAAAAAGGTAGAGCCTCTTCAAAGCCACTGAGCCGAGAAAAGCGGCAAGTGGCGAGCGGCGCGCATTGCCTGATCGGTACAACACAGGGAAACGCGTTTCCTGACCTCGGTTCCGGATGGTGGAAAGAGCAACAAAAGGGAGGCTTCAACCTCCTTTTTGTTATCGCCGGACAGCTACAAGTCTCGTCGCTCGACAAGCAGTTTATCCAGTTCTTCCATGAATGCGGCAAGCAGGGCTTCCTGCCCGCGCACGGAGCGGATGACTTCGCCTTTACGGAAGATGATGCCCTTGTCGCGGCCTCCCGCCATGCCGAGATCGGCTTCCCGCGCCTCGCCGGGTCCGTTCACCACACAGCCCATGACCGCGACCTTGATGGGCGCGTTTTCCGTGCGCAGGCGGCGCTCCACTTCTTGAGCGAGGCCGATGAGATCTATTTCCGTACGCCCGCAGGTGGGGCAGGAGATGATTTCCGGCCCGCGCTGGCGCAATCCGAGGGCGCGGAGCAGTTCCCACGCCACGGTCATCTCTTCTTCCGGGGCAGCCGTCAAAGAGACGCGCAGGGTGTCGCCGATGCCCTCGCTGAGGAGGACCCCCATGCCGACCGAGGATTTGATGGCTCCGCGCAGCACGCCGCCCGCCTCGGTGACGCCAAGGTGCAGCGGGTAATCGCAGCGTTGCGATAATAGCCGGTAACATTCAATGGTATTGAGGACCGAAGACGACTTGATGGAAATTTTCGTATCGTAAAAGCCGTGTTCCTCAAGGATGCGGACATGCCCGAGTGCGCTTTCAACCATTGCTTGCGGGGTGGGGCCTCCGTACTGCTCCAGCAGCCGTTTTTCTACCGAACCACTGTTGACGCCCACGCGGATCACCGCGCCCCGCGCTTTGGCGGCATCGACCACCTTTTCCACGTTTTTGCGTTCGCCGATGTTGCCGGGGTTGATGCGTAAGCCTTCCAATCCCGCTTCCAGTGCCATGAGGGCCAGACGGTAGTCAAAATGAATGTCCGCGATGACCGGGATGAGGCTGGCGTCATGAATGGCGCGCAGGGCCCTGGCTGCCGTCTCGTCGGGTACGGCGACGCGCACGATTTCGCAGCCCGCGTCATGCAAGCGTTTGATCTGGCCGAGGGTGGCCTCCACGTCCCGCGTGTCGGTATTCGTCATGCTCTGGACGACAATGGGTGCACCTCCGCCGATACGGACGGAGCCGAGTTTCAATTGTCGAGTCTGTTTGCGGGGGAGTTCCATATACTATCCTTTTGGGGAGGAATCTGGGGGAAGGCGTTTTTTATAAAAAGCGCCTTCCCCCAGACCCCCACCCGCAAAAATGTTGACTGGTGGGGAGGCTGCGCGACAGGAGTTCGTTTCAGCCGGAGAGGGAATACAGAGAAGAGGCCATGTCCTGTCTGGATAAGA
>ERZ772816.2249-NODE-2249-length-13411-cov-21.671159_pt1 | contig 13411 bp, 10 predicted proteins | sample MGYA00511359_ERZ772816 | MGnify/ENA primary metagenome ERZ772816 (study PRJEB29015, sample SAMEA2737710) | human gut metagenome | biome: human gut; feature: human-associated habitat; material: faeces | place: China | collected 2012 ...
GCGCTTTGCCAAACAAATCCGGCCGGTTGCCCAGCGTGCGCATATAGAGCGAATAAGCACTGAGTTGTTCTTCGGTCAGCACTTCCACGGGCAGATGGGACAAATCCTTGTTCTTCAGCTTGACGGTACAGATGTAGTATTCATACGGCTCTTGGTAGGTGATGAGCTGCGGCACGCCACCCGGCCCGATGATGAGCATGGTCTTGGTGCGGTAGCGTATCTGCATGGTTACGGTCTCGGTCAGGATGTATTGCTTTTCAAAGAGCATTTCAAGTTCGCCCTGCACCTCGGCCAGTGTGAACACGCCGTCATGCAGCGCGGACAAAATCGAGATCAGCACATAGGGGTCATGCTCGATTTCATCCAGATAAAAATGATACTCGTCATAGTTGTGGGTGGCCTCGTAGGTGTCGAGATACCGTTGCAGCTTTTGTTCCAGCTTGGCATAAGCCTTCTCTGCACCCAGCATATCCTTGTCCTTGGAAAAATAAGAAGATGCCGTCACGCCGGTCCCAGCGGTGCCCGCCATCACCGTGCAGGACTGCAAGCCCGTTATCAAGAGCAGAGCCAGCAGACCGAACACCGCCACGATCAGAATGGTTTTCCAGTTCTGGGCAGCAAATTCGGCCACCCGTTCGCCGCCTTCGGCTGCCAGCTTTGTTACCCGGAAACCATTTTCTGCGGTAGTGGCTGCACCCTGTGCGGCGGCTTGTCCGGCCTGCCGTGCAGCTTTGGCGTACTGTTGCTTGATACGCTGTTTCTGCCACATCCGGGAAATGGGATTGCTGGCGGACTGCGCGATCTGCGGATTGTCCCGCAAAGATTTCTGGTAAAAGTATTCTGCATTGGCAGACATGAGCTGACGCTCTGCCTTTTCCACGGCCTTGTAGGGCTTCATCTTGTGGTGCCGGATGCCGCTGCGGATGGCTTTGGCGGTCTGACGCTCCACCAGTTCTTCACCTTTGTGGCCGCCCTCCACGCCCACATTTTCGTGTTCGACCTCGTGGATTTTTCCGTGAGCGAACAGCAATGCTTCCGACAGCGGGCGGCTGGCCGGGTTTGGTTTCAGGCTGGGCGGGCCTTTGTCCTGCTGCTCAAACCGCAGGGTGGATTTTGCCTTGCCGCTGGCTGCATCGTAAACTTTTTCCTTGACCGGGACACGCTTCTTCGGCAGAGCGGCGCGGGCCGCATCCAGCTTGTCGGCCTTTGCTTCCGCTTTTTGAATAAACGGCTGCAATGCCGGGTCTGCCCGTTCTTCTTCGGTCAGTTCCAGACGGGCGGCGGAACGGTGCAGACCATCTTCACTTTCGGCGGTGGCTGCTGCTTCTGCTGCCTTTTTCGCTTTCTTTTTATTTTTATGCCCGTCCTTGATGTCCTCGGCCCGTTCCAGAATTTTTTCGGCCTTGCCCTCGGCATCCGTGGAGTAGTCCTGTTCCGCTTCCCGACTGGAAACATTCTCTACAGTGCCGTCCGCTTGATTTTCCACCACCAGACCGTCACGGGTCATGGTCTGGGTGACTTTGGCTTTTGCCTGCAATTCTTTCAAGGTTCTTCACCTCCCATCGGACAGCGGCCCGTTTCAATGTCCGCAATGTATTTGAGAATCGGGAACACCTGCGGCGGCGAAACTGCATTGCCCAGTGTTTTCATCCGCTTGCTGCGGTTCGGCACATCTTCGGTCAGGCGCGAGATGTCGGCGGGTTCTTCGGCCCAAAGGGAATGTCCGTCCATTTGCGCGGGAAACCCATCAGCCACTCTACCCAGTCCGGGTTGAGGTAGGGCTTTTCCAGCGTGGTGGGGGTCATCCGGTAGACCACATGGGAAAGCCGCGCCGTCCACGCCTTGCCGTCCTTGTTCATCTTGCGATAGCTGCCATTTGCAGAAATTTGGATGTCCAGCCCCTTGCCCACATCCCCGGTGTCGCTGGCAAGGGGCGTGGGAAGCAGCGGAGCCGATGATGAATACCCGTTTCCGTTCGTGCCACGCGCCAACGGCAGCAGCAGGTAATACGAAAACCCGAACATCGTAACCTGCCTGCTCCAAGTCAATGAGCGTTTTGTCGAGCCCCATACGGAGGAAGCCAGCAACATTTTCTCCAAGCACCCAACGGGGCTGCAATTCCCGGATAACCCGCAGCATTTCGGGCCACAAATAGCGTTCATCGTGGAAGCCGCGCTGCCGCCCTGCGGTGGAGAACGGCTGGCACGGGAAGCCGCCTGAAATGAGGGTGACGGTGCGAAGTCCTGTTTTTTCAAAGAAAGCCTCCTTTGTTACGGTGGTGATGTCCTGAAAGCGGGGCACCTCCGGCCAGTGGCTTGCCAGCACAGCGGCAGGAAATGCTGCCCACTCGCATTGACAAACCGAAGTGAAACCCGCTGCTTCCGCGGCAAGGTCGATGCCGCCGATGCCGGAAAACAAGCTGAAATGCGTTAGGCTCATAGCTCCACCACCTCACTGAGCCGGGTGGTCATAATTTTGTAAAGCTGGGTGTTTTTCGGGATGGGGTTGGAAAACGGAAGCACCACATTTTCAAAAATCAGCAGTCCTTCGCCCGGTTCGGAATTGTCGATGTACTTCTGCTGGTCTGCGGAGAGGTTCAGCCGTTCCGAAAGGATTTTGCGGTCGCCGGATGCCTGATTCAGCAGCGTGATGAAGTCGCTGTTTTCCAGAATGTTCTCGATCTCCGGGGAAGAAAGAAGGTCCTTCACATTCTGGGTGGCGCCCGTGGGCACACCGCCCCATTTGCGGAAGCGTTTCCAAATCTCGGCACTGTACGCGGCGGTCTGTTCCTCTTTCAAGAGCAAGTGGAACTCGTCTGCAAAATACCATGTAGCCCGGCCTTGGCTGCGGTTCTGGGTGACGCGGCCCCATATCTGGTCTTGGATAATGAGCATCCCCAGTTTTTTTAACTGCTTGCCTAACTCCTTGATGTCAAAGGCCACAAGCCGGTTGTGGATGTCCACATTCGTTTTGTGATTAAACACGTTCAGCGAGCCGGATACATACAAGTCCAATGCCTGCGCTACCCGGTCCGCTTCCGGCAAGTGCTGGTCGAGCAGGGCTTGGTGGAGGTCAGACAAAATCGGCATATTCTCCGGGCAGGGATTCGCCAGATAGGGGCGGTAGATGGCTTTCACGGCACGGTCTATCACGGTGCGTTCAATCGCTTCCAGACCTGTTTTGCCGCCCATGACCAGTTCACAGAACGACAGCACAAAATCCGATTTTAGGGCCAAAGGGCTGTCATCTTCGGAATAATTCAGGTTGATGTCCAGAGGATTCACATAGTCCTTGCTGGTGGGCGAAAGTTTGATGACCTGCCCATGCAGCCGCTTGACCAGCGGATAATACTCGGCCTCTGGGTCTGAAATAAAAATATCGTCAGCAGTCGTTAAAAACACACTGACGATTTCGGACTTGCAGCTCATGGATTTGCCGCTGCCGGGCGTGCCCAGCTTCAAACCGTTGGGACACCGGGCCTGCTTGCGGTCCAGCATGATCATGTTGTGGGATTTTGCGTTGATGCCGTAGTACATGGCCGCGCCGCTCTGGAAAAGCTCCTGCGTCACAAAGGGCACAAACACCGCCACGTTGGAGGTGGTAAGGCTGCGCTGAATCTTTATCTGGTTGATGCCCAGCGGCAGGCTGGACACAAGGCCCTGTTCCTGCTGGTAGTCCAGCCGGACAAGCGAGCAGTTATACTTCTGTGCCACACCTGCGGCTTGGAACACATCGTTGCCCAGCTTTTGCTTGGTGTCGGCCACATTCAGCACAAGAAAGGTCAGCATGAAAAGCCGTTCGTTCCGGGTCTGCAATTTGTTCAGCAGCTTTTTGGCGTCCTCGCCGTAAGTGGCAAGGTCGCTGGGCAGGATGTCCATGTCGTACCCGGAACGGACAGCCTTTTTCTGCTCCTGAATCTTCATGGCGTCAAGGTCTGTAATCTTCCGCTTGATGGTTTTGATGGCCTCGGTCTGGTCGATGGCCTGCACATGGAGATTGACGAGAATCCCGCTTTCCGTTTTGAGAAAGTCGGCCAGCATTTCGTCCGAAAGTTCCGGCGCAAGGATTTGTAAAAAGCTCACGGCTCCATATTTGCCGCCCAGCCCAAAGGTCTTGGCCGTGCCGAAGCAGAGGGAGGATGGAGCCACAAAATCTTTGGTGGACAGGCCGGAGGGTGCCAGCCAGTCCCAGTCAAAACGGAACGGTTCGCCGTCCGGGTGGAAGATGCCGTGCAGAACCTCCAAACGCTCCTGCCCGTCCATGACGTGTGCCACGCAGCCCATGGTCTTAAAGTAGCCCAGCAGATCAAGGCCAATGCGGGTCAGCCGTGCCCGCGCCGTTTTCAGGCTGTCGGCATCGATGGTGAACGTCAGATATTTGGTTTTGACAATGCCGTTGTTTCCGCTGGCAAGCTGCTTTTGCAGGATGGCGGTGTACTCGGCGCGGATGTCGTCAAAATCATCCCCCTGCGGTGCGATCTCAAAACTTTTTGCGTACTGCACCGGGTCAACTTTGCGATTCAAAAACGAAAGCTGCACATGGATGGACGCATCCACATAGTTGTAGAGGTCGCACAGGTGTTCAAAGATGGCGGTCCGTGTTTCCGGCTGGGCCAGCTGATAACTGATGTCCTCAAAGGCAATGCACTTGGAGAACGTGCGCCGGCCAATGCGGCACACACCGTCCGGGTAGATGGCTTCATACGGGATAGTGGCCTGCGCCGTGCGGGGCTTGCCGTCACCCTTGTATTTTCGGATAACGGCATCAATTTCTTTTTTCTGGGCGCGGGTGAGCTTTTTGGGCTTTTCGGTTTCGCGGGGTATCGCTTTTCTGGACAATGGCCTTTACCTCCTGTTCCATTTGGTATTGCCGCATAAGGGCGGCGTAAGCATTGTTGGTCTGATAGGGCCTTTCCTTGGGACGGATAAAGCAGCACTGAATCATTTGCTGAATCACTACTTCAAGGGGCTGGCCGTGCCGCTCGAACAGAGCGAACAGCAGCCCCGGCAGCATGGCAAAAATCATCAGCAGGGCCGCTGCACTGTTGGAAAGATAGTTCCTGGCCAAAAAATAAAGCGGTCCGCCCGTTAAAAGCGCACCGCCGAAGCAGACCAGCTGCCGCTTGGTCAGCCCGAATAAGACTTTGGATTTTACATGGGTCAAATCTTTGGGAACGGTCACATACGCCATTCAAACGCTCCTTTCTCAATGGGCACCGAACACGGATTTGCTGATGCTGCCGGTCTTGAACAGACAGAAGCAGAGCAGCACGGTGTAGCCCATGCAGCCCCAGATGGCCCCGGCAATGTCCGCCGCACCCGAAATGTTGCGTATCAGCACCGCATAGATGCCCACGACAATCATAATCAGGAACGCTTGGAAGCCTAACGCCAAAAGCGATTTCAAATAGTTCTGCCCGGTGCTGCGCCACTCGCTGCTGCCCATGGTCGCCAGTGGGATAGGCCCCAGTGCGGTCACAACGTAAATCTCAATCATGCGGCCGTAGGTCACAAGGAAGATGCAGATGGACAGGATGTTCATGGTCAGGCCCACCACAAGGGTCTGGAACCACAGGCTGAGCAGACTGCCGATGGTCATGCTTTCTAGCTGAAATTCCAGTCCGGGTATCAGGCGGTCAAAGTGGATGGATGTTTCACCGATGATAACGCCGGAACTTTGGTTGACAACGCTCTGGGTGGCATCGAACACGCCCATGACGATGTTCCATGTGTTGCTGACAATGAGAATGGCAAAGGCAGACTTGAAAATCCAGCGGAAGAACATGGAGGTGTCAAAGTCGTGCATATTGTTCTTTTCGGTAATCATCTGGATAAGCTCATGGCACATCACAAGGGCAAGGATAGCCGCTGCAATGGGCAGCACCACAGTTTCGGAAAGACTACGCAGCATATTGAAGATGCCGCTGTTCCATGCTTGCGGGGTGGAGCCGACATCCGAAGCGATTTCGCCCACTTTGGCGTTCACGTTATCGAACAGGCCGGAGAGGTTGCCCGTGATGCCATCTATCAAAATGCCTTTTATCCATTTTTCGATGATCTCACTAATCAAGCAAAGATACCTCCTTTCCCGCGCCCTCCCATGTGAGAGGGAGAGCGCGGAGTAGGATTTTAAGTGTTAGTTGTTCGGAAAATTGTGGGCAGCGATGCAGGACTTAGCCCAGCAGCCCGGACAGCAGCGGGACAAGGGTCACGCCAATCAGGGCAACGCCGCCGCCCGCGACCAGCTGCTTCACGCCCTGGCTCTTGCTGCCGGGGTTATCCTGTCCATAGCCCTCCAACAGGTTGATGCCGCCCCAGACACACAGGGCACCGCCCAGACCGACCACGATAGTCTGCAAAGTATCGACTGCGCTGTTGAAAAATTCCATAAGGTCCTCACTTTCTGCCGCTTGTTCTGCGGCACTCAAAAATAAAATTATTCGACTGAATTTTCAGCCGACAGGTCAATTTCGTACAGGTCAAAATTTTCGTCCTGTGCGACTACCTGCTGCCGCTTCCGGCGCAGGGCGGATAAAAACCTGTCCACATCAAAGGTGTTTTTCTTGTCCGCGTCCGCAAGGTATTTGTAGTGCGGGTGTTTGGTAATGTCGAACTTCTCCGAGAAGAACGGCCTCACACCCCGCAGCTGCAAAATACATTTGCCGCCGTCCATGATTGCGATTTCGTCCTCTGACATCAACGCCTTTCCTAATTTTTGATAGTTCAGTCCGTGGGAGGTTTGAGAGCCCCGGTTCTCGCTGGTGTTGAAACTGTCGATGGTCTCTTTCCCCAGCGCATCGGAGATCTCTTTGGCATTCTTGCCCCGCCCACTCAAAAAGAGAACAGAATCGCAGTTGTCTGAAATGATTTCGGCCGCATCTTTGTAGATGGCTTTCAGCTGCGACTGGCTCTGCAAAATGATGGATGCCGAGATTTCCCGGCTGCGGATGGTGGCGATCAGCTTGTCGAAGTTGGGAATCTGCCCGATGTTGGCGAACTCGTCCAGAATCAGCCGCACATGGACAGGCAGCCGACCGCCGTATTTATCATCCGCACGGTCACACAGCAGGTTGATAAGCTGGCTTTGGAGCATGGCCAGAATGAAGTTGAACGTGGTGTCCGTGTCGCTCATAATCAAAAACAGCACCGTCTTTTCATCCCCGATGGTGTCCAGCTCCATTTCATCGTCCTCCATCAGCTCCCGCACCTCCCGGATGTCAAATGGGGCTAAACGGGCACCACAGCTTATCAGGATGGAGGAACGGGTCTTGCCCGCCGACAGCAGAAACTTTTTGTACTGCCGGACAGCGAAGTGGTCCGGGTCTTTCTGTTCCAGCCGTTCAAACATGAGGTCCACTGGGCTTTGAAACTCCGGGTCGTCCTCGCGGGCTTCACTGGCATTTATCATTTCCAGCAGGGTGGTGAAGTTCATCTCTTCTGCCGGGGCCTCATACCAGATGTAGCCGATAAGCGCGGTGTAGAACAGCCGTTCCGACTTCACCCAAAAATCTTCTGCTGATTTCTCACCCTCGCCCTTGGTGTTGGCGATAAGGGTATTCACCAGTTTCAGCACGTCCTTTTCCGAGTGGATGTAAACAAAGGGGTTATACTTCATAGACTTGGAAAAGTTTATCGTGTTCAGGATTTTCACCCGGTAGCCCGCCCGCTGGAACATTTGGCCTGTTTCGAGAACCAGTGTGCCTTTCGGGTCTGTGACCACGAATGAGGTAGGATAGTCGGAAGTGGGAAAACATTGCATGAGGTTGGGCTTCACATAGAAGCGTGTCTTGCCGCTGCCGGAGCCTCCGATCACCAGCACATTCTTGTTCCGGGCTGTCTTGGGGTCTTTGGGCCGCCCGGTCATGGTCAGGCGTTCAGTCTGGGTCAGCAGGATGTTGTTTTCAAACTTGGGGTCGATGTAGGGGGCAATGTCCTTGGCGGTGCCCCATCGGGCAGAGCCGTATTCCTCGCCCTTGCGGTACTTCTTGGCGTTCTTGCCCTTGCTGTACACGATGAGCCGGACAGCCACCGCCCCGGCAAGGCCTACGCAGAGGTCAAACGGATGCAGGCTGGGCAGCGGGTTTGCAAAGGCGGCGGAGATGCCGTCTGTCAGGTGGAGCAGCTTTGCCGAAGCATCCACGCCCGCCGCCAGACGGTATGCCTGCCCGCATTTGGCGAACAGGTACACGAACAGCAGATACGGCAGATTCAGCACCAGCAGCTTTTTCAGTTCAGGCTTCATCGTTCCAGCCCCCTTTGCTTAATTTTTTCTTTGGCGCGTTTCGGCTGCTGGGCGGCTTTTTGCTTGGCAACTGCCAGCACTTTGCGGATGGAGGGCCGCTGCTCCTTGGAGAGCGTTTTGGCTGTGAACTCCCGGAACGCCTGTTCCAGATTGTCCGTATCCTTGGCCTTGAAGATCACGATGTAGTGGGGCGGCTGGGTGGTCTTGTCCTTACGCAAGGTGAAGTCCACGCCGTACTTCTTGGCGCAGGGCTTGAACGCCCCGATGTTCGCTTCCGTGACTTCAATGTTGGTCAGGGCCGCGCCGTGGGCTTTCAGCTGTTTCAGGCTTTGCTTGCCGTGGTGCAGCTTTGGCCCCTTGGCCCGGTGCTGCAAATATTTTTTCAGGGCAGCTTGCAACGCTTGGGCGGTGAGCTTGCCCGTTTTCATGGACAGGGCAATAGTTTTCTGGGTGACTTCTTCCTGCAATATGAATCCCTCCTTGTTGCAGAAAATTCAGAGCGGCAGCTAGGGTGGAACCACCAGCCGCCGCAGGTAAAGGGTTCTCATGGATGGGTACTCCTTTCGGTCAGGTGTTGGGCGGGCGGCCCCAATCGGGCTGCGCCATATCGTGCGCCACAAGGGACGCATAGTAGCTGTTGATGGTGCTGGGGGCGTTGAACAGCATGGCCCGCAGGTATTGCTTGATGTTGCGGACTTTGGTGGTGTTGTCCCGCAGGCAGTCCATGACGAACTCGATGTGATGGCTGTCCAGCTTCAGGAATTTGGCCTTGACCAGTTCTGCCGGGTAATCGTCCCCGGCCACCCGGATGGACTTGCGGGAAGTGCAGACCGTTTCCAGCAGGATGTCCACGATTTCGTCCAGCTGTTCCCGGTCTATCCGGGGATTCTGGGTGAGGGTGTCATACTCGATGTTCTCCAAAATCAGGTCCCGGTAGATTTGATAGGCCGTTTCCTTTCGGCTTCCTGTCCGTTCCGGCGGCGGTGCCGCTGCCTCGTCCTCGTCCAAAGGCAAGGGGTTTGGGGAATGGATAGGAATGGAATCGGTATTTAATCCCTCTTTCTTTTGTTTTTCTGTAATTAGTTTATCTTTATTTAATTGCATTGGATTTTCCAACGTAGGGTTTTCCTGCGTGGGATTCTCCAACGTTGGATTTTCCAATGTAGGTGAAACCGATGCAGGAACGGGCTGCGGCAGCTCGAAAATCACATAGTCTGCACCACGCAGCCGCCCTTTCTCGTCCCGTTCTCTGGAACGCTGGATGTAGCCCGCCTGTTCCAGTTCCCGGATGGCCTGCCGTATCGCGTCGATGCTTTCCCGGTTGATACGGGCCAGCCCTTGCAGGGTGTAGTCCCAATCTTCCGGCAGGGAGAGCATTTGGGAGAGTAAGCCTTTGGCTTTCAGGGACAAGGCCCGGTTCCGCAGGTGGTGGTTTGACATGACCGTGTAGCCGCTGTTCTTTTCTACCCGAAAAACTGCCATTTCACGGATGCCTCCTTTCGTTGCAAACAAAAAAGCAGCGTCCATTTGCTCCCGGTGATGGGAGAAGTGAACGCTGCGCGTACTTGATAATTTTCAGGTTGTGTGGTATATAAAAGGCAACTGTTTTTTCAATACAGCCGCCCATCGGGGTGCGATACAAGCAAGTTGCTATCCGATGACCTCAAAAACAAATTGTACTACGATGGTTTTCGAAAAATGCTGTATCACTACTCGCACCAAACCATGAAAATCCGAACCTTTTCTCGATAGGAGAAGGGTTCGGATTTTTTGTTTTCTTCGGAAACGAAAACAAGGGCTCTTCCCTGACGGCTGTGTGTCCGAAACCTTATCAGAAGAAAGACCGCATCACGAAGGTCACAACTGTAAGATTGCCGTAAGGCAGAAAGGGCATGATTATGAAGTATGATGCAAGAGCCTGTCACTTTAACATGGACAACGGGTGCGTGGAACTGCTGCTCCGGGATGGGCGCAAAATTTCCATTGACTGCACCGGGGTCGAAGATGCGCTGGATGTCACCGTGGCACAGCAGTCAGAACTGGACTATCTCATCTACAATGACCCGCTGGCGTATGCTGAGTTGATTTTGAACGGTGAGCCGGAAGAATATCTGAGGAATGTAGCAGGAAGTCACGGGTTAGAAGATTGAGATAAGAGAAAGACGTGCCGCACAAAACGCAGCACGTCCTTCTCTTAATAGACAAAAATGCAAGAATCAGTAGCAAAAATGCACATGATTTGTTTTCATTTTTCTGTACATAATAAGATTTTTACTGAGATTTAGCTTTCTGATGAGATTTTCCTCGGAAAGTATGCCCTCAGTGTAAAGTTCATATATAAGAATCCACGAGCGAGCGTTTTCGGAAAGTATATGCTTTTGAGAATCTGATAGAATACCTTTTCTTAGTAACATTATTTGTGCAAGCTCATTCGAACTTGCAACGATCTTATCGATCAGAGAATTTCCGGTGGAGAGAGTTTGGGTCTCTAATAAAATATAGAGAATCCATATAACCTCCAGATCATATTCTTTAGAGAGACAGGCTAAAAGCATTGTTGATAATTGTTCTTTTTCGTGAGCGTCTAACGGTTCCGATTCAACGCTTTTAAGAATTAAAGAACAAGCTTTTGTAAGAGATCGGTCATTATTGGTAAGAATTGTAAACAAGTACGCTCGATACAATTTTTTATCCTGTTCCACCTGAAAGTGAATAGGAGCAGCTTCTATGCTTTTAAGAAGATAACGAATCGCACCTTTCGTTCCGGAGATTTCAAAATTAAAAAAGCTATTAAATAAACTCATTAAATCCGGAACACTAGATGTATCTGGTCTAACACTCAAAACTTCTCTATATGAAGATATGACCTTTTCTAGATTTTCACTTACATAGTATGGGAAATCGAGAATCTCGGTTTTTTCATAGTTCAGTGTGAAACCATATTTTTTTAATACACTTGCAAATTTACTAATGACCTGCTCTTCATCATCGGAGTGAAGATACACCTCATAATCATCGACATATCGAGAATAATTTAGCCCCAGTTCATGAAGGTCTTGATCTATCCTTGTCATCATGCCTTCTGCTATGATTTTCGAGGAAATTGGTCCAACAAGAAGTCCGTTGGTTTGATTCAAATTTTGTCTACGATAAATTGAATCCAAGTCACTGTATGTTTTGTAAAGTTCGCTTGATTCTTCATTATTTTGGTGATGATGATATTGAATATTTGTCTCATCTAATCCCAAAATAATCACAGGAATCATATGAAGATAAAAACTTGAGAAAAAATTTGAAATATCAAGTTTTAAAACTTTTTTGCGCCACTTGCTCTAATTATTTTCGTAGCAAGATTTGAAATATAGTTTGATGGAATTTGACCATTTTCTTCTCTCATCGCTCCAGCTAAACCATAGGACTGTTCATGACGCATAATCGAATTGTCTTCCCCTAAAATAGGAGAAAAAGAACAATCATTGCCTGCGGTAAATTCTACCAAATCTTTGATGATGTGGTGGTCTTTCATATAAGCGTGAGTCACTGCATATGCACCAATCTCTGGAATACTAATCGTTCGCCGAGCATCATTTTGATTAAAGCGGCTCATATTGAAATTGTATGGAGGAATCAAGTCGCATTTAGCCCCCGGCAAGTGATGAAAGACATCTGAATTTAGTTGAAAGCACGGTGGCAGATATTCCGAGAAAAAACCTGTGTCACGAATTTTCTTATCAAGATTGGCGTATTCTTCGGTAGATAAAGGCATTGATTGAATCACTCTCCTACTTTGTTTTGAAACGATAAGACTAATTTTATTAAATACTATCCAATCTCAAAGGTCAAGAAAAATGATAAACTTCTGACAAAGCAAAAAACAGGGTGCGCCCCTGAATAGGACGCACCCTGCCAAAAGCCACAGACAATAGCGATATGTACAGCAGGGAGTCCCCCAACGGGAACTTCCTGTTTTTCGTTGGTTGTATGATGAGCCTGTTCCGCCTGCCATGCGGCAAACTCCCGCTGACCTTCCTCGCTGTTCCAGCAGGCAAGGATGGCCGGATAGAATGCCCGCGCCAGACGGTCAATGACTTCATCGGGGTAAGGGGAAGTGTTTGTGGACTTTTTCTTTTTGTTCAAACGCACACTCCTTTGACTGTCCCACCGTGGCAAAGCCGGGCAAGAAAATCAAAGTTCCAATTTCATGTCAGGCGCAAGGGCGCGGATGGTTTCAGCCCTGCACTTGCGGCTGGTGGCTCGTTGATGGCTTACAAGTGCCTGTCGTTATGCCGTTTTAGAGGATTCACCGCTGGATTCTGCAAGAACTTCGTCCAGCGTTTTCAAAAATTCAAGATGAGGTTTCAAGGCAAAGCGAAGAACTTTGACCTGTTCCGGATGCGTAAGAAGTTTCGGGTTCAAGTCGAACGTAACTTCCCAACTCTTTCGCATGAGAGATTCAGCATTGTGGAGCCGGTAGTACAGTTCGAGAAACTTTTGGGGAACATCATAGTTTTCATCAATGGTGTTGCTGGCGGCTTTCTCTGCCTGCTTCACCGTTACCTTGTTAGGCTTGACCTTCTTCGGCTTCGGCACATAATTCTTGATTTCCTCAAAAATTTCAGCCTGTTCTTCGGGCTTGGCCTTGCCGAGATTTTCGAGAAGATAATCGGGAATGTGCAGTTCCTCGCGGAAGAACCGATCACGGAAACCGGGAGACAATTCATCCGCAACGTCAACACCGTGCGCATAGTATTCTGCACGGCGGACAGAACTTGCACTGCTGTGATTTTCCTGTGCGATGCGCTCACAGGTTTTCATAGGCTTCTGGTTGTGTTCAAACTGAACACTGCCAGATTTCTTTGCAGTATGCTGATTGCCGCGAAATGCCTCGGTACGCTTTTCAGAGGAATACTGCTTGCCCATCAGAAACTTCTTTTGCTCCGGGGTCAGATTGCGCCGCCCCAACTGGTTCTTACAAATCCAAGCGAGGACTTCTTCTCTGCTTTCAAACGGGAGCGGCATGGTGGAGAAAGAGATTTCGGGATGCTCCTGAACGATCTCATAACGATTGTGGCCATCAACAAGGGTGTTACCCCAAACGATCAAAGGAGAGATCAGCTTGCCCTCTTTGAGGATGTTTTCTTCAAGCTGCTTAAATTCATCATCGGTCAGA
>ERZ772816.2272-NODE-2272-length-13303-cov-3.004982_pt1 | contig 13303 bp, 2 predicted proteins | sample MGYA00511359_ERZ772816 | MGnify/ENA primary metagenome ERZ772816 (study PRJEB29015, sample SAMEA2737710) | human gut metagenome | biome: human gut; feature: human-associated habitat; material: faeces | place: China | collected 2012 ...
ACCCTTTGTTTCAGGATTGATGGATAAGGTGTTTGGTGCAGCCGGAAGGCTTCCGGCTGCGTTTCAGGATCAGCCTTGTCCGTGGTTCAGCGTGTTCTGGACGATCTGCTGCGCCAGGTCGTCAGTGGCCGGCGTACCGGACTGCACGAGGATCGTAATGTCTCCGTGGTCGCTGTGATGGGTGAACTCGGCGTAATTGCCGAGGCTGATTCCGTGTTCCTCTCCTCCGATAGCCGTCGGTGCCCAATCCCCGGAGAGGTGGAGCTTATCGCCCTCTATGGAGATGCCGATGCTCTTCAGATCATCCAGATTCGTAAGGCTCAGGCTGTCCGGCTTGGACGTGATGAGCACTTCGATATCGCTCTGGATGGGATTGTTGTCCGGGTTGGCGAACAGGCTGTCCAACGTGTCCTTTTCGGCTCCGACGAGGAAGTCGATGCCTTCACCGCCGCTGGCGTGGGCCATGCCCTGGTTGTAGACGAGGATATCGTTTCCGGCCCCGCCGTAGAGCGAGTTGTGGCCCGTCCCGCCGTCGAGGTAATCGTTACCCGCGCCGCTGTACAGGATGTCGTCGCCCGTGCCGCCGAAGATCTGATCGTCCCCTTCGCCGCCGAACAGCCAATCGTTGCCCGCGCCGCCGTAGATGACGTCGTCGCCGCCTTCGCCGAAGATCACCTGTGAATGCGCCGCTGTCTGGTCGCCGAGCGTATCGGCTCCGGCGTGGCCGAGCTGCGTGTGCAGATCCGTCAGGTTGATTTCCAGCGAGCCGTTGGAATGGCCCTCATGACCGCTTACGGTATATCCGAAGGATTCCTTCAGGGCGGAACCGTCGGCTTGTGCCTGCGCCAGCTTGTGGAGGCCGTCCTCCGAGGTGTCCAGAGTGTAGGTGTACTGTCCGGTTTCCGCATTGAAATGCAGGCTCCCGAATTCTCCCTGGATGTTGCCGTCCACGGCCTTGTCGAAGGCGTAGGCGAGCTGGTGCCCGTCCGCATCCATTCCGGGCAGATGATCGCCCTGGGCCATGCCCGGCGTCAGGTTGCCCAGATCCATGTCCGCAGGGGGTGTACCCGTGCCCATAAAGCTCACAGACAGGGAATCTTCGCCTGCCGGGGTCATCGCCGTGGCATGGCCGTCATTGACGATGATCTGGAAGTCATGCGTCACGAGGCTCCCCAAAGCGGCCCCGGCTATGGCCTCTGGGCTGGCGGTGAAGGCGTAGTGCCAGTTGCCGCCGTCGCCCTGCGTCAGCTCGAACGTGCCCAGGCCGTCGATGGTGACGGTGCCGTGCGTGCCGGTGGAATCCAGCGTTACGCCGTGTGCCTTGCCGTCGACGCTGATGGCGAAGGAATGCGTATCGTAGAAGGAGCCATCGGCCTTTACATCGGCATCGGTGAAGATGAAGGACCCCGTGGTGCCGTTGTCGGTGTGCGACTCCGTGATCACCGGGGCGTCGTTGGTTCCGTTCAGAGTGACGGTGATGGTCTGGGTGGCCTTCCCGCCGTTGCCGTCGTCCACGGTGACCGTGAACGTTTCTGTGTACTTGTCTCCCTCTCCGAGCGCGTCGCTGATCAGGGTGTACTTGTAGTTGCCGTGTTCATCGATGGTCAGCGTACCGTACTTGCCTTCGGCTGCTGTACCGTTTTCCGTCTCGGCGGCTCCGGTGGGCCTGACCGAGAAGGTGTGCGTGTCATAGAAGGTTCCGTCGGCCTTCTTGTCCGCATCGTTGAACGTGATGGTACCGGTTATTTCGGCCTGCCCGCTGGCCAGTTCCGTCAGGTTGAGCACAGGGGTAGGGCTGGTGATCACAGGGGCGTCGTTGGTGCCCTGAATCTGGATCTGCAGGTCGGAAGGCGTCGTGGTTTGCGCTCCGTAGGTGTCGACGGCGACGACGTTGAAGTGCTCGGCGGTCATTTCGCCAGCGCCAAGATGCTGCGCCTGCCCATTGTTGAACGTGTAGGTGTAGTTGCCGTCCTTATCGATGCTGATGGTGCCGTACTTGCCGGTGAGCGAGTCGACAAGCTCGCCCTTGTCGTTCACGAACTTGAAGGCAACGACGTGGTCGCCTTCGTCGTATTCGCGGGCCGTCACCTGTCCGGTCACCTTGGAGACGCCGCCGTCTTCAACCAGCGGAGCCGGGTTGGCGATGATGACGCCGTGCTCGCCGCTCGTGATGACGGGGGCGGTGTTGGTGCCTTCGATATTGACGACGAGTTCCTTTGTATCTGACAGTCCTGACGTGTCAGTGACGGTCACATTAATAGAAGTCTCGTACAAACGGCCCGCCGCCATCTTGAGCACGGTTTCGGACGTGTTGTCGAGCGTGAACGTGTATGCACCGGTCTTGGGATCGATGGTGAACGTACCGTATTCGTTGGTTATTTCAGTAAGAGGATTGCCGTCGGCATCCTTACCGAAGGAGTAGGTCAGGTGCCCCTGATCCGCGATATCCTTGTCGAAGCCCACGGCGGTGTCACCAACGGCGTCAGCGTCGCCTTCGCGCACTGAGAGGACCTTGCCGAGTGTGAGCTCGGGCGTGTCGTCGGTGCCCTTGACGTTGACCGTGACATCAACGGTCGTCATTTCCCCGTGCTTATCCCTTACGGTGATCGTGAAGATTTCCTGAATGTTGTCCTCGGAGTTGAGGCCCTGCACTTCCGGGTCGGCATTGTTCAGGGTGTAGATATACTTTCCGGTAGCCGGATCGATGTGCAGCGTACCGTACTCGCCTTCCACGACCGTTCCCTTGCCGTTGATGGAAAAGTGCAGGTTGTTCAGCCCTTCGTCATCCTTGATGATATCGTTCAGGTTGCCTTCCTGCGAGACGGTCACGTCCTCCACAACGTTCAGGACGTGCTCGCCCGGAACCACTTCGGGGCCGTGGTTGGTGCCGTTGATGGTGACGGTAATCTCCTGCTTAACCACCTCGCCGTGTGCGTCACGCACGTAGATGATGAACGAATCGGGAAGTGACTCGCCCTTTGGCAGATGGTCGGGCAACTTTGCCCCGTCGGTCGTGTAGGTATAGGTGCAGTTGCCGTCCTTATCGAAGGTCAGCGTGACAGTGCCGTACTTGGTCGGCAGCGTGTTGTTTCCACCCTCGAAGTAGTACTTGAGCGTCGAGGTTTCGGTTCCCTCAGGGAGGGGCTTCCCGTCAGTTCCCAAAAGCTTGTCGATGTCATGCGCCTTCAGGGTTCCTGAGGTCGTCAGATTGCCCAGCCCATCGTCGCCTTCCTGAAGCGTCATATTCTGGTAGCTGTCGATGACCGGTGCGTCGTTGGTGCCGTGGATGGTGATGGTGATCTTGGAGTTTGTCCGCGTGCCGTTGAGCATGACGTTGAACTCTTCCTTCTCCATCTGTCCTTCGGCGAGGTCTTGCACCTTGCCCGGCTTGCCGTTTTCGCCGTTGTACAGGGTATAGGTGTACTTCCCGGTAACGGGATCGACGACGAGGTAGCCGTACTTGCCTTCCGCGGTTACGAAACCGTCGGCGGCGCTGCTCTGGATTTGCTTTCCGGTTCCGTGCCCAAACTCATCCTTTTCTTCGATGCCGAAGACGCGGTCGGGAGGCGTTCCGGTGTGGCCTTCGCCGTCCCACTTGGCATGGAGCTGGCCTTCGAAGATCAGGCCTTCCGTGACATCAGGCGTTTGCGGCAGATCCCTGCCGTCCTCGACCACCGCGCCGTTGAACTCACTCTTGTCGGCGTCGATGATGAGGCCCGCTCCCCCGTCCCATCCACCTTCGTTGTCGGGCTTATGGATGTTGATGGTGAGCTCCTTCTGCTCCTCGGAAACCTTGCCGTGGGGGTCGACCACCACGACCTGCGCGCCGTCGAGCAGCGTCCCCTTGTCGGTGAGCTTGCTCGGATCCTTTAAGGCTTCGTCGAGCTCCGTGCTCTCGTTGTCCAGCGTATACTTGTAATGCGTGATGATCGAACCGTCCGCCGCCGTCTCGTAGGTGAGGACGATGGTGCCGTATTCGGTCTTGAGTTCCGTGACGGGCTTCCCGTCCTTGCCGACCAGCATGAAACGGAGCTGGCCGTCCGGATCGTCCACGTCGGTCGCGCCGGAGAGGGTCCCCGTGAAGACCACGCCGGGGACGCCGCCGTCGCTTCCATCGGGATCGACGAAGGCATCCTGCTTCACGTCGCCCTCAAGGCCGGTAACCGTATCCGTAAAGGTCGGGGCGTCGTTGGTGCCCTTGATGGTGATGGTGATGTCCTTCTCGACGATCTTGCCGCCTTCGATCTCCACCTGCACCTTGAAGGTTTCGGTCTTGACGTCGCCATCGTTCATGGACTGGACGATCTTCGAGCCGTTTTCGGTCAGCGTATAGGTATACTCGCCCGTTTCCGGATCGATGTTCAGCGTGCCGAGCGGCTTGCCGTCCGCGCCCGTGGCGAAGCCGGTCTGTCCCTTGTTCGTCCACGTCAGGCTGCCGCCGATGTCTTCGGCGTCGACCCTGTCGCCCAGCGTCAACTGTCCGGTGATGGAGGGATCATGGCTGTGATCGCCTTCCGAAGGCGTTACGATCGCGCCGTTATCCTCAGATATCACCGTGTTATTGAAGCTGATGGTCGGCATATCCGCCGTTCCGGTAACATCGATGACCAGCTTGCCGGAGCTGTGGGCCCCGAGCGGGTCGGTGACGCGGACGTCGAACACTTCCTGTGGGAGCTTGGAATCGGTGAGGCTCTGGCCTGCATTCAGCTCCTTCAGCAGCTCGGGCTTGGTGATCTCGTAGGTGTAGCTGCCATCCTGATTGAGCTTGAGGATGCCGTACTTGCCTTCGATGATCTGCACCAGCTTGCCGCCGCTCTCGATGCTGTAGCTGAGGTTGCCCGCCGCGTCGCCGTGGCTCTTGTCGGGGTCGTGGGCGCTCAGGTTTCCCGAAAGGGTGTGGCTGCCGTCTTCCTGCAACACGCCTTCACTGGTCTGGTCGGAAGTGATCTTCGTGAAGGTCTTCCCGTTCGCGTCGGTGACGACTTCGGCGATGACGTTCCCGTTTTCGTCGGTGAAGACGGGCCGGTCATTGGTGCCCTTCACGTAGACATCCACGTCCTGCGTGGGGATGAGGTTCGAGTTGCCGGTATTGATGTTGAACGAGCCGTCCGCGTTGGCGCCGCCGTTCACGAGGGATTCGTGGGCGGAATCGTAGACGCCGACCTTGAGGTTGTCGAACAGCTTTTCACGCTGGCCCGCGTCGAGGGCGTCGAGGTTCGCGGCTTCCTTCGTGCCCGGTTCCGGCAGGATGAAGGAGTAGACGATCTTGGACACGCCGTTCTCGGTGGCGACTTCGGCGTGCAGGGTCCCGTAGTCGGTGTGCAGGTCGCCCGCGTAGAACTTGCCGCCCACGACGAACCCGGCGATCAGATGCCCCGCGCCCTCTCCTGTGTCGACCTGCTTGACCTCGAAGGAGCCGAGCGCGTGCCCGCCGCTGTTGAAGTGGCCGTCCACGAGCTGGCCGTTGACGTGGATGGAGCCGTCCACGTCCGTATTAGTGTTGGGCACGACGCCCGCCTCGGTGATTTCGGCCATGATCGCGTTGGGGAGCTTGCCCACGAGGATCGGGGCGTCAGCGCCGCCCGTCACGTTGATGGTGACGTGCTGCTGCGACCACGCGCCCTTTTCGTCGCGCACGAAGATGGTGAATTCATCCGTGTACTTTTCGCCGTAGACCAGGTCTTCGTTCGGCGTGTAGGTATACTTGCCGGTGGACGAGTCGATGGTGAACACGCCGTGCTCGGTTTCGATCCGGGTATGAGCGTTGCCCATGCCCTTGTCGCCGTCAAAGGCCGCCTTCAGGTCATTGATGTCGGCACTGTCCGCGTCGCCGATATGGCCTCCGGCGATGCCGTAGGTCAGCCTGGAACCGAAGTCCACGTCCGTTCCCTTGGCATTGGCCGAGAAGGACTTGTCATCTTCGGTCATGGTGATTGTGGCGTGGGTCGTCGCGTTTCCGTCGGGCGTCGTACCCGTGGAAATAACGAGGCGGTGATCATCGCCGCCGAGCAGTTCCAGTTCGGGCCGGTCGTTGGTGCCCTTGATGGTGACGCCGAATGAACCGTTGAAAACGCCGCCGTGCGGGTCGGTGACTGAGAAGTTGATGGTCCGGTTGGAGGAGTTGTCCGCGCCGAACATGTTCACGATCATGCTGCCCGCCGAGCCGTCCGGTGGCAGGGTAAAGGAGTATGAACCGTCCGGGTTGACGGTCAGGGTGCCGAGCGCCACCTGAGAGAGGATGGAAGCCGCGTTGCCGTAAGTGAGATCCTGATTCTGTCCCAGCAGCCCTTCGGCTCGAAGCTGCGCTTCGAGCTTGTCGAAGGCGTCCTTCGGGAAGTTGGAGTTGAAGAGGGTGGCCCTGACGTTGTTGAAGTCTCCGCCATTGCTCAGCAGGTGAGTCATGGTCCACGTGCCGTCGGCATTGTGGCTCGGCGTGCCGCAATTGCCCGAGCCCCGCAAGCTGATCTTGAACTGATCCTCTCCGGTTCCGAACCCCTTGCTGATGTCGTCGTCCACGTCCTTGAGGTTCGTTATATTCAGCGTACCGGAGGTGACCCGGTGCTCGCCAGCGCCGAGGGTGCCGTCCGTATCGGCCGTGGTCGCGGTGTTGCCGTCATGGACACCCGCCTCCTTGACGGTGATGCCCTGCATCGTGGCGGAAGGCCGGTCGTTGGAGCCGTTGATCACGACGGTGACGTCATGCGTGCTCGAAGCCGTTTCGCCGTGGGAATCCTTCACGCTGATGGAGAAGTCGAGTTCCACCTTGTCGCCGAGCTGGAGCTGATCGGTGGCGTTGCCGGTGGATTCGGTCTTCGTGAACGTGTACTCGCCGGTCTTGGTGTCCAGATGGAACGTGCCGTAGTCGGTTACGATGGTTCCGTCCGACTTGACGGAGGTAACCGTGATCTCGGTCTTCGTACCGTCGGCGAGCGTCAGATGGCCGATCACGTCGCCCTTCCCGAACGTGACGGGGTTGTGAGCCTTGTCGGAGAAGTAATACGTCAGCTTGCCCTGATCGCTGGTGTCCACGTCGGTGGCGTTCATCGAACCCTTGCTTACGTCATGGGTGGTGTCGACGGCGGTATTGTCCGCCTTGAAACCGGATTCCGTCACCGTGAGCGTATTCTCGGTCTTGGCGATGGCGGGCGCATCGTTGGAGCCGTTGACGGTGATGGTGACGGTCTGTTCAGACCATGCGCCGTGCTCGTCGCGCACGTAGATGGTGAAGGTATCGTAACCCTGTTCCGGCTTGCCGTCGGGCTTGAGGCCGAGCTTGTCCGCAGCGCCGCCCTTGGCGGTGTCCAGCGTGTAGGTGTACTCGCCGGTGCTCGGATCAATAGTCAGGGAGCCGTACGTGCCCGTGGCCGAATGATGTCCGCCGCCCATGCCGGGGTTGTTACCGTTCGCGTCGAACGCGGTGTCCCGATTGCCTGCGCTGGTGCTTACGCCGTATTCGAGCGTGGGGTTGGAGTCGGGGTCAGCACCCTCGAAGGTACCGGTGACGGTGAGGTCTTCCGCGACTTCAGTATGATTCTTGTCGTAGCCGGGATCACTGACGACCGTGTCGCTCGTCGGAGTCAGGGTCAGAGTAGGCCGGTCGTTGGTGCCCACGATGTTGATCGTGATGTCCACGGAGGCCGTGCCGCCGTGCCCGTCGCTCACGGTGATGGTGAAGATTTCCTTCTCGGTCTGGCCCTGCGAGAGGGACTGCGTCTTGTCTTCGTCGATCGTGTAGGTATAGGTCCCGTCCTTGTGCAGGATGATGGAACCGAATTCGGTTTCCAGCGTAATGTTGCCGTTGGCGTCCGTCTTGGGATCGCCGATGAGGGTCGTGCCGGAGCCTTCCTTCGCCCCGATGTTGAGGGTCAGAGTGTCGGTGGTGTCTGTATCCTTGACGTGGACCTGACCGGAAATTTCATTCCGGGAGAGGCTGGTATCCGCGTCGGTCAGCTCGCGGGAATCGTCGGAGGGATCCGGAGTCTTCGCCGTGTCGGTGGTGGTGCCGTGGTCCGTCGAGGTGTCCACGACGCCCGCTTCCTTGACCCAGTGCTCGGCGTCGTCAGCCGTAATCGTCGGCGTGTCGTTGGAACCGGTGACCGTGACGGAAATGGGCTTCGCCGTCCACGCGCCGTGCTCGTCACGCACGTAGATGGTGAACTCGTCGGTTCCGGTCTGCGGGTTGCCGTCGGCGTCGAGGCCGAGCCGGTCGGCGTTTTCGTTGGTCTTGTAGGTGTAGGTATTGCTCTCCGGATCGATGGTCAGCGTGCCGTACCTGCCTTCAATCACGATCTTGCCGTCGGTGGTCTGGTGGAGCGGTTCGCCCATGCCGGGCTTGCCGTCGGAACCGGAACCGAAGGCGAGGTTTCGGCCCGCTTCGGACTCCACGTCCTGCTTGCCGAGCGCCACGCCGTAGCGCAGGTTCGCCCCGCGATCGTCGTCGTCGGACTTGAGCGTCCCGGAAACGGTGGTGTCGTTGGCGACGTCGGCCTTTTCGGTGATATCGAACTTGACTTCGCCGGTCTTATCGTCGGTCACGACCGTGACGTTGTCGCCGTGGGTGGGTTCAACCAGATCGAGCGTGGGCCGATCGTTGGTGCCGCGGATGGTCACGTCGAGCCTATTGTCGGCGTTTCCGCCGTTTTGGTCGTTGACGGTGGTGTGGAAGCTGAACTCGAGCTCTTCGCCCGCCGCCAGCTTGTCGGCGTCGGAACCGCTGATGTCGAAGGTAAACTTGCCGGTCTGCGTGTCGAGGGTGAGCGTGCCGTAGTTGGTCACGATGGTTTGGATGTGAGTATTCGGGTCGGTCGTGGAGGAGAGGATTTTGACGTCCACGTTGTTGGAGGCGTCGGGATCGCCGTTCTTGATCGTGACGTTGAGGATGCCATCGGTAGCGCCGATCAGCCCGGAAATGCCGAAGATCGGCTTGTCGTTGATGTCGTCGTCCTTCCACGGGAGTTCGCCCTCAACGAGGGTCCGGTGCTCGTCCTGTCCGGCCTCGCCCGTGTTACCAGGCGCTTCGTGGGTTTCTGTATTGGAGGTCTCGCCGGGCTGTTCCGGAGTGAGGATGACGCCTTCTTCCTTGAGATCAATGGAGGTCTGGCCGAGCCACGGCGCATCGTTGATTCCGTTCAGAGTGACGGTGATGGTCTGGGTGGAGGTCGCGCCGTGCTCGTCGGTGACGGTCACTTCGAAGGTTTCGATCTTAGTTTCGTCCTTGCCGAGTCCCTTGATCGCGTCGGGGTTGGCTTCATAAGTCCACTGTCCGGTGGCGGGATCGAGGGTCAGCGTGCCGTAGTCCGTGGTGAACGTGGCGTTCGTGTCGCCGTCGGTCCCGTGTGCGCCGTCAGTGCCCGTGCCGGAGGTGTCCTTGCCGCCAGCGATATGGAAGGCCTGATCCGTCCCGGCGTCGCGGTCGTTGTCGGTGACCGTGAAGGTGCCGTCGATGGACAGATCGCCGCCCTGCGTGATGTTCCAGTCGCTGCCCGTGATGTCGAGGGTGGGGATGTCGTTGGTGCCGTGGATGGCCACGGTGACGGTCTTCGCCGTCCACGCATTGTGCTCGTCGCGCACGTAGATGGTGAAGGTTTCGTAAATGGTGTCGCCTTCGGCGAGCTGATCAAGGGAGGTGTAGGTCTTGCCGTCGAGCTCGAAGCTGACGTTTTCGCCTTCGCCCTTCATGGCGTAGGTGTAGGAGCCATTGGAGTTGATCGTCAGGCTGCCGTACTGGCCGCCCGCAACCACGGAAGAGGCCGCGCCGCCCGTGGCGGTGGAGTCGGCCGTGTTGAATACGGAAGGATCGAACGTCTTGGTGGCCTCGCCCGCGACCGCGCCGAAATACAGGATATGCCCTGCGTCGACGTCATTGCCGCTGGCGGTTCCGGTGTCGGTGGTATGGCCCGTGAAGGAGGTGTTTTCCTTGCCGGGATCAGTGGTGGGGGTGTTGGCGTCTTCACGGCCCACGCCGTCCTCGACCACATGGAGGTTGCCGTCGCCGCCGAGCAGATCGTTGAGATTGTCGTTGGACAGATCAAGCGTGGGGACGTCGTTGGTGCCGTTGATGGTGACGGTAATGGTCTGGGGCACGCTCCGTCCGGTCTGGGCGTCGGTGACGTAGACGGTGAAGGTCTCGGTCACGGTCTGGCCGAGGGCGAGGTTGTTGACGGCATTGCCGTCCGCGCCTGCTTCGCCGGGATTCTTGTTGTTGAGCGTGTACTCGTAGGAGCCGTCCGCGCGGAAGGTCAGGGTGCCGTAGGCGGAGGTGTAGGCATAGACAATGTCCCCGGTGCCGGGGGTTCCGGTTCCGGTCACAGTGGTGGAGGCGCCGCCGTCGGTCAGGCTCGATCCTGCGTGCTCGACGTGGAAGTTGAGCTTGTTGACATCGTGCTCCGTGGAGCCCGCCCCGTTTTCCTTGTCGGCATCGGAAGCGAAGATCCTGCCGGAAAGGGTTCCGGTCTGATGCTGGCCTTCGCCCGTTCCGCCGGGCGTCGTGGGCGTGTTGCCGTCGCCGTTTTCCGAGGGCTGGTAGACGCCCTGTTCCTTGAAGTCGAGATGGAAGTTGCTCTGATCGGTGTCGATCACCGGGATGTCGTTGGTGCCGGTGATGGTAACGGTGATGGTCTGGGTGGAGGTCGCGCCGTGTTCGTCGGTAACGGTCACTTCAAAGGTTTCGACCTTGGTTTCCCCGGCATTGAGCTGCTGGACCTTGTCGCTGGCGTTGTTGAGCGCATAGGTCCACTGCCCGGAGGCGGGATCGAGAGTCAGGGTGCCGTAGTCCGTGGTGAACGTGGCGTCCGTGCTGCCTGTGGCGGAGTGGGAACCGTCAGAAGGGCTGGTGCCGTCGGCGGCGGGCGTGTTGCTGCCGCCTTCGATGTGGAACGTCTGGTTCTGCCCGCTGTCGCTGTCCGGGTCCTGCACGGCGAATGTGCCGCCCACGGAGGCTGTGTCTTCGTGGATGCCCTGCGCGGCGTTGGCGATGGAGAGTTCGGGCCGGTCGTTGGTACCGGTGAGAGTGACGGTGATTTCCTGCGTGGCGAGGCCGCCGCGTCCGTCGCTCACGTAGACGGTGAAGGTTTCGGTACGGGTTTCGCCAAGAGCGAGGCCGTTGGTATCGGGATCAGCGTTGTCGATGGTATAGGTGTAGGTCCCGTCGGGGGCCATTGCCATCACGCCATAGGGGGTGACGATGCTGGTCACCTGCGCCCCGTTCGCGTCGATGAAGCCGAAGGAAAGCGTGTCGCCGTTGGCGTCGGTGCCGGTGGCCCTGCCGGACATGGAGGGGACGCCCTCGTAGAGTTCATTGCCGCCGGGGAACACGCCGGATTCGATGACGCCGAGCGAGCCGCTGACGCTGAGGGTCGGCGCGTAGTTGGGGGTATCGTCGCCGCGCAGGCCGCCCCACGGGTCGCGCTCGGGGAAGAAGGCGCGGTTGCTGCTCAGGTCGAGCCCGTCAAGGCGGTTTACACCGTTGATGAGGGCGTCGTCGGCATATTCGCGGAAGCGTCCGCCGTCCGCGCTGGCGGCGTTTGCCGCCGGACCGGCCGCGGGCATGAGGTCGGGTTCGTTCAGGGCCGTGAAGAATTGCTCGCCTGCGATCGGAGTGCCTTCGATCACGAAGTCGGGCATGGAGTCCTTGGTATAGGCCGTATAGAAATCACGCAGGACAACGGTGCTGCCGTCGTCGAAACGGAAAATAAGGTCATTGCCGGAACGTTCCAGCGTTGCCTGATCAGTAGGGAAGTTGAGGTCGATTCGGCTGTCCCCGGCCGCTTCGAAGACGGCCTGAGTGCCCGCTTCCGGCTTATTGAGAATGATGTCCGCCATATCAGGACTCCTTAACGGTAGGAGGAAAAACAAAAGAGGCCTCTGCACGTAATGTGCAGGGCCTTATCTACGATGGGGCAGTCCTGATGATGTCGGGCTGGGAGAGGTGCGCGAAGGCGCGTTTCTCAAGAATGATGGGCATCCCCAAGGGGGCGGGATGCCGAAAACTTTTCTTGTTTATAAGCAGTCGTGCATCGGCTGTCAATGAGACTTGTTTCTATTTGGCGTCCCGGCGGGTGGGTATCATCGGGACCGTCGCCATTGAATCCCTGCAGATCTTTAGGGCTTTTTTACTTCGGAAGAGAGAGTCTCGCCCGAAGCCGCTGCTTTTTGCTGTGTTCCGGGCTCGCCGGGGATGCCCTTTTGCCGGAGGTGTGAGGCTCCGGCAAAAGGTTTGGGCTGATGTGGGATGGCGGGTATACATCCGTCCGGGTTGGTGCCGGAAACGGACGAATGCCTATCGGAGGTATGGAGGCTCGGCGAACGGTATTTCCAAGGTGGGGCTGCCAAGGGGGAGGCCGTTCCGCCGCACGGGCGACAGGCTTTTAAGGGAGACCTCTACCTTATAATAGAAGGTACGGTTCCGAACAGGCTGCCGGGGACACGGTAGCGATGATGCCGATGGAGTCGAAGTAGCGCCAGCCGGCCTTTTCCATCATGTCGGCATCGCGCTGTGCATAGGGGTTGTCGCACTGGAGCCAGTCCTCCCATGCGGCTTTGTGGCTGCGGAGGGAGAAGGCGTCCCGTACGGCGGCGCGGGTGGACTGTTTCCAGAGTTCGGCCCACCATCCGGCGGAGTGGAAATTGATATCTTCCTTCCAATAAGGCCGGAGCTCGTCGGGGATGTCCCCCGTGAATTCCTGCCGGAGGCCCGGGATGGCGGCGGCGATAAAGCCGCCCGGCTTGACGAGAGGAGCGATGTGGGCGTCGAGGTACTCCGGATCACAGCCGAAAAAATGGTAGGCATCGATACAGATCACGGCGTCGAAGTACCCTTCGGCAAAGGGCAGGGCATGTCCTTCGGCCCGGAGGGGGATAACGGCGTCTTCAAGCCCGAAGTCCCGGAACCGCGCAAAGTTGTCCGAAGGGTTTATCCACAGGTCCGCGGCAAACACCCGCACGCCGAATGTCCGTGCGAGGTATATCGAGCTCAGCCCCATGCCGCACCCCAGGTCGAGCACGCGCATATTGGGAGAAAGGGGGATGTTTGCGGTCAGTTCTTCGGCGAACCTGACGCAATTGGGGCCCATCATGGTGGCGCGAAGGAAGTCGCGGTCGAACAACGGGTTGGATGCTGTTGAGGTTGGCTGCATGTGGAAACTCCTGTGTAAAAAAGTATCCCTGCCTTATATCGGAAACGGGCGCTTTTGTGGTCCTCCTTCTCGCTTCTCAAACGAAAAAGCGCCGCAAGCGTGGGCCTGTGGCGCTGTCCGTCATGCCTGCCGCATGGAGGCAAGGATTTTATAGATGGTCTTGGCGGAGA
>ERZ772816.2273-NODE-2273-length-13302-cov-3.095493_pt1 | contig 13302 bp, 14 predicted proteins | sample MGYA00511359_ERZ772816 | MGnify/ENA primary metagenome ERZ772816 (study PRJEB29015, sample SAMEA2737710) | human gut metagenome | biome: human gut; feature: human-associated habitat; material: faeces | place: China | collected 2012 ...
GTACGTTTATACTGTCCGCATTCATATCCGTGGTAATTATATTGTGGGGCGCTACGCTACTGATATCGAAGCAGCCATTGCCTATAACAAGGCCATCGATATTTTGCATAGCAAAGGAGTCACCAGTAATTTTACCCCCAACTATGTGGAAGCCATCACTCCACGCCGTTATGCCGAGATCTATTCTACGCTCGACATTGCACCGGGAATCCTGAATTATGAGCCTATTTCTCCGAATAATCAATAAAACTGATATTCATATTGGCATAGCCTGCAATGCCGTCGATGGTGACATCATTGGCATATTGCCACATGGTAAAACGATAAGGATAATCCGGCACGTCTTCCATCTGGGAAAGCCATACGTCATATGCCGATAATTTTGACAGGTCAATTTCTTTGATCAGCCACTCCTTGTCTCCGTAAAGCAGGGGCTTATATCCGGCTGCCTCTATGGTATCCAGGAAAGCCTTGGTGATCTTCGTCTTGTCAGCACGACTGACAGTCTCGATTCTCGTCGTATCATTGTCCACAAAACTCATATCAAAAGCCACCGGATAGGTGATCTTGTAGTCTTTGATATTCTCCAGAACGATATTGGATTCCTCCACCGCCTCTTCTTCCGTGATGGCCTGTGAGGTAAAATACACCCCGATCTGTAATCCAGCATCTGTGGCTCTCTTGATATTGTCTACGAAATAATCATCCAATACGATCTGTCCGCTGCCATAGCCTCTGGCACCTACCCGCAACATCACAAAATCCACTCCGGCTTTTTTCAGTTTCAAAAAATCCACATAATCCTGATATTTGGAAATATCCACCCCGACATAGGAAGTCAGTTTGCCGTCCTGATAATATTTCATCAGGTCGGACTGGCACACCAGTTTGGTGAAATCATATTCGTGCTTGGGAAGGTACGGGCTGATCAGCACCCATTCTTCCTTGCCGTCCCGGTTGGTCACCAGGGTATGTTTTCCATCGGTGGAGGGATCCGCTTCCGCTGTTTCCTTTTTGTTATCCTTTTGGGAAGGCTCCGCAGACGGCAATGGTGTTGCCGTAGTCTCCGGGTACATGTCCCAGAAATCCAGATCCGAAGGAGTCAATGTGCTTCCGGTGATCAGGTCCTGCGTGTCCGGATATTTGTCTGTCTGATTATTTTCTGCCTGTTGTACATTCTCCGTCTGTGCAGCCGTATTGTTCTGTTGGTGGGAAGTGGGCTGTCTGTTCATGATCAGCACCACCGTAAGGATCACTGCCACGAAAATTGTAACAGCAACGATGGCACTGATCACCGTAGGTGTCAGCCCTCCTCCGTGATCTTCATAATCGTCCGGAAGACGCATATCTTTTCTCCTCTTGTACTTTCTTTATGCTTTTACGATACATTTCTTCGGGCATTTCTCCATGCAGGCACCACAGCCCACACATTTCTCCGGATCAATGATTGCATGGAAATTCTCGACCTTCACAGCATCGTGCTGGCAATTCTTTACGCAGATACCGCAGCCCACACAGCCGGTCTTGCAGGCCTTCATGGTAACAGGGCCCTTGTCCGTAGAACTGCAGGCTACCTGTACCGTATTGGAATAAGGCCGTAAGCTGATCAGATGCTTGGGGCAGACCTCCACGCACTTTCCGCAGGCCTTACATTTTTCCTTATCTACTACAGCCACACCGTTCTCTACATGAATGGCATCGAAGGGACAGACCTGTGCACAGGTTCCGAATCCCAGGCAGCCACTGTTGCAGGATTTCGGCCCGCCTCCAGGCACAAAGCTCATCATACGACAGTCCTTGATGCCATAATAATCATAATCCGTTGTGGTCCGCTCGCAGTCACCCTGACAATGCACATAAGCTACCTTGCGCTCGGAAGCCTCTGCTTCTACACCCATGATGGCGGCGATTTTTTTGCCGACTTCCTCTCCGCCTACGGGACAGGTGTTCACCGCAGCCTCTCCCTTTGCAATGGCAGCTGCCAGACCGGAACATCCGGCGAAGCCGCAGCCACCACAGTTATTTCCGGGAAGGGCAGCTAACACCGCCTCTTCCTTCTCATCTACTTCTACTTTGAATTTAATGCCGGCCACGCCAAGGAACAGTCCCACAAAGATGCCGACGATTCCGACACAAGCCGCAGCAATCAGAATTCCTGTTATACTCATCTATGTTACTCCTTCCTAGATCAGACCGGAGAATCCGCAGAAAGCAATGGCCATAAGTCCTGCTGTCAGCAGTACCATGGGCATTCCCTTGAAAGATTCCGGCACTTCATTGTATTCCATCTTCTCACGCAGTCCTGCCAGGATCACGATGGCAATGGTAAAGCCAAGCGCTGTGGCAAAGCCATTTACGATACCGGTCAGAATACCGTATTCCTTCTGCACGTTGGTAATGGCTACACCCAGCACCGCGCAGTTGGTGGTAATCAGAGGCAGATAGACGCCCAGTGCCTGATACAGGGAAGGCATTGCCTTTTTCAGGAACATTTCCACGAACTGTACCAGTGCAGCAATGACGAGAATGAACACTATCGTCTCCAGATACTCAATGTGTAACGGCTGTAAGATAAATTTGTAGATCACACCCGCTACCGCACTGGCCAGCGTAATAACGAAGATAACCGCCGTTCCCATGCCGCCCGCCGTCTTGATCTTGCGGGACACGCCTAAGAAGGGGCACAGTCCCATGAACTGGCTTAATACGATATTGCTGACGATGGAGGAACTGATCAGTAACAGAAGCATATCTTTTACACTATCCATTTATTTGTCCTCCTTATCTAAATCGATGGTCTCCAGATCATCCTCTGCCGTCTGAGGTTTTGCTGCCGCTTTTGCCGCATCCTTCACAGCCTCTTCCGTGGTATTGGTATTGTCATAAAACCGCTCCGAGCAGCCACTCTCGCCACAGTGCAGACAGTCATGTCCGCAGCCGGACTGGATCTTCTCGTAATCCTTGCCAGCCAGCTTTCTCTTATTCTTGATATAGTTCTGCAAAGCGGTCAGTGCAGCCAGTACGAAGAACGCACCGGGAGCCAGTCCGAAAATATTGATCGTCACATAGGAATCCGGCATGATACGAAATCCGAAGATGGATCCAGCCGCCAGGATCTCACGTACTGCACCGATACAAGTCAGTGCCAGAGAGAAACCAAGTCCCATGCCAAGTCCATCGAACAGGGAAGGAATGGGCGGATGGGAATACGCATAGCTCTCTGCTCTTCCCAGAATGATACAGTTTACAACGATCAGAGGAATATACACACCCAGAGCATCGTTCAGTGACGGCAGATACGCCTGCAACAGCAGCTGTACCGCAGTTACGAAGGATGCAATAATCACGATAAATGCAGGGATTCTCACCCGGCTGGGGATCACTTTCCTAAGCAGCGAAATGATCAGGTTACTCATGGTAAGTACCACTGCCGTGGTCAGGCCCATGCCAAGTCCGTTCATGGCCGATGTGGTCACCGCCAGAGTCGGACACATTCCCAGCATCAGTACAAATGTAGGATTTTCCTTGATGATACCGTTATAAAGTCTTTCACCTGCTTTATTCATTGCCAGCACCTCCCTGTACATAATCACTAAATGCCAGAAGGCTTCCGTTGACAGCGTTGGTCACTGCTTTCGTGGTGATGGTCGCACCGCTGATGGCATCGATCTCACTGTCAGAAGTGGATCCGGTCTTGGTGTAGGCAAAGCTCTTCACGTTCTTGTTGTGGAACTGCGGCACCAGCACATCTCCCGCTTTCATACCCAGTCCGGGAGTCTCGGAAATACTTAAAATAGAAATATCATTGACTGTACCATCCAGACGGATTCCCACATACAGCACAATATTTCCGCCATAGCCTTCGGAGGTCGTGGTCTGGATCACATAGCCCAACTGCGTTCCGGAAGCATCCTGCGCTTCATAGACGGTACCGATAGTGATTCCGGTATCTGCCAGCTTCTGCGCCGTATCCGCAGAAGGTGTATAAGCATCCAGTTCTTCAAAATGCTCCGCATCCGCAAAGACCGCCTGACAGGCTTCCTGCACCGCTTTTTCCTCCTGCTGACGGATGGGCTCCTTGGTCAGTTCATAGACAAAGCCAAGCAAAAGTCCAGCAATCAGAGTAATTGCGAACAAAATGCCCGCTTCTTTTAACATTGCCTGAATATCATTCTTATTTTTCACGTTTCGCACCTGCCTTTCTGCCAAAAGCCACCGGCATGGTGAATTTTTCGATCAGAGGTACCAGAAGGTTACCTAAAATGATGGCATAGGACACTCCCTCTGCTCCCGGTCCGAAGATACGGAAGATTCCGGTAAGAAGTCCCAGTACCGCACCGTATACATACTGTCCCTTGATGGTAATCGGTCTGGTGACATAATCCGTTGCCATGAAAAAGGCACCCAGGATCAGGCCGCCGCCTGCTAACTGTGCAGACAGATAGGCAGGATCAAAGCCGTGCCCGCCGAAGATTCCCGCAAACAGGATCACGGTCACAATATATGTACCGGGGATCCGAAGGTCGATCACACCGATCAGGATCAGGAAACAGGCACCGATCAGCAGTGCGATCACGGAAGTCTCGCCGATGGTACCGGCGGTCTTACCTACGATCATGTTCATGACATTGACACTCTCTCCTGCCTTCAGTGCTGCCAGCGGTGTAGCCCCGGTATAGGCATCACAGGCAAAATTCGTCATCTGGGACGGGAAAGAGATCAGCAGAAAGCATCTGGCTGCCAGTGCCGGGTTCATAAAGTTCTGACCCAGACCACCGAACAACAATTTTACCACAAGGATGGCAAACACACCGCCCAATGCCGCCATCCACAGCGGAATGCTCACCGGCAGATTCAGCGCCAGCAGCAGTCCCGTTACCACTGCTGACATATCGGAAATCGTGATTTTTTTCTTCCAGAGCCAGCCGAATAATAACTCCGTCAATACTGTACTGGCAATGGTCACAGCCATGACTGCCAGTGCTCTGGGGCCAAAGTTATAGATTCCGAAACCGGCAGCCGGCAGCAGTGCGATCACCACGGCTGTCATAATGCTGCTGGTCGTTACTTTTGACCGGATATGAGGATTTGAAGATACTTTTAAAAGTCCGCTCACTGTTCTTCCCTCCTACTTCTTTTTCTTCTTGGCAAGCTGGATCTTACGCATGGATTTGATCTCCTGCGTCAGAGGACGCTTTGCCGGGCATACAAAACTACAGCAGCCGCATTCACAGCATTCCATACCGTTATGTTCCACGAAAGCCTCTTCATCAAAATGCTCCGCATAGGTTGCCAAAAGGCTGGGAACAATACGGCCGGGACATGCTTCCACGCAACGTCCGCAGTTGATGCAGGGACTGGGCTCCATAGCGGATACATCGTCCTGGGTCAGTGCCAGTAATGCGGTAGAGGTCTTTGTGGTGGGTACATCCAGCTGGAACATACCGAATCCCATCATGGGACCTCCGCAGATGATCTTCTCCGGCTCCTTCTTAAATCCACCGGCTATATCCAACAGTTCCTGATAACTCATACCGATAGGTACACGAAAATTCCGGGGATTGGCCACAGCATCTCCGGTAACAGTGATGATACGTTCCATCAGAGGGCGTCCTTCCGTCACCGCTCTGTAAATGGCAACCACAGTATCTACGTTATCTACAATACAACCTACGTCCGCAGGCAACATGGAGGAATTGATCTTCCGTCCCGTTGTGGCATAGATCAGCTGACGCTCCGCGCCCTGAGGATACTTGGTCTTCAGTGCCTTCACCGTGATCTGAGGATCGTTCTTAGTCATCTGTTTTAACAGAGAGATACAATCCGGCTTATTGTCCTCCACGGCCAGAATACCGTGGGCATTGTCAAACAGCTTCAGCATGATCTTCAGACCACCGATCAGCTTGTCCGGCTCTTCCATCATTCTGCGGTAATCGGAAGTCAGATAAGGCTCACATTCCGCACAGTTAGCAATTACATATTCAATTTTGTCAGGATCCTTGGGAGACAGCTTGACATGCGTAGGAAATCCGGCACCACCCATACCTACGATACCGGCTTCCTTCACAATGTCGATGATCTCTTCCTTCTGCAGTTTGTCCACCGGTGCATAAGGATGAAATTCTTCGCTCTCATACAGACCGTCATTGTCGATCACGATACTCTGTATCAGATCTCCTGTTACCACACGTCTCGTCTCAATGGTTTTCACCGTACCCGACACAGATGCATAGATGGGTGCCGACACGAAGCCACCGCTTTCTGCTATCTTTTGTCCCGCCAGTACCCGGTCTCCTTTTGCCACGATGGGCTTCGCCGGAGCGCCGATGTGCTGGGACAACGGATAGACCATTTCCCCTTTGGGCAGGACATCCTGGATCGGTTTGTCCTTGGACAGATCTTTTCCATCATAGGGATGTATTCCGCCTACAAATGTCAACTTTGCCATTTCCTAACATCCTTTCTAAATAGTTACTTGTATTGCAAATTACATTATGATAATTGTACTATTTTTATCAATTTTTATCAACTTTTATCAACAAAATGCTACTGCAAATTCTAAAATTATGGTAAAATAAATTCACCCATAGAAAATCTGTGCTGCCTGCAAGCAGTCACACAGACTTTCTATGAGGTGAATAAACAAACATAAGTAAGTAGGGAGATAGCCCGGATTACGCATGTTTGTTACGCTTTCGAGAGTTCGAAGAACGAAGAAAGCGTTTATTAACTTGCCCACACGGCAGAAAGAGGTCATACATGAAAAAATCAGAAGAGACTCTGGAGGATTTCGCGATCTCCTATCCCTTGGATAAGCTGGCGCCTCTGGAACAAATCCTTTTTCTCGATATTGAGACCACGGGATTCACTTCCCGTACTTCTTATTTATATATGATTGGCTGTGCCTACTATCAGGCCGGCAAATGGCGGACCATCCAGTGGATGGCGGATGACTATTCCCAGGAAGGGGATATTCTCACTGCTTTCTTTGATTTTGCAAGAGACTACCGCTATCTGGTACATTTCAACGGCAATAATTTTGACCTTCCCTTTATCACCCAGAAATGTGCGCAGTTAAAGCTTCCGTTCTCCTTTGACGGATTTCAGGGTATCGACATTTACCGCCGGATCTCCCCTTATAAATTCTTCCTAAAGCTGCCGAACTGTAAGCAGAAAACTTTGGAGCAGTATCTCGGAATTGCCCGGACCGATGTTTTCTCCGGCGGAGAACTCATTGGTCTATACCATGATTATGTAAAAAATCCTTCGGAATTCACAGAAAAAGCATTGTTTTTGCATAATGCGGACGACCTGAAGGGAATGTTGGAAGTTCTTCCGATTCTGGCCTACTATGATCTGTTCAACGAGAATTGTGTGAAAGCCAGAAAAGTACAGGCCAACTATTACAAAGATGTCAGTGGCGCACAACGCAAGGAACTGTTGATCACCCTGCAGATTCCCACTTCCCTGCCCAGACTGGTAACCGCTTCTGCGGCCAACTGCTATTTCCGTGGAGAAGGAGAATCGGCTACTTTAAAGGTTCCCATTTACGAGGAAGAATTAAAATATTTCTATTCCAACTACAAGGACTATTACTATCTTCCTACGGAAGATGTGGCATTGCACAAATCTGTAGCCGGTTTCGTGGACAAAGAGCACAGGCTCCAGGCCTCCGCAGCGAACTGTTACACCCGGAAATTCTCCTGCTATCTTCCCCAATGGGAGATTCTGTTCACGCCATTCTTCAAGAGAGATTATAAGAGCAAGGAATTATTCTTCGAGTTGACGGATGAAATGAAGAAAAACAGAGAAGGATTTACACAGTATGCCAATCATGTTTTGTCCATGATCGCATCTACTTACTAACCGGAACGAAATGAGACATCGTCCCTTAGATGTACTTATAGCACTTATAGCACAGAAAGCACAAAAAGAGGAAAGCAAAACTGCTTTCCTCTTTCTTATTTTGTCATTTCTGTACTCACTACATCGGTTTCACATAATAGAAAGAACTCTTTCTGTCAAATCCGATTTCGCGATAATTCATGATCTGTTCGGTACTTCCGATAAACAGCATACCACCCTTGGCCAGTGACTGGTAATACTTCCGGAATACTTCATCCTTTGCTTCTTCTGTAAAGTAAATCAATACATTTCTGCACACGATCAGATTACAGTCGGTAGGATAAGTATCCTTCAGTAAATTGTGCTGGTGAAAATCCACTCTTGCCTTGATCTCATCTGCAATCTTGTAAGAAGGACCAATCTTCGTGAAGTATTTCTTCTTCAGATCCTCCGGCACGCCTTCTATGCTCTTTTCTCCATACAGGCCGGTCTTTGCCTTTGCGATAACCTGTTTGTCCAGATCTGTAGCATAGATACGAATCTGCTGTAACGGAATGTGCCGTGACAGAGCCATTACAAGAGAGTAAGGCTCATCTCCCGTGGAACATGCCGCACTCCAAACCTTCAGGTTCTTGCCGAAGCGTTGAATCAGTTCCGGGATCACGGTCTCTTCCAGATATTTCCACTGTTCAGGATTACGGTAGAATTCTGAAACATTGATAGTAATGTATCCTACAAATTCCTCAAAAAGTACTTTATCCGTCTTCAGTGCCTGTACATACTTGTCATAACCTACGATCTTATGCTTGGCGATCAGAGTATCGATACGCCGTTTCATCTGCTTCTCTTTGTAAGCATTCAGATCGATCGTAGTCAGAGAATAAATCTCCTTTTTAAAATACTCATAATCATATATCATGAATATCTACCACCTAACGGTTGATTATTTCTCAGAGTTCTCAGCCTCTGCAGCGATAACAGCGTCAATATCTACAGATACAACATCTGCATCGGACTCTTCCTCTGCCTCAACGGGTTCTGGAGCTGTCAGAGCTTTAACGCTCAGGGAAATCTTGTGATCAGCCTCATTGAAATCTACAACCTTAGCTGTAACTTCATCGCCAACGCTCAGTACATCGGAAGGTTTCTCAATGTGCTCCTTTGCGATCTGGGATACATGAAGCAGAGCATCTACACCGGGCTCTAATTCTACGAAAGCGCCAAAGTCGGTCATTCTTGCAACCTTACCGGTTACTACATTGCCAACTGCATACTTCTCTGCTGCATTCTTCCAGGGGTTAGCGTCGTCGAACTTCAGGGACAGTGCAATCTTATTGCCGTTGATCTCTTTGATCAGAACTTTGATCGGCTCGCCGACTTTGAAGATCTTCTTCGGGTTTTCTACTCTTCCCCAGGACATCTCGGAGATGTGGAGTAAACCGTCAGCGCCGCCGAGATCGATGAATGCACCGAAATCAGTTACGTTCTTAACAGTTCCTTCTACCTTATCACCTACATGGATCTTCTCGAAGAGTGCTTTCTGCATCTCAGTCTTCTTAGCAACGATAAGCTGCTTGCGGTCGCCGATGACTCTTCTTCTTCTCGGATTGAACTCTGTGATAACGAATTCGATCTCTTTATCAGCATATTTGGATAAATCTTTCTCATATACGTCGGATACAAGGCTTGCCGGGATAAAGATTCTAGCTTCGTCCACGATCACACTTAAACCGCCGTCAAGAACCTGAGAAACCTTTGCAGTAAGAACCTCGTGGTTCTCAAATGCCTCCTCAAGTCTCTTATTTCCTCTGTCTGCAGCCAGTCTCTTGTAGGAAAGAGCGACCTGACCCTCACCGTCGTTCACCTTTACGACTTTGGCTTCCATCTCGTCACCAACATGTACAAGATTTCTTAAGTCTACGTTGGACTCGTTTGTGTATTCACTGCGGGTAATGATGCCATCAGACTTGTAACCAATATTTAAAACGATTTCGTCTTCTTTTACGTCAATGACCTTACCGGTGACAACCTCTCCTGTACGTATTGTTTTTAATGATTCTTCTAACATTTGTTCAAAACTTAACTCTGACATTTAGTATGAACCTCCTCGATAATATTGTTTGGGGTTGACGCCCCGGCCGTAATACCTACACTGCGCACAGAACTAATACATTCAGGATTAAAGTCGCCCAGAGTCTGGATGTAATAGGTGTTTTTACATTCCTTCCGGCAGATATCGTATAGCTTCTGGGTATTCGAGCTGTGTTTCCCGCCGATAACCAGCATCACGTCCACCTGTGAGGCTATCCTCATCGCTTCCACTTGTCTTTCCTGTGTTGCATTGCAAATCGTATTTAAAACAGTTATATCATACCTCGTTTTAGAAATTTTTTCAACTATATCTTGAAATTTCTTGTAATTAAATGTCGTCTGGGATACAATACAAAGCTTCTCATTTTCCGGAAGCTGCAGCTTAAGAAAATCATCCATGTCCTCGATGACCACTGTCCGCTCATCTCCCCATCCCTTGATGCCCTGCACCTCCGGATGGTCCTCACTGCCTATGATCAGAACTTTTCTTCCTTCTGCTGACTGTTTTTCGACGATCCGGTGGATCTTTTTCACATAGGGACATGTGGCATCCACGATTTCCACATCGTTTTCCTTTAAGATCTCGTAGACATTTTTTCCGACACCGTGGGAGCGGATCACAACAACAGCGTTCCGGATCGTCTTCAATTCTTCTAAAGAGTCGATGACCTCCACACCCTTTTCCCTGAGATCGCCCACGACCTGCTCATTATGGATAATTGGACCGTAGGTGTAGATCCTTTTTTCCGTCCTGCCGATCTGATCATATACTTTTTCCACGGCACGCTTCACACCAAAGCAGAAGCCTGCTGTCTTTGCAACTGTTACTTCCATCTTACGCACCCTGCTTCTTATCGATCATCGCTGTGATCGTGTCCACGACCTCTTTTAACGTCATGTCGGAGCTGTCAAGGAGTACGGCGTCATCCGCCTGTTTCAACGGGGAATTTTCCCGATGCATATCCCGGTAATCCCGTTCGATGATGTCCTTCTCGATCTCATCGAGATCGCAGGCTGTTCCTTTCTCCTTAAGCTCATGATAGCGGCGTTTCGCCCGGACTGCGGAGCTTGCGGTCAGATATACCTTCACATCGGCATCCGGCAGGACACAGGTTCCGATGTCGCGTCCATCCATGATCACGTCCGCCTTCTTTGCCAGATCTTTCTGGAGTTCCACGAGCTTCTCACGGACCTTCTTGTAGACGGATGTGGCTGAAGCCATGTTTCCGACCTCTTCGGTGCGGATCAGCCCGGATACATTCTCGCCGTTTAAGATCACCTGCTGCGCACCGTTCTCGTAACGGATCGTGATCTCCACCTTGTCAAGTACCGCGTTGATGGCGTTCTCGTCGGTCTTATCGATTCCCTGGCGCAGAAAATATAACGCCATTGCCCGGTACATTGCTCCGGTATCCACATAGATAAAATTCTTCAGAGCTGCCACAGACTTTGCCACGGTGCTCTTTCCGGCTCCTGCCGGTCCGTCTATTGCTACATTAAAAGACATGTTATTCTCCCCTTAGTTTATTCCAAGATTTTTTATTTATTCGTGATGGTTCCATATCTTTACAGCCATACGGGTTCAAAGCTGCTTCTCAGGTCCGGTGCTCTATACGCTTCTGCCTGCCAGCATTCCGGTCGACCAGGCGATCTGCAGGTTAAATCCGCCGGTCACACCGTCCAGATCCAGAACCTCGCCCGCAAAATAGAGCCCCTGCAGCTTCTTCGATTCCATAGTGGATGGATTCACTTCCTTCACATTCACTCCGCCCTGCGTCACGATTGCCTCATTGTACCCGCGGAGTCCTGTGAGCGTCACGGAAAACGCTTTTGTGAGATCCACCAGACGTTTTCTCTCCTCCGCAGTCACCTCATTGACCTGTTTTTCCGGATCGATGCCGCTCCTCTTTATCATCACCGGGATCAGCTTTGCCGGGAAGAGGTGATTTAAGGAGTTCTTAAACTGCTTATTTTTCGCCTCATCGAAATCCCGCAGGATTCTCGCATCCAGCTGCTCTTTTGAGAGTGCCGGTTTCAGGTCGATATCCATCCTGAGCGGCGTTTTTTTGATGATCTTCGCCGCATAGCTGCTGGCACTCAAAACGACAGGTCCACTGACGCCAAAATGCGTAAACAGCATCTCGCCGAACTCTTTCCAGAGCACTTTCTTTCCGTTCCAGACAGTCACCTCGATGTTTCTCAAGGAGAGTCCCTGAAGTTCTTTCACATCATCTTCTGCACACACGAACGGAACAAGCGCCGGTGACAAAGGTGTCACCGTGTGACCCGCCTCTTTCGCAAAACGGTACCCGTCCCCCGTGGAACCTGTTGACGGATAGGAAAGTCCGCCTGTGGCGATCACCACCGCATCGGCATCCACACTCTTTCCAGACTTTTCCAGAATGATCCCTGCCGCCTTCTCGTCCCTGATCACGATATCCCTGACCGGTTCATTTAAGAAGATCTTTACGCCAAGAGTTTTCATCTTCCGCTCCAAGGCCCCCGTCACATCGGAAGCATGGTCCGATACCGGGAACATTCTTGCTCCCCGTTCTTCCTTCACCGGGCAGCCGTTTGCCTCCACAAGATCCACGATATCAAAGTTTGTGAATCCATAGATGGCACTGTAGAGGAACTTTCCGTTGGAGACCATATTTCTGAACAGGTCCTCCGTATCGCAGCCGTTCGTCAGATTGCAGCGTCCTTTTCCCGTGATATAGATCTTTTTTCCAAGCTTCTCATTTTTCTCATAAACGGAGACATCATGTCCGCACTCCGCGGCGCCGATGGCAGCAGCCATTCCCGCTGCCCCGCCGCCTATAATCACTACTTTGCTCATCTTTTTCTGTTCTTTTCCACTTCTTTTATCTTTTTTTCCATGGCATCCGCCACAGTTTCAAGGACCTTGATTCGCGCATACCACTTGGAATTTCCTTCCACAACGATCCAGGGGGCATCCTTTGTAGAGGTCTTTTCCAGCATTTCATCGGACATATCGGCGATGGCCGTATTGTCGTCCATGACGCCGGCGCAGTTGACGGCCACGTCCAGCCGTCCGAAGGCCGAAATTGCCTTCCGGACCATGCCCACGGCTGCCGCCGGGTCGCCCACGTCCCCGGCATACCAGGTCATTTCCCCGGGCAGGTCCTTACATTCCTCGGCCAATTCACGAAGCCGTTCTTCCCGGCGGGCCACCGCCACGACCTTGGCCCCTTCCCGGCAAAACAGTTCCGCCGTGGCCCGGCCGATCCCGGCAGAAGCGCCGGTAACGATACAAACTTTTCCTTCCAGTCTACCCATAGAAACCTCCTTAGCAGAAAACCTTCTTCACGACTACGGCAGGGGAATCATTGCAGCCCACCGTCA
>ERZ772816.2274-NODE-2274-length-13294-cov-25.912909_pt1 | contig 13294 bp, 6 predicted proteins | sample MGYA00511359_ERZ772816 | MGnify/ENA primary metagenome ERZ772816 (study PRJEB29015, sample SAMEA2737710) | human gut metagenome | biome: human gut; feature: human-associated habitat; material: faeces | place: China | collected 2012 ...
GAGATTTTGCATTCCGGATTGATTTGGAAGGCTGTTATTGGTTGTATTCTTATGGTTGTTTTGGGGATTGGTATTGCTGTAATTATACAGAAGTTTTCGGACAGGGATAAATAAACGAAAAGTCTCAATCGGATAGGAATGCTATCGGTTGAGACTTTATTTTATTCGTTATCAAACAATCCCTTTTCTTTCCATAACTTTAGTTATAAATTCCTCTATTCTCTTGCATTTGATTTAGTGATTACGTTTATGACTTACACGAAGTTTATCATCATCTTCTCTATATGATGAGATATATCCAATAGTTTTTAGCTTCCCTAAAAGCATTTCATTCATGTGATTATTTTCTATAGTAGCCTTTTTTGATTTATCTGTAATACTTCGATAAGAATCGCCTAAAGACTCTATTAATTCTGTCACAATGTCAAAATCATCTCTATACTTTTCAATTAAGTTTATCAAAAAAGACAATCGCTCTGGCAAATTAGTAGAGGCGACCAAAATGTTCTTCTCTATGTCATAATCAAATTTTTCAATATTGTTTTTCAACACAGGAAGAGTGATATTTGCCAATTCGTTATCCCACACAATATGAGGAAGAAAATGTTGAACTACACTTAGAGCTTTTTCACCGATTACTCTTGGATTTCTCATAAGATGCTTGTATAACCTCATATCTGTAGGTAACTCCTCTATTCCTATAATGCACTCATCCAAATACTTATCTACATAATAAGTAAGTACATCACTATGATTGTCTCTAATTGTTGTCGTATAATATGTGCTATATGGAAGCATATCAGCACAAAGTAACGACTTAAAATGAGCGTTATCTACACTGTTAATATCCGCATCCTTAAATGTAACTCCATCAAAGATTTTGACAAGTTTATCGTATACCAAAATTTCAAAATCTGATGTCAATAAAGCACTGTGTGCCAGTAGTTCTTTCTGAGTATCATCCAATTCAGATATATCTGTTAATTCATCAATATGTTTGGTAATGAATATTCGCAAACTGGAAATCATTACATTATTCTGACTCTCATAAAATGCATATATCTCAGGCCATGCTGGTATAACTATATCAACTTCAATAGCGAACTCCCACTGTATATTGTTAACATCGGAAAGAGAAACTTTATTCTGTTGCCCAGAAAGGTATTTGCGTTTTGTGTCCTCTGTTATATCCTCAGAATTAATAATTTCAAGAATAATTCCCACACTCTCTTTTTTTGCCGTATCTGTAATAAATACATTATTTAGTGCATTGTCAAAACATTCATCTATATAATCTGATATAGATTTAGCTGATTTACAGCTCCTCAGTATTGTAACATTTAAAGGATAATTATCCAATGTTTCCACCCTCTCATTTCGATAATGAACAAATGCGCATACAACATTTTCTGGTGTCAACATATATGCTTTGTTTTCTACAACATACTCAAGCAAACACCTAGACTCTGCATCTATATCTGTAAAAATCAGTTTTCCATTCGACACTATTTGTTTGATTGTATCAAAACCTATGAGATCTACTCTATGAGATATAAATGCGAAGTGTTTATTCAACCAGTTACGACTTTCTTTGGTGGAATGGTTCAATTCGAGGAATCGTAACCAAGACTCGAATAATTCATCGGAATTCTGTTTCACGAAGATCTTCCATAATCCATCAACGATACTGCCCAAATGGTTGAAAAGCGAGCTTGAATCTTCAACTGATTTATAGAAGTCAATCAAAAAGTCCCACTTTTTATTATGCATAATAACTTGTGCTATCGAATGAAGTTTTGAGTTATTTGCTTCTTCAAGATGCTGACAAATACAATCGACCACCTGAATATTCAATATACTTACATCGTTGTAACATTTATCAGGAATGTTTTTTACGCACTGCCCTACTTTATCTATATGATAGTCATACGGCAAACTATGCCGAAGTTTTAATTCAAGGATAAAATCATGGTCGTGCTTATTAATTGACTTACCAAAAAAGAAAGATATATAATCAAAGTAATCTTCATTTATAAGTCCTTCTTTCAAGAAAACTTCAAGCATTTTAGAGACATTGAGTTCACTAAAAATTTTATGCGTCTGCATATCAACATCCAGCAACAGTTCTTGTATTGGAGTAGCATAATGATTATTACGAGATAATTCTAGTATCTTGATTTGTTCACGATATCTTTTTTCCCCTTCTCGCAAGGCTTCTAATCGCTCATGGTAGGTAAAGGTAGAATTAACTATTTTCTCTATTTGACTGAATTGAATATTGCAACTATCTTCAAATATATCATAATAATATCTAACACCATAATATGTGTTAGTTTGATGCCTCTTAAAACATTGATATCGAAATGAGGATTGCGATATAAAGGAATTAAATAACGTTTCATTTTCTGCGATATCTTCAAGAGGTATAAAATTGTTTTCGACAAAAAACAAAAAGGCATTATTTTCATTTTGTTTTGATAATTTTCTACGATACCCTTCAATATAAATCAGCCTTAATTCTTTTTCTTGTATGGCATGTGTCGCTTCTAAAGATTGAAGTTTTTTAGTTATTCCATTAATACGCTCGTCAATCTGTCTATTGCGCTCAACCAATAATTCACTTTTCTTATGCAAACAATCATACAAAACACCCTTTCCTTTATGCAGATCAGCAAAATCTTTTGGATGGTAGTTTTTATATACAATCATTGCAAGAAGTTTGTTTTGATCAAGTTTCTCATCAAGTTTTTCTCTATATTGGGCATATTCATTGACAATATTCTTCAGTAATCTCATATCGTCAATGAAAAAAGCCAAACTGTCTATTACCTCGACATTAAGATCTGAATAGCCTTTTATCTCTAGTTCCTCTTTCAGTTTGTCTGCCGAGTTTGAAGAATTGATTATTGGGATTACAGTTGTGATATAATCAAAGAATTTAGTACGTTCTTCATCAAAAAACATATCATCTTTAACCGCATAAATGAACGTAACTTTACGCCCCACAGAGTTTGACTGATTCAAGAGTTGATTTACCTCTCTTAACTTAAGAAAAATATCCGTATTATCAAATCTATCTAAATCTTCTATAATCACAACATTATAATCAGTAACCTCAAAGAAATAGACAATCTCATCCATGTGCTTATTGAAAACGGATGTATCTTCTTTGTTTTCTTTTAATTCAATCTCTCCATTCTTTAGATTTAACTTATTCAGTTTACTATTACTCAATGATTTGACAGTCTTTTGAACGAATATTATTGTTGCAACAAATATATATGATAGAGCAAAAATATCAGACCATTTATTTAATACTGGATTACTTAAGCGATTGCAAATCCAATCCACCTCCAAAAATGATGGTTCAAATACAATAATTAAGGCAACAATATAAAATATTATTGCAAAAGATAAAGCATATTGAGCCCAAGTTGATTTATGATAAATCCTTTTTAATCTGGAGTTATAAAGCGTCTCTTGTTTTTCTTTATAAATAAGTTGTTGAAGAATGCTGTATTCAATACGATTATTCATCGTATCAATATCTATTTTATTCTTTTTATCATCTAATGGTGACTTTAGAGTAGCAAGAGATATTGAAAGATATTTGTATTTACGATAGTCTTTCATCAAAGAGCGAAGAATGGAACTCTTACCGGATCCATAAGGACCAGTAAGAGCAATGTTCAATATGTCTTTCTCTTCTAGTTTTCGTGCAAGATTCAAAACACTCCTATACTGCTTCTTATCACTTTCACTATCACGATTAAGCAGAGCAGGAGTTAATGATACTTGTTTATCATCCTCCATCGAATTATTTGCACATATTTTCTTCCAAAATCTCCAGTTCATTTATTTTCAGCTATTTATTAATCATATTTTTCTAGTTTGTTACAGATTGCTATCTATATTAAAGCAACACCAAATTCACGGATTGTTTCTTCGCTATCTCTTCCTGAGACAGATTTGCCTGTCGCTTGCTCTATTCTGTCAAGCAATTGTTTTGCTCGATCTATGAAATAAGCATTGAAATCATCTAATGCAAGATGAGCATAACTTACCTTATGTGACTCTATAGCTTCCTGTATCTCAACTTGTTTTAATCCCTTATTTGCCATAGTTCCAATATAGGTACTTGGTGCATGTCCTCCTATTGAACGATTGGAAGATGCATAAATTGGAGTCTTATTAATGACAGAATTCCATTTTATACGTGGAAGGTTATTTTTCTCGCAATAAGTTTGAGGGAATATATGATGAATATCAGCATCTTCATCAATGTAAGATGCTATATCCATACGATGACCTGTCATAAAATCAAGTGGTGAATCTTGTAAGATAAGTGCCATAACACCTTTGTACGCTGCACTATTCCTAGTCTGCATGGTCAATAAACGAGTTGGTTGTATATTGGAACGATATACAGTCTCTGGCATTTCACCACCTTCCATCCAACGGAATATGCCCATTATATCAGTTGCAAATCTAGCTTCATTGGCACCACCATATAGTTCACCCATTACGCCACACCAATACCAACGAGACAATAATTCCTGTTTGCTTCCAAGATGCAACATTTTTTTATTTTCGTTGTCGTATGCAAAGATTGCAGCAAGTGGAATAAGTTGTGACGAATATGGAAGATCTCTGGAACGGAAAATCCCCTGATGTACTAAGAAATCAGCTGCATCACAGAAACCTTTAATCAAAGCGTCATGATACTTCAAATAATCTTTCAATTCAAGCCTAAGAATGTCTTTTTTCTTACATGTTACAGCCACACGCTCATCATCACCTGAAACCACTCTTTTATAATATGATACCAACAGAGTCATTGCTGCCAAAAAATTAGCGCCAGTGATTTCTTTCAATAGCTCGCCATTTACTTTTTGAGCAAAAATATGACGAATGGTCTCCCAATCTTTTCTCAATTCATGTCCTTCAGCAGCAAATGTAGCTGTGACGAGTTCGAAAACCGTAAGAGGTACACCACCAGTGTTTACATTCTCAAAAATCTGGCAGACAGCTTCTTTCGGGGTTTCTTTATCAAGCTGAATTATAGGTATGTTATACTCTAAAATTGGGCGAAGAATCTGCTGTGAGAAATCACGGAATAAATTTCTATACTCTCTATCACCTTTGTAATAGTCTTCCATATCATAATGCCAATCTTCCGTATCATTATGAGAAAACGTAATATTCAAGGGAAACATCAGGTTCTCAAATTCTTTCTCTCTTGTGGATAAGTCCAGCGTTACATCACGACCAATATTTGTTGTAAGCTGTTTCTTCTCTGATACAGATATGATTGCTTCCAATCTGTCCGCAGTAGAGTCTAGACATTTACGAATATCTAGATAATAATAGCGTTTGATAATTGTATCTCGATTGGTCTCTAATCGAGTATTAGTTGCTTTCTTACTTTTCAAGACCTGATATAAGGTTGTGAGTCGCTGTTGTCCATCGAGCACAAGCCACTCAGGTGTAACTTCTGATATAGAATCCACACCTTCAAATGTGCGATACTTAAAACGGATATGCTCACCACCATTAGCCAAAAACATCGCTGCACCCATTGGGAAGCCAGATGTGATACTTTCTATTAGTTTACATATCTTCGTGTCATCCCAAACCCAACTACGTTGAAAGTCGGGTAATTGAGCCTTACCTTCTTCAACCATTTTTAGAAGGTCATCAAGTTTCTTATCGTGTGATTCAACAGCCATAACAAATTTATTTTATCAACCAATTAATAATACATCTCAATATACTGATAAGCCTTATCAAAAACTTCTTGATCTTTAATCTGGTAGTTAACCCACAGAATAGAACGTAGTTTCTTTTTTATCTCTCGCTGAGCTGTAATGCTTTTAAAAGCATCTTTAAACTTACGTACAATAGCTACCACATTTTCATCTATATCAGCAACTACACGTTCTACAATGATAGGAGTATCCTCAGTTCTAATTGATTCAAACAACTCCGTAAGAGCAGCTTTAGCTTGTTCCCTCTTGTCAAGAGGTTGATTTGAGTTTTTTTCTTCCTCAAGCACTTCTTTAGCAAGGGTGAGCAATCCTCGGAGGAAATCAATACTAGTTATAAGATTTTCCTCCATATGACGGCGCAGTTCATCCAACTTCTCAGCAAATGCCTTGTAATTGGGGTCTCCATGATGCTCTCCTAACCTCAAACGAAGCATTTTTTCCACTTCCAATATCTTTTTAGGATTGTCTTTGGCTTGCTCCAACACCATATCAATTACATCTCCATCTACCACAAGATCCTCAAGTGGAGTCCCAATATCAATTGTATCAATGTTACGATGAATGATTTCAATGGTTTTAGCACCCAATAAAGTCCATATGAGTGATCCTCCGGTACTAACAGGACGTACACTTTGATATACCTGAGCCAGCCAAGTATAATCCGCCTGATAAGCAGCCAGCATTGCATCCGGGCTTACTGTTTCCCAAGCTTTAGCCAATCGTGAAAAATGTTTTGCAAAATTCGTTTTTGTAGACTCATCAAGTAAACATTGCTGGGCAGCTTGCAAACCTTCCCAACCACCGATTGTCCGGTCTACACCAGGGAAAAAGTCAATACACTCTTGCAAAAATTGAGGTATCAACACTTTTATCTCATCAATATTCTTTACAACCGTTTTTACCGTCTCCTCATCAAAAGCAAGGCTTTTGGCTACATTATCAAATACACCAACGAAATCTACAATCAGACCACATTTCTTATCAACATTGTACTTTCTATTCGTACGGCAAATAGCTTGTAACAACGTATGATCCTTCATTGGTTTATCAAGATACATACATTGCAAAATTGGAGCATCAAAACCTGTCAACAGCTTTGAAGTGACAATCACCATTTTAATCGGTGACAATGGATCACGGAATTGGTCAAGAAGTTTTCTTTCTTGTTCTCTATCACGACGGTATGCTTTATACTCATCAGCTTTATCGCCAGCCGTATGCATAACGATAGTGGTTGCATCTTCCGAACCCAAAAGAGCATCAATCGCTTTCTTATATTTCACACAGCAGTCTCGGTTATATACCACGACTTGAGCTTTCATTCCAGTGGGCTCTACATACTCTTTGAAGTGATTTACAATATAACGTGCGACATCGTTAATTCGCTTCTCTGCTGTAAAAAATGCTTCAACAGAAGTTCGTTTTACTAATTCGTTCTTTTCGTCCTCGGATATTTGATCGGTCAGTTCATCAAATTCTTCTTGTAATTGAGTTTCGTTAAGATGCATCTCTACCGGCACTGTTTGGAAATTCAATTCAAGCGTAGCTCCATCTTCAACAGAATTTTGGAAAGTATATTTTGAAATATATCCACCTTTCTCTAAATCCTCATCAGCTCCAAAAGATTGAAAAGTATTCTTATCTCGTTTATTGATAGGCGTTCCGGTAAGGCCAAAGAAAAATGCATTAGGTAATGCATTGCGCATTTTTTGTCCTAAATCCTTTTCCTGAGTTCGGTGTGCTTCATCTACCAATAAAATGATATTATCTCTTTCATTCAGTACACTATCAACATCTCCGAACTTGAAAATTGTCGTTATCAGAATCTTGCGCTGATCCTGCTTGAAAAATGCAACTAACTCATCTTTTGTCTTTGCAGATTCTATATTAGGAATATCAGCACGAGTAAAATCGCCCGTTATCTGATCTTCCAAATCAATACGGTCATCAACGATAACAACTGTGGGAGCATGTAATTCGTTTTGCAAACGTAATTTTTGGGCAGCAAATACCATCAACCATGATTTTCCCGAACCTTGGAAATGCCAAATAAGACCTTTCTTCGGACCTTGTTTCTCTCGATATGTATTTAAGACACGCTGAACAATAGCTTCACCACCTAGATATTGTTGATAACGGCAAACTATTTTTATTTTTTTGCCTGATGATGTTCCTGTAAAAACACTATAGTAACGATATATATCAAGCAGTCGGTTTGGTTGAACCAACCCCATTACGTTACTTTTAACCGACTCTATTGTACCATGCTGACGACTTTCATCATTAAACCAAGGTCCCCATTTGTCAACAGGGGCACAGATGCCGGCATATTGAAGTTCTTTACCTTCTGTAGCAAAGGTTAATATATTCGGAACAAACATTTCTGGAATGCTCTTTTCGTAATGCAGCATATCAATGGCTCCGTCAGCCCATGTTATCTGAGGGCGAACAGGAGATTTTGCTTCACCAACACAAATCGGAATTCCATTTATCAGATAAACCAAATCCAAACGTTTACCTCCATCAACAGAGCTACGTGGAAATTCCCATTGATTGGTTACGACACAATAATCTTCGACCGCATCTTCGCTAAAGAATCTGATAGGTATATATTCACCATCCTTTCCAAAAGGCTCTGTGTTTTCATTAAATAATAATGTACGAAAACGGTCATTGGCAGTCACCAATTCATCATAATTACCTCCACAAGTAATAGCAGCACGGAGTTTATAAATAACTTGCTCCGCTTGTTGACGTGTTATTGGATTTAACCTGACAAGAGCTTCCAATAGCCATGATTCAACAAGGACAGAATCAGAACTACGAGGTATATCCTGTGACTTTACATACTGCCAACTACTTTGGGTTACAGCTTCTATGAGCATTTGCTCCACTGTATTGTCTTCGTTAAACATATCTATGATTTTTATTGTTATCAATTTAATAATTAAGCGATTTTCCCTAATTCGTCACTTTGTATGTCATTCAAATATACTAAAGCTTTTTGAATGACAGATTTTGATTTGTCGGCTTGACGGTAGATCTGTTCAAATTTGTTTTGTTCGTTTCTTGAAGGTAGTACTATAAACTTAGCCATGAAATCCGACATACTTAAATTTTGAATGCCGGTAGTTTGACTTGCCATTGCTCTCATAGCAGCCTTATTGAGATTGTAGGAATTATATAAAGCGTAGAACAAGTACACTGGATTTACAGATTCCTTAGGACGCAGTACCTGCGTAAAGTTATTAGGCAGATAATCACCTATTTCATCAAAAAATACGACCCTACCAACCGGATTATCTTTAGTACCTCCAGACCTCTCCAAGATTGTATCACCTTGTTTGAGCTTTTTCCGTACAACTTTCTTAGGCTCAATATCTCTAGTTACAACATCTGTCAAATCAAGATATCCTTCATTAGTAAAGTTTGTTGTGCGAATCACTTTTATCGCATTCTCAGAAATCGGTTCGCTTCCCCATTCCCCAGGGAATGTATCTGATACCAAATCTTCTAATTTGCAATAAGATTCAACGTTCTCAAACATCTCGATAAATTGCGATTTGAAGTCGCCAAATTTTGATTTATCGACCTGTTCTGCTATGAATACGAATTCAAGTTGTTTGTCCATTGGCGGTAAGATACAATCAAAGTTTCTTAACTCAGTGAGCGGCATTCGTGGCATTTTAGTACCTCCAGCTATATCATTTGCATAATTAACGAACTGATTACCCCGCAACAGATGACTCAAAAATACTTTATGCAATTTACTAGGCTCTGGACGTAATGGAACCAGTTCTGTCGTTGCCATTCCAGGCTCATCTGGTATCACAACCTTGTTTAAATAAGGCCTTAATTTTGAGAATAGTACATTCCCTTCATCAAAGGATTGAACAGATAAAGCATTCTCAACATCTTCATAGACCTTCTCTATTATCCTACCAGTATTTGATTCTATCATATCAAGATTCAATAGCCAGATTTTGCCAGATAGTTGCTCTTTAGAAGGCATTTCCGGGGCGACATCTTTAATCTTAGCAGTCTTCCAACCTTTTGTATTCGTAACAGGATTACCAAACATCTCGATAAATTGCGATTTGAAGTCGCCAAATTTTGATTTATCGGCTTGTTCTGCAATTGTAACAAACGCTTTCTGATCCTCATCTGATGCATTTGGAATGCCGATTTCCAAATATTTACTCATGTTGAGATTCTGAATTCCTGTCGTCTTGCTTCCCATGCTTCTGATTGCAGTTCTATTTGTCTGATAGAAGTAGTATAATGCATAGAATGCAAACCTTGGATCAACGTCTTTGAATCTCAAAACCTGCGTGAAGTTATTGCACAAAAACAAGTTATCTTCTTCAAATAGCACAACTCTACCCACCGGATTATCAGCAGTTCCACCTGATCTTTCAAGTATGGTATCGTACTTTTTAATTTGCTTTCTAACTACCTTCCTATCTTCAATGCTGCGGGTAACAACATCTGCAAGATTCAGCTTTCCTGAGTTTGTGAAGTTTGTAGTACGTATAACCTTTACTCCATTACCATCCTTATCTTCAGTACCCCATTCACCAGGAAAAGAATCATCAATATAATCTTTTACAGGAGTAGTTTCCATGCCATAAAATATCTCGATAAATTGCGACATACTAACCAATAAATTTACGGTGAGACATTTTTACATTTGTCTGATTCACCATAGCATATTGCAATGTTGTATCAAGACTTTGATGCCCTAAGAGATGCTGGACCTGCTCTATAGGCATACCTTTATCTATCGCCATTGTCGCCAACGTACGGCGAAATTTATGAGGATGCACCTTAGGAATATTCAATTCACGCCCCAAACGACGTAAACGTATTTCCACACCACTTATCTGTAAGCGATCGTAAGGTGCTAATAATGAAACAAACAGGGCAGGATTGTCATCTATCCGTTCTGCCAAATAACGTTGTAAATGTATCTTTGTACGAGCATCGAAATAAACTCGACGTTGCTTATCTCCTTTACCGGTAACGATGCATTCCCGGTTTTCAAAGTCTATATCGTTCCGATTGAGTTTGACCAACTCCCCGACACGCATACCAGTAGAGGCCAACAAATCAATCAAGGCTAAATCGCGAATACCTTCGCAATGGTCACGCATTTGTTCTAACGCTTCATCGGAGTATGTTTCTTTGACTGTTTTTCCGACTTTTACTTTATGAATCCGACGTACCGGACTCTTCACAATATAATCCTCATCCTCAAGCCATGAAAAGAAACTTGACAAAATGCGACGTATATTGTCTACCGTAACCTTTGTAGCACCGCTTGTCTGCTGATAATCATTTAAGTAATTACGCAAGTCATCAGTAGTGATATGGCGAATATTTTTTTCTATTTTCCTGATAGCATTATTTAATGTACTTCGATAATAGTGCATCGACTTATCCGAACAACCTTCGACTCGTTTAGCCGACAAAAAACTATCTATTAATTCACTATTACCACTGCACTCTTCATTGTTCTTAGACGACACGTTGATATCACGAAAGGCATAATCTAGCACCTTTCGTAATTGACTCATTTGCTCGTTGTTTAAAACTCCCAGCATAGCCTGCTCTATGTCATTAATCAGATTCTCTATCATATTATTAATAAATTTGTTATCCAATTAAGCCGCAGCTATCAACGTATCTCTCTTATTCTATCCGTTTATTAAACTCTTTATGACTTTATCGATATTTTCAATACACTGCTTCAATTCAAATTTTGATTTGTCAGCTTGTTCTGCTATGGAAACAAACTTTAGTTGATCCCTCATTTGAGGGATAGCCATTTTTACTTTCTCCAAGTCCTTTCTTGTAAGACTTGGAAGAACCCCCTGTTTGTTAAGCTTCGTAAAATCGTATTGACAACACCAATAATAGAAGAACTTTGGATGAAGTTTAGCCTTGTCAACATCGATACTAAAGGCCGTATCAACTATCCAGTAACCTGATTCCATGAAGATTGGATTGTTGATATTTCCTTTTCTGCCAAGAATCGTAGTATTTCCATTACATAATTTCTTTTCACCATAACACATAATACCACCACTACCACAAATTGGATAAGCACCTTCTTCCTGATATTCTTCAGGATAAGCTTTTCCATTCGTAATAGTAACGACATCAGACCATGGTGTATCTTGACAGAGACCTCCAAACATCTCGATAAATTGCGATTTCACCATTTCATCAGTTGCTACAAGAAGTTTCTTGTAACTTTCCTTCAAACGATAGGCAGACCATACTTTGTCTGCTATTTCTTTTTGTTCTTGAATAGAAGGAAGATAAAACTCATATTTTGCGAGTGTACTCCAATTCAAGAAATAGTTGACTCCTCCAGATTTATGCTCTTCACAATAATTCCAAAAATCATCACTTTGCATAACAAGAGCAAGGAACTCCTGAAGCAAGACCTTAGAATCTTTTGTCCCTAACACAAATGTTTTCTCAGAACAAATACCATCAAATTCAACCATCGAAGCCTTTCTTAAATGTGGATTTCTTGAGACTAATAATATATCGCCCTTTTTGAAGCCACAATAAAACATCGGACCAATAGTTGAACCCTTTATGAGACCACATCCTTGTACCAGCATTTCATTGGACTCAATATGTTCACCTCCTACATAGTATAATAAAGAAGTATTTAATCTGTCTTCACGAGTATTAACTCGCGTTGCAACATCCTCAAACTTTACCTTTGTCATTAAAGTAGATTTATAAGTTTAGTGTATTCACTATGAATATTACAAGAATATTCTTGCCACTGTTCTATTTGTTCAGAAAATTTCAAAATATTTTCTGTTTGAGTTTGTTTTACATACAATTTTGGTGAAATAGAATACTCATTTTGGCTTATTGTCTTGGTATCAACTATACATGAACGATTATCTACATTTGTATTGCCACGATACAATGAAACTATTTCCTCGACATGCTCTTCTGTGAGATAGCTTTCTCCATTCTTCCTTTCTACCAAATCTGTAGCACGAATAAAAAGTACTTGTTTTATTCGGTCGGATGGTTTCTTGCTACTGCATAGCATAATACATGCCTCCATTGGCGAGTTAAAGAATAGATTTTTACCTATGCTGATAACACTATCGACCAGGTCTTCCTCGATAAGTTTACGCCGCATGATCTCTTCTTCCATTCGGTTTAATACACCATGTGGAAGCAGAATTGCACATCTTCCTGTTTTTTCATCCATTGAAGCAAGGATATGTTGTATAAACGCATAATCTGCCCTTCCCTGTGGAGGAGTACCAAGGAAATTGCGTCCCCATTTATCGTTCATAAACTTCTCACGATTCCATTCCTTGATTGAATAAGGCGGATTTGCAAGAACTATATCAAACTTACGAAGATGACTTCCATCTAAAAATGCCGGATTCTCCAACGTATCTGCACATGCAATCGAAAAATCTTCAATTCCATTCAAATAAAGATTCATTCGTGCAATAGAAGAAGTCAAGCCATTCACCTCT
>ERZ772816.2278-NODE-2278-length-13285-cov-4.012472_pt1 | contig 13285 bp, 10 predicted proteins | sample MGYA00511359_ERZ772816 | MGnify/ENA primary metagenome ERZ772816 (study PRJEB29015, sample SAMEA2737710) | human gut metagenome | biome: human gut; feature: human-associated habitat; material: faeces | place: China | collected 2012 ...
GGTGGCCGAACCCGACGTCAGCGACGAGAGTGTCGTCGAGTAGCGGTACAGCTCAGCCAGCGGAACCATGGCGTTCAGACGGTCGAAGCCCTTGTCGGACTCCATTCCGGCTATCATCGCGCGACGGTTCTGCAAGTCGGACATCACGGCGCCCATGTAGTCGCTCGGGACGAGTATCTCGACATTGTAGATCGGCTCCATGATCTTGGGGCCCGCGTTGCGGAAAGCCTCCTTGAAGGCGTTGCGCGCCGCCAGTTTGAACGAAATCTCGTTCGAATCCACCGGGTGCATCTTTCCGTCGTAGACCACCACGCGGATGTCGCGGGCGTAAGAACCCGTCAGCGGGCCTTCGTCCATCTTCTCCATGATACCCTTCAGGATGGCGGGCATGAAGCGTGCGTCGATGGCGCCGCCCACGATCGCCGAGTAGAATTGCAGCTTGCCGCCCCATGCCAGGTCGTACTCCTCCTTGGTCTTGGGGTTCACGACCATGTCGCCCTTGCCGGGAACCTTGTAGTTCTTGGGTTCGGGCATGTTGTCGTAGTAGGGCTCGATGATCATGTGCACTTCACCGAACTGTCCGGCGCCGCCCGACTGTTTCTTGTGGCGGTAATCGGCCTGCGCAACTTTGGTGATGGTTTCACGGTAGGGAATCTTCGGTGCGATATAGTCATAGGGGAGTTTGTTCTCCTTCTCGATGCGCGTGCGCAGGATGTTCAGATGATGTTCCCCCTGGCCTTGTATGATGGTCTGTTTCAACTCTTTGGAGTATTCAACCAGGATCGTCGGGTCTTCGAACTTGGCATCGTTCAAGACCTTGCCCAGTTTCTCCTCGTCGCCCTGCTCCTTGGCCTTCACGGCGGCGCGGTAGCGCGGTTCGGGGAAGACGATGGGTTCGATGCTGACCGGTGCCGAAGGAGCCGAGAGCGTGTCGTTGGTACGCGTGCCCTTGAGCTTCACCGTGCAGCCGATATCGCCGGCCGACAGCTCCGTGACCTTGATGCGGTTCTTGCCCGCAACGGCGAACAACTGCGAAATCTTCTCCTTGTTGCCCGTGCGGGTATTTACCAGCTCGGTACCTTCGGCGATCCTGCCGCGGATGACGCGGAAATAGGTGATCTCCCCGATATGCTGTTCGACCTGACTCTTGAAGACGAACGCCACGGCGGGTGCCGTCTCGTCGGCGGCGATCTCCTCGCCCTCGGTCGAGAGGAAACACGGAGCCTTCAGCGGGCCGGGTGCCACGTTGATGATGAACTCCATCAGGCGCTTGGTGCCGATGTCGCGCTTGCCGCTGGTGCAGAAAATCGGCATCAGTTCACGCTTGGCCAGGCCGATCTTCAGTCCGGCGCGGATGTCGTCCTGCGTGAGCGTACCCTTGTCGAAATAGAGCTCCATGAGCGCTTCGTCGTGTTCGGCGGCCATTTCGACCAGCTCCTTGTTCAGTTCCTGCGCCTTGTCCATCTCGTCGGCGGGAATCTCCAGCTCCTCGCGGTGGCCGTCGTTGTCCTTGAAACGGTACATCTTCATCAGCAGCACGTCGATGAAGGCGTTGAACTCAGGCCCCTGGTTGACGGGGTACTGTACGATGACGGGCTTCACGCGCGATGCGGCCCTGATCGACTCGATCGTGGCTTCGAAATTGGCTTTCTCGGCATCGAGTTGGTTCACCACGCCGATGACGGGCTTTTTCAGCAGGCGTGCATAGCGGGCCTGGATCTCGCTGCCGACCTCCCAGCCGTTCTGTGCGTTGAACAGGAATACGCCCACGTCGCCTACCTTGAATGCCGAGAAGAGGCTTCCGCAGAAGTCGTCCGAGCCCGGGCAGTCGATGATGTTCAGCTTGCGATCCATGAATTCGGTGAAGAGGATCGTGGAATAGATCGAGCGTTTGTATTCGTGCTCGATATCCGTATTGTCCGAGAGCGTGTTGTTCGCCTCGATACTACCCCTGCGGTCGATGACCTTACCCTCAAAGGCCATCGCTTCGGCAAGGGTAGTTTTTCCCGTGCCGGGCGCGCCGATGAGTACGATGTTTTTGATTTCTTTTGCTGAATAGTTTTTCATATTCCCGTATGGTTTTAAGGTTTTGCGGTGGTGCGGGGCTTCGTCGGGAGTACTTCGCGGAGCCGGGTTCCCGGAACGGAAAGTCGTGCTGCGGAGCATTTTCCGATTAGCCGACTATAAATATACAAAAAAATCGGGATAACCAAACGGCGACACGAAAAAATCGCCCTCAGGAGGCGATTTTACGGTCGAAAAGCGGGAGGTCGATCCATGTGAGCTTTTTCCACACCCATTCGACGGGGCCGTGCGTATGGCGCCGTAGCCAGAGGCGGCAGAAGAGATACTGTACCAGGATGATCCCCACGCCCGCCAGCGTGCCGTAGATCACGTCCACGTGGCGGTAAAGCCCCAGCCCCCAGTTGTAGAAGAGCGCCGTGCCGAGCAGCGATTGCAGCAGGTAGTTGGTCAGGCTCATGCGCCCGAAGAAGGTCATGCCGTGCAGCGCCCGGCGGAACCCCGGCCAGCCGTACCACAGCAGGACGACCGTCGAAACGATCGCCGTGGCCGTCATCAGGTTGCGCATCGCCTCGAACGGTACGAGCCACGTGCCCGCGATGCCCACGGCCAGCAGCCCGCCCCAGATGCGTCTGTGCTGCCCTTCGTCGTAGAAGAGCCGGTAGCGGCCGGCCAGCATGCCCAATACGAACATCAGCAGCGTCTGCGTGCCGCGTCCGTGTTCCAGTCCCCAGCCGAACGAACTGAGCGGGCCGTAGAGCAGGCTCACGCGGGCGCTCTCGGCGAAGGTGCCCGTGGCGAGGGTGGGATAGAGGGTCTCCATGCCTTCGATGCCGCGGATCGAGAGCGTATGTCCGCTGAAATACTGCCAGAGTTCGAGCGGCTGGATGAAAAGCAGGGCCGCGATGACCCACACCCATCGGTTGGGGAGCTTGCCGATGGGAATCATCAGCAGCCCGAAAAGGGCGTAGTAGGTCAGTACGTCGCCGTTGTAGATCGCCGCGTTGACCAGCCCGATGCCGAACAGCAGCACCATGCGCCATGCGAAGCGCAGCGAAAAGTCGTTGCCCCGCTGTGCCTGGTTGTCGCTCTGGATGAAGAAGCTCAGCCCGAACAGCAATGCGAAGATGGCGTACATCTTGCCCGAAAGCAGGAATCCCAGCATATCGGCTACGGGCTGTTCCCAGCTGCCGAATCCGGCGCGGGGCAGGTCGAGGGCGCTCCAGTAGAGGTTGAAATGCTCGCGGGCGTGAAACAGGATGATCCCTGCCACGGCGATGCCGCGCAGTGCGTCGGCCACTTCGATACGGGTGTTGGGTCGGTTTGTCGTGCGGTACATGGGATATTGCGGGGTTTGGGGTTGCTTCGTAATAGTTCGTTGTCGCCGTAGGCTGTATGTTCCGGGTTGCCGGGGCGTTTCCTAATATATGTCGTTGCCGGGTATTTCCATTCAGGTCAGCCGGAAGAGCGGCAGGCACAATTCCCGGATACCGCATCCGCGCCATCGGTCGATGACGAGATATTGTCCGTTCGGATTTACTCCCGGGATCCATTGCGAGCCGTCGAAACCCATCAGGCCTTTGTCTGTCGTATCCATCTGCCTGCAGCCGGCCTTTTGCAACCGGGCCATGTACTCCAGCCATGCCTGCCTGCCGAGGGCTTTGCTCTCGTCCGCCGCGATTTTCCCGGGCTCGTAACCGCCCGCCCCGCCGGCTGTTTTCCTGCGGAGGGTGGTTTTGTTGCCGTTCTTTTCCATCCCTACGACGACGGGATTGTCGAATGTCCGCAGCCCGAGGAAGCGTACCCGACTCCCGTTGGCGGCCTGCCACAGGGGCGCCTCGCCCGTTGCACGAATTGCGGCGATCAGGAGCGGAAACAATAATAAAACGGACTTCATGACGGAACGTGTTGGAGGTGGCCGGCGGTTGCTCAGGGGATCACCCCCGTCAGTGCCTCGATGGCACGGCGGCCTTCGTCGCCCAGCGAGAGCGAATATCCGTTCACGAAGAGCGCGATATGTGCGTCGATCACCTTGTCATCCAGCTCCTGTGCGTGCTGTTTTATATAGGTGCGCGAAGCTTCGGGATGTGTGAAGGCGTATTCGATGCTTGTGCGCAGCAGGCGTTCGGCCTCGTGCCGCACCTCGTCCGGCAGGCTGCGCCGGGCTGCGATCCCGCCCAGCGGCAGCGGCAGCGCCGTCCGGTGTTCCCACAACTGCCCTAGGTCGGCGACCAGTTCCAGTTCCCGTTCACGGTAGACGAAGCGGCCCTCATGGATAAGTACTCCGGCGTCGAAATCGCCCCGCTCGACGGCAGCCGCGATTCGGGAGAAGAGCAGCGGTGTACGCTCTTCGATTTCGGGGAAGAGTTTGCCCATCAGGGCATTGGCCGTAGTGTGCAGCCCCGGGACGGCCACGCGGCGTATCGGCCGCGTATCGCCTGCGCGGCGTACCAGCAACGGCCCGTTGCCGCGTCCGAGTGCCGCACCGCTGTCGAGCAGCACGTAGTGTTCCGCGATGGCGGGCAGCACGGCGCAACTTATCTTGCTGATGTCGGCACGTCCCAGCCCGGCACCGCGGTTCAGCTCCTCGATGTCGTGGTATTCGACCTCGAAGCGCAGGCTGCCCGTGTCGATGCGGCCGTTAACGAGCGCGTCGAACATGAAAGTGTCGTTCGGGCAGGGTGAGATGTGCAGTTTCAGCCTCACTGTTTCTGCGCCTCGGTGATGTTGCGGGCGTTTTTCTCGTTGTCGCTGCGGTTGCGTTTACCCCCGAAACGGCCCAGCAGCCATCCGGCGGCAAAAGTCAGCACGAGGACGATGATGTCGATAAATACGTTGGCCAGCCACCGCTGGATGGCGGGGGCGAATTGCCAGACCAGGATGAAGACGACCAGTATCAGGATCAGTCCCGCCCAGAGCATCCAATTTTTATTCATTGCTTTCGAATATTTGGTTTAACTTTTCCGTCAGGTTCCCGACGGCCTCCTCCACAGCCCACTGGCCGAAGGGTTCGCCGACGTAGTTCGACACGGCGCGTATCTGGCAGCACGCGACGCCCAGCGCGTCGCATACGGAGAAAAAGGCTGCGCCTTCCATGTTCTCCACTTCCGGCAGGTACTCTTGCGGCGTATCCTCCGGGCTTCCTTCCGGCCTTTGGGCCGGGTTGCCGGCATTGTCCGGTATTCCGGGTTGCGTGGCAAGCGCCGTGCGTTCCGTATCGTCCGGCGTTTCGAACCCGATGGGAGCCGCTATGTTCCCCGGCTGGTTTCGGGCATTGCCCGGCGTCTGGCGTTGGGTGCCTTCCGCTGCGTGCTCTGCTCCGCCTCCTGCCGTAAATCCGGGGTGCGGCTCCGCGAACCCGGCATCCCCTGCCGCGTGCCCGGTGCCTTCCGCCGCGCTTTTCGGCCCGCCCGTTGCCGCGGCTCCGTCGCCCGAGCGGTTGACGGTGACCCCGGCTGCAAGGGGTAGTCCCAGGTCGGGGCCCGAGGTTTCGTATTCGCGGGCGTAACGCTCGGGAATGCCCGCTATGCGTTCGCAGACCACTTCGACCACCTCGCCGCGCCGCAATGTCCGGTCACAGGCGCCGGCAATGCCGGCCAGTACCACCAACTGCGGCTTTTTGGCTTTCACGGCGCGCAGGGTCGCCGCTGCGATTTCGGCCATGCCCACCCCGCCGACGAATACCGGGTCGCGGGGCTCGGTGAGGATGAACGCCTTGGCCTCCTCGATGGTCGGGAAAATGAAAATCCGTTTCACGTTACCGGCCTACGACTGCTTCGAGCTCCTCGACCGTGACGGGTATCTTCTTGTCGCCCAGCATACGGCTCCCGCTCTCCGTCACAAGGATGTCGTCCTCGATGCGGATGCCGCCGAAGTCGCGGTAGCCTTCCAGGGCGTCGTAATCGACGATCCCCTTGTAAAGGCCCTTGGCCCGGCATTTGTCGATCAGCGCCGGGATGAAGTAGAGCCCCGGTTCGTCGGTCATTACCGTCCCCGGTTCGAGGCGCCACGCCGCACGGTAAATGCAGGTCGCGGACTTGGCGGCGCGTTGGGCGATCGAGGAGAAGTCGAAGCTCCGCTCGCCCATCGCCTCGCAGTCGTGCACGTCCATGCCCAGCCCGTGTCCCAGCCCGTGGGGCATGAACATCGTCATGGCACCCGCGGCCACGGCGTCGGCCGCCGATCCCTTGATCAGCCCTATTCCGGCAAGCCCTTCGGCCAGCGTCGTGTAGGCGGCGTTGTGTATCTCGGAGTACATCATGTGCGGTTTGACGATGTTGGCCACATGGTCGTGTGCCGCCAGCACGATGTTGTAGACATCCTTCTGTTTCTGCGTGAATTTCCCGCTTACGGGGTAGGTGCGGGTGTGGTCGGAGCAGTAGTTGTCGACCGTTTCGCCGCCCGCGTCGCACAGCAGCAGACGTCCCTCTTCCAGTACGCCGTCGGCGTTGAGGTTATGCAGCGTTTCGCCGTGCTGTGAGACGATCGACGGGAACGACACGCCCGAACCGTAGGATTTGGCGATGCCTTCGATGGCGCCCGCGATTTCGCGCTCGACGACGCCCGGGCGGCACATCTTCATGGCCAGCGTGTGCATCTTGTAGCCGATTTGGAACGCGCGCTCCATCTCTTCGATCTCCTCGGCGCTCTTTTTCTCGCGCATTTCGGCCACGGCGAACATCAGGTCTACCGACTTGTAGTCGTGCAGCAGTGTGGGTTTGATACCCAGCAGCGACGACAGCCAAAGCTTTGTCTCTCCGCGGTAAGGGGGCAGGAAATGGATTTTGCGCCCCAGCGAAATGGCTTTGCGGAGCCGTTTCTCGAGTTCGGAGAGGGGATATGTCGCTGCGATGCCGACCTTTGCGCCCAGCTCGCGCAACGTGGGCTGCGGGCCTGTCCAGATGATGTCCTCGACCGTGAAATCGTCGCCGTAGAGTGCCTCTTCGCCCGTGTCGGCGTCGATCAGGCCCGCCAGCGAGGGGACGTTCAGCCCGAAATAGTAAAGGAACGACGAATCCTGCCGGAAGTAGTAGGCGTTGTTCGGGTAATTATTGGGTGACAGGGGGTTGCCCGGGAACAGGACGATGCCCGATCCGATTTTGGTGCGCAGCATGTTGCGGCGCGCGGCGTAGGTTTTTGCTGAGAACATATGCGTAGTGTTTTAGATTTCCGATAATCCGTATTTCGTTTCCGGGGACGGTTTCCCGCGCCTTTCGCAGGGCTACGTATCCCTCCTTTTACAAAAATAGTAAAAATATGGCAAGCCCGTTCCCCGGCGGGTTTATTTTTTGCGGAGGGCGATGGCCCGGAGCGTACGGCTTTTGCGTAGCGGGACGTCTGCCGTCGTTCGGGGCGGGCGGTGTATCCGCCGGCAAGCGGTAGAAAGGCTGGTTTTACGACCGTGCGGCAGAGGGACGGGACTGGTTTGCGGCGGTGCCGGGGGCGGAAGGCTTTCGCCGCTCCGCCGCAGCCCGGCGGCTTTGCCCGGGGCGGTTGCCCCGCCGCCCTGCTGTCCGGGCGGAGTCGGGCCGTTCCGCTGCGCCCCGCTTCCTTCGTCAGAATTCGATGGCGGCACCCGTTTCGCCCACCGTGACGGTGACTTCGCGCCCCATGTAGAGCGCCACATTGGGGTCTTCGTGCCCCGCGGGCAGGCCGAAGACGACCGGGATTCCCAGCGGCCGCACGTATTGCGCAACGATGTCGTAGGGGTCGGTGATGCCGAAATGTTTTTGTCCGGCCATGTCGGAAAAATGCCCGACGAGGATGGCTTTGCATTTGGCGAGCTTTCCGCTCCGGGCGAGTTGTTGCATCATGCGGTCGAGGCGGTACATGTGTTCGCCGACCTCCTCGATGAAGAGCACCGTGGGGGCGTCGAAGTCGGGTTCCTCGGGTGTGCCGAGCGACGAGCAGACGATCGCAAGGTTGCCGCCCGTGAGGCGTCCGCGGGCCGTGCCCGGGCAGTTGAGCGGGTGTGGGCCGGTGTCGATACGCTGCCGCAGTCCCAGCAGAGCACTGCGCAGCGCTTCGTCGGAGACGATCGCGTCGGCGGTCTCCTCGCTCCCGAAGCGGAACTTGCCCGGCATGGTGGCATGGAGGCTCTCAACGCCCAGCCGTCCCAGTGCCAGGTGGAGCATCGTGACGTCGCTGAACCCGACGACCCATTTTGGGTGCTCGCGCAGGTGGCTGAGGTCGATGAGCGGCAGCAGCCGTACCGAGCCGTAACCGCCCTGGAAGCTGACGACGGCTTTTACGCCGGGGTCGTCGATCATCGCCTGCAGGTCGGCGGCGCGCTGGGCATCGGTACCTGCGAAATAGGGTTGCTCGCGGTCGGCGGTATGCGGCCCGAACTTAACCTTCAGGCCCCACGATTCGAAGCGCTCGCGCACTTTTGCCGTGTCGGCCTTCTCCGACAGTTTCCGCGCCGGGGTGACGATGCCCACCGTGTCGCCGGGCCGCAGGTAGGGCGGGCGGATGAATTGCGTCCGGGCGGATGGTTGTGCGGTGTCGGGGTGCAGTGTAGGGGGTGTCTCCGCGCCGGTTGCGTGCGGGGTGCAGATCGATGCATTGTCGGTTTGCAGAGCGGCCGTTGCACGTTGTACCGTATCGGAGGGTGAAGGCGGGGTTTGTCGTGCGGGCGCCATCCCGATGCAGGAGAACAGGACGGCGAGGAGCAAGGGGTATTTCATGCTGGGATTAGTGTTGTTGTATGCTGTTGTTTGTGTGGTTGTCTTGTGTGTTTGCCGTGCGTGCTGTGCCGGGTTGCATGGGCGGTGCCGATACCTGCCGGAGTGTCCGTCGTTCCGCCTGCCCGGGGAATTATCTCTTGTGCCGGGCCAACCCTTCGGGCAGGGGTAGCCGGATACGGGTAAGGCTGACGACGGCTCCTGTGAGTGCGAACCCGCCGGCGAGCAGGAGTGCCGTGTGGGTGCTGTCGTCGGGGACGATGTGGAACAGCAGCGCCATCAGGGCCGCACCCGTGGTCTGGCCTATGAGACGCGCCGTAGCGAGCATGCCGCTGGCGCTTCCGCTCCTCTCGTGCGGAGCCGAGGCGATCAGGATGCTGTTGTTGGGCGACTGGAAAAGCCCGAAGCCGGCACCGCAGAGCACCAGCCGCCATACGATGTCGCCCGGTGCGGGGTGTTCGGGCAGGAATGCCAGCAGGAACAGTCCCGCGGCCATGGCCGTCAGCCCTGTCCCGCCGAGCAGTCCGGCGTGGATGCGCTCGACGAGCATTCCGGCCACGGGAGCCACGACCATGATCACGGCCGGCCATGCGGTCATCAGCAGCCCTGTCGCCACTTCGTCGTAGCCGAATTCGTGTTGCAGGTAGAACGGCAGCGCTACCATGGCCAGCATTTGCCCCAGGAACGAGCAGATCGACGTGACGACCGAAACCGAAAAGATCGGGATGCGCAGCAGGTCGAACGGCAGGATCGGATAGGGCTCGCGCAGCTGGCTGCGGATGAAGAAGAACCCGACGATGAGCAGCGCTGCGATGCCCAGGGTGAGCAGCCGCGGGTCGAGCCCGTGCGAAAACCCTTCGACCGAAGCCATCAGCAAGCCGAAGGTCAGGGCGTTCATTACGGCGTCGCGCCAGTCGAAACGGCGTGCGCTCACCCGCACGGGATTGTCCGGCAGGAAGCGGCGGCTCAGCCACAGCGCCACCAGCCCGATGGGGATGTTCACGGCGAAGAGCCACGGCCACTCGGCGACGGAGAGGATGCCCGCAGCCAGCGTAGGCCCGGCGACCGACGACACGGCGACGACCGTGGCGTTGATGCCCATGCCGCGTCCCAGTTGCGCCTTGGGGTAGATGATGCGGATAAGCGTGGTGTTGACCGATGTGACGGCCGCGGCGCCGAACCCCTGCATCACGCGCGCCAGCACCAGCGTCGGGAGTGATGTCGAAAGGGCGCAGCCCACCGAGGCCACGGTGAAGAGCATCAGGCCGCCGATATAGACTTTGCGGTAGCCCACCACGTCGCCCAATGCCGAAAACGACAGCAGCGAGATCATGATGGCCAGCTGGTAGGCGTTGACGATCCAGATCGAGTCGGCCGACGAGATCCCCAGTTCCAGCCCGATGGTGGGCAGGGCGACGTTGGCGATGGCGCTGTCGATCACCGACAGCGAGACGCCGAACGCTACGGCCAGGATGGCCCACAGGCGGCGGGGCATCGGAAGCCCGTCGTCAGGTCGTGCGATATGGGGTGCGGCGTTCATTGCAGGGACAAAGATAATGTAATCGCGGCTCAATTCAAATTCGGGGCGGCCCGCAGGCTGGTTGTAGCTGGATCGGCCGGGTTGCGGGAAAGGGCTCGCCGCCGGTTTCGGGGATGCTTCTGACTGCCCGCAGCGTGTCTGTCGTCGGATGCTGCCGCCGGACGCCTCTCTCAGCGCTTTGCGTTTTGGCGGCGCCCGCGCCTCCGGCTGCTGCCGTAGGTGAGGCTGTCCGTGCCCCCCCCCTTTCCTGTGCTGTAAAAAACGGAAGCCCGGGATTATCCGGGCCTCCGTCACACAACTATGAATTTGAACTTTTTATTTTAAAAATTGGCTGTGTTCGTTTTAGGGATTGGGTGTCGCATACGGTTTACCTTCGGCTGTCTTCGGGGACGATTTCGCCCTCGGGTTCGATGCCCTTGAGGTATTTGCCGAGGAATTTCTCCATCGTGCGGTAGAAATCGAAGCGGTTTTCCTCGTTGTGGAAGCCGTGTCCCTCGTTGTCCTTGACCATGTAGTCGACATGCACGCCGCGTTTGCGCAGGGCGTTGACCATCTGGTTGCTCTCGTTAATGTTCACACGGGGGTCGTTGGCGCCCTGTACCACCAGCAGCGGGGTTTTGATCCGTTCGGCGTTGAGTGCCGGGGAGTTTTCGCGCAGCATTTGGGCGTCCTTTTCGGGATTGCCGACCATCTCGTACATCATGTCGAGCATCGGTTTCCAGTAGGGAGGGATGGTTTGCAGGAACGAGAAGAGGTTCGATACGCCCACGTAGTCCACGGCGCAGGCATAGAGGTCGGGATCCTTGACGATACCCTGCAACGTGGCGTAACCGCCGTAGCTGCCGCCGTAGATGGCGATCTTCGCGGGATCGGCGATGCCTTTTTCGATCAGCCAGTTCACGCCGTCCGTAATGTCGTCCTGCATGGTCTGGCCCCACTTGCCGTAGGCGATTTCTGTGAATTTGCGTCCGAAGCCGGTCGAACCGCGGAAGTTCATCTGCAGTACGGCGTAACCGCGGTTGGCGAGGAACTGCACCTCGGGGTTGAATCCCCACGAGTCGCGGGCCCACGGGCCGCCATGCGGATTGACCACTACGGGCAGGTTCTTGGCGTTGTGAAGCGTTTTGCCGACGGGCAGCGTGAGGTAGCCCTCGATTTCGAGGCCGTCGCGCGAGGTATAGGTAACCGGTGTCATCTCGGCCATCTGCTGCTCCTCGATCCAAGGTGCGAGGTCGGCCAGTTTGGTCATCGTGTCGGCTTTCACGTCGTAGAGGTAGTAGGCGCCCATCGTGCGGTCGCCGCCCGCATAGACGATATATTTGTCTTCGGCCTTGTTCCAGCCGCTGATGCCGACTTCGTAACCGCGCAGGTGTTTCTCCATGCGGCCGAACATCTCGCCCGTCGCCTTGTCGAAGAAATGGCGCCTCACGCCTTTGTGGCCTTCGTACGAAACACCCTGCAATTTTTTCTGTGCATCGCTGTACCAGATGCCGCGCAGGTCGTATTTGTCGTTGGTGTAGAGTTGTTCCAGCTCCTCGCAGGTCGCCGGATCCATCAGCACGAGTGCCGATTTGTCGCGCCCGAGGTTGGTGATGGCGTAGACCAGCTTGTTGTCCGGGGTGAAAGTGGCGAACGAAACGCCTTCCTTGAAGTTGGTCGTCAGTACGGGACGGAAAGGCTCGGCTTCGGTTTCGCGGTAGCGGATCTGCGTGTTCACGCCGTCGACGATGGCATAGGCTACGCGCAGCTTGCCGTCATGGTCGGTCTGCCAGCCCTGGATGTCGCCGGGATTCTCGCACAGCATCGTCATCTCGCCCGTCGAGAGGTTCAGGCGGTAGGGGTCGAAGATCATCGGGTTGCGCTGGTTGGTGCCGATGATCATCAGCGAGTCGATCTCTTCGAGCGGGTCGATGATCTGTGTTCGTACGCCCGGGATGGCCGTATAGGCTTGCGGGTTGCTGCCGTCGATGTCCACGCCGTAGAGTTGGAAATTCTCGTCGCCGCCGGTGTCTTTCAGATAGAGGATGCGGTGGTCGTTGGCCCAGAAGTATCCGGCCAGGTCGCGTTCGGTTTCCGAGGTGATGCGCACGGCGTCCTTGCCGTCGACAGGTTGCACGAAGATGTTGCGGCGGCTTTCGTAAGGCGCCATGTAGGAGAAATATTTTCCGTCGGGCGATATTTGGTACCCGGTTTTTTCCGTATTGCGGAAGAAGGTTTCCAAAGGCAGCTCGGGGGCTGTCTTGGGTGTACAGGCGGCCAGTATGGCTGCCGTGGCGGCGAACATGAGGAGTTTTTTCATGGGGTTTATTCGTTTGGATTTTCGTTCTGCTTTTTCGTGCGCAAGGCGTCCCGCCAGATGCCGCAGACCGAGAGGGTCAACAGGATCAGGATCGGGATGTCGCCGGTGTGCGACGCCCCGGGAAACATCAGGTGCGTGGCTACTTTGATTGCAAAGGCTGCCACGGTGATGAAAATGGCCAGGATGCGGATGACTTTTTCGATTTCCATAGTGGGTGTCTTTTTGTTTTTGACACTGCAAACTTACGAAAGAAATTTTGAAAAACAAATAAAATTTATTGTTTTTCGATAAAAATTTTATGATAAGCAGCTTTTCATCTGTCTGATCGCAGGGAAACCGTAACAAAAAAACGCCCGGAGGCGTTTCTTGTAATGAATATTGTCCTGACAGCCGGGTCTATTCCGCGTCGACGAATTTGTAGAGCTGGTCGCCGCGGTGGATCGGGGTGTCGGTGTGCACGGCGCAGAGGGTGCCCTGTGCCACGGATTGCGCCGGGGTGCCGTCGGTGTCGTGCAGCTCGGCGAGCGTCTGTTCGGCGATGCCGGTAGTGGCACCCATGAAGAAAATATCCTCGCCCACGGACAGCGGTGCGGCTTCGACCAGTACCTCGGCCACCGATATTCTTTTGTAGAAGTTCGTTACCTTGCCTACATAGACCTTGCGCCGCGTGGCGGCCGAGCTGCAGGCGGCCTACAATGCGGCCCCCAAGGCGGCAAGCGGGAAGATGGACGCTTGCGGCGC
>ERZ772816.2295-NODE-2295-length-13211-cov-2.961690_pt1 | contig 13211 bp, 8 predicted proteins | sample MGYA00511359_ERZ772816 | MGnify/ENA primary metagenome ERZ772816 (study PRJEB29015, sample SAMEA2737710) | human gut metagenome | biome: human gut; feature: human-associated habitat; material: faeces | place: China | collected 2012 ...
TGATTGCGATCAGTGCAACTTCAGAGTTAGACTGAACACCGCTAAATAACATTTTCTCCATCTGATTATTCCTCCTCTGGTGTTGAAAGTTCAATTCCAAGTTCTTCTAACTGTAATGTATCAACCGGTCCTGGAGCCTGTGTCATCAGACAAGATGCATCTTTAACTTTCGGGAAGGCGATGACATCACGAATACTGTCTTCTCCTGTTAACCACATAACAAGACGGTCAAGACCATAAGCTAAACCAGCATGTGGTGGTACTCCATATTTAAATGCATCTAATAAGAATCCGAAGCGGTTGTGTGCATCTTCTTTTGTAAATCCAAGAGCTTCAAACATCTTCTCCTGAATATCATCCTGATGGATACGGATAGATCCACCACCAAGTTCTGTACCATTTAATACGATATCGTATGCTTTCGCACGGACATCTCCTGGTCTTTCATCGATGAATTCAAGATCTTCTTCAAATGGCATTGTAAATGGATGATGCATTGCTGTGTAACGGTTCTGTTCGTCGCTCCACTCAAGTAATGGGAATTCTGTTACCCATAAGAACTTGTACTGGGATTTATCGATCATATCGTACTGTTTTGCAATGTGAAGTCTTAAATTACCAAGAACATCAAAGACAACTTTATCTTTGTCTGCAGCAAATAATAATAAGTCTCCTGCTTCTCCATCCATTGCTTTGATCAGTGCATCCATCTCTTCTTCTTTCATGAATTTGGCGAAGGATGATTTCACTGTTCCATCACTCTTTAACTGAATGTATGCCAGACCTTTAGCTCCGAAGTCTTTTGCGTAATCAACGAATCCGTCGATCTTCTTACGTCCAAGATCTCCTAAACCTTTGGCATTTAATCCTCTGACTGATCCACCATTTTCTAATGCTCCTTTAAATACCATAAAGTCGCATCCAGCTACTGTCTCGGATACATTTGTAAGTTCCATTCCGAAACGCATATCTGGTTTGTCAGATCCAAAGCGGTCCATTGCTTCTTTGTATGTCATGCGAAGCATAGGAAGCTGTACATCAATATCTAATACTTCTTTAAAAATCTTCTTTAACAGACGTTCGTTTACATCGATGACATCATCAACGTCAACAAATGAAAGTTCCATATCGATCTGTGTAAACTCTGGCTGACGGTCTGCACGTAAATCTTCGTCACGGAAGCATTTTGCGATCTGGAAATATCTGTCATATCCTGAACACATCAATAACTGTTTGAATAACTGTGGTGACTGTGGCAGCGCATAGAACTGTCCCTGCTGGATACGGCTAGGTACGAGGTAATCTCTTGCTCCTTCCGGTGTACTTTTGATCAGAACCGGTGTCTCAATCTCAAGAAATCCTTCTTCCGCAAGGAACTGACGTGTCAGAGTTGCAACCTTGCTTCTCATCATCAGATTGCGCTGCAGATCCGGTCTTCTAAGATCCAGGTATCTGTATTTCAGACGTACTTCTTCTTTTGTTTTAGAATTCTCTTCGATGTGGAACGGCGGTGTCTCTGATTCAGAAAGAATACGAAGTTCTTCCGGAATCACCTCTATCTCTCCTGTTGCAAGATGATCATTCACTGCACCGGAACGTTTTGCTACTGTTCCTACGATTGCTACTACATATTCTGCACGAAGCTTAGCTGCCTTTTCGATCAGTGCCGCTTCGCATTTTCCTTCTTCGAATACCACCTGGATAATACCTGAACGGTCTCTGACATCTACGAATACCAGACCGCCCTTATTACGGTTCTTCTGTACCCATCCCATAATGGTAACTTTCTCTCCTACATTGGCTGCAGATAATTCTGCACATCTGTGGGTTCTTTTTAACCCTTTCATTGATTCTGCCATGTTTCTTTATCTCCTTTTCCGACGTCCTTACGCCGTAATTTATTGTTTCCTATATATCTTATAAATTTTCCACGGAATCTGCATAACAGTCCACGATTTCTGTATAACCGTCTTCAGTAAGCTGTTCTTTCTGGAACTTTTTATTCTTCTTCATGTTGACGATCAGGACCTGTTTTCCTGCCTGACGGTCTGCCTTTGCAAGTGACATAACCTTTAAAAGCCCTTCTTTTGTCATCTTCTTCTCTAACAGATATGCTTTCTTCTCTTTTACAGTCGGAACTTCATATCCATTTTCCAGAAGCAGCATGACGATTCGTTCGAATCCGATTGAGAATCCACATGCAGGTGTATCCTGCCCGGTGAATTTACCGATCATCTTATCATAACGGCCGCCTCCGGCTACAGATCCGCCGAAATCATCCATCGTCACTTCAAAGATCGTTCCTGTATAGTAAGACTGTCCTCTTACAAGTGTCGGATCGAATTTGATATTGAATTCGCATTCTTTTGCGGTCTCAACACTGGAAATGATCATTTCCATACTGTCTGCTGTCTCTTCACTTAAGCAGTCGCCCAGTTTTTCTTTCAGGAAACGGATACCTGTTACATCTGGTGCTACATCCTTAAATAACTGAAGATAAGTCTCTACATTTTCCTTTACATATCCCATCTCTTCTAATTCTTTTGCAACACCTTCTGCACCGATCTTGTCCATCTTATCCAGAATGATGAAGACTTCATCATAATCATCCTCACGGAAACCACTGTAAGCAGCCATTGCTTTCAGGATATTACGGTCATTGATACATACCGTAAAGTTCTGGAAGCTTAATTTGCCAAGCATAGCTGTCGTTGCAAGGATCAGTTCGATCTCTGCGAGATTTCCCGGCTCTCCTAAGATATCAATATCACACTGCATGAACTGTCTGAAACGTCCTTTCTGCGGACGGTCTGCTCTCCATACATTACCAATCTGCAATGCCTTAAAAGGTGCCGGCAACTCATTCGAATGGTTTGCATAATATCTGGCAAGCGGTACGGTAAGATCATAACGCAGTCCTCCGTCTACCAGATCGTTTTCTTCTTTTGCTGTATCGATCTTCAGTTTTTCTCCTCTTTTTAAGATCTTGAAGATCAGTTTCTCGTTGTCTCCGCCCTGTTTGCTGCACAGGTTCTCGATATGTTCCACACATGGTGTCTCGATGGAACAGAATCCGTATGTCTTATACGTCTCTTTGATCAGTCCGATCAGGTAATCACGGATCTCCATCTCACGTGGGAGCATGTCTTTCATACCGGTAACCGGTTTCTTCTTTAATGCCATAACCATTCTCCTTTGCGTTCTATCATTTCGTCGATCCTGTCGATGTAGGCATCTACCGCCTTGACATTCTCCTGACGGATCAGACGCGTCATTTTCTTCTTTTTACTGCCCGGCATAGGAATCGGATCCCTCAATACAATCTTTGTCGATGCTCCGGCTCCTGCGGCAATAATAGATTGTTTTTCTTCCATAATAAGTATATTGTATATTCCGGCTTTGTCAACCTTTGCATACCCAACATTTTCAAAATTCCCCGCAATATTCTTCTGTCTGTACAGATAATACGGGAAAAGATCCATCTCTTTTGCTGCCTTTGCAGCCCTCTCGATCATGCCGGAAAGGATCTCATGCGTCTCTTTCGCATCCCGGTTCAAATCCTCCATCTCCATTCTGGCTGCTCTTTTGATCGCCAGTGAATGCACTGTCAGACTGTCCGGATGCATCTGTGCAATCTGTGCCAGTGTATCTTCCATGTCAGAAATATCTTCTCCCGGAAGTCCTGCGATGATATCCATATTGATATTATCGAATCCAGTCTTTCTGGCCAGTGCATAGGCTTCTTTTATCTCTTCTACGGTATGTTTTCTTCCAATCACATCCAGCGTCTTCTGCTGCATACTCTGTGGATTAATGGAAATTCTTGTAATGTCATGATTCTTTATGACTTTCAACTTCTCTTCTGTAATGCTGTCCGGTCTTCCGGCTTCCACTGTATATTCCAGCAGGTATTCTCTCGAAAACTTCTCATCGATCCAGCTCATCAGCCGTTCCAGCTGCTCTGCCGTCAGCGTTGTCGGCGTACCTCCGCCGATGTAGATCGTATTTAATTTTTTGTTTTTCGAGCGTTCTGCGATAAATTCCAGTTCTTTGCAAAGTGCATCCACATATGCATCCACTTTTTCTTTCCAGCGATCCAGTGGTCCGGAACTGAAAGAACAGTAAGAACAGACCGATGGACAGAACGGGATTCCAACATACAGGCTATATCCGTTCTCGTAATCCAGTTCTTTTAAAATTTTCTGTTCTCTTTCGGCAATCTCCCATGCAAGAGCTGCTTTTTCTCCTCTCACTCTCGCACTTTCCCATGCCCAGTTAATATAATCTTCTTTTTTCCATCCGGCTTCCAGTTTCTGCATAGCAAGCTTGGTCGGGCGCACTCCCGTAAGCACTCCCCACGCAAGCGGCTCTCCTGTAATCCTTTCCAGCTGATCATACAGGCTCAGATCAATCTGCCGTTTTCTTTCTTTTTTCTTGCTCTCCTTCTCTGAATCTTCCTGTATCTTCCCTGTGCTTTCATCCCGACCTGCTGTGTCAGTAATTTCCACGGTGTTCTCAAATCCCACGGAAATTTCACGGTCATCCGGCAAATGTACCATTACATAATTAGAGGCTTTTTCATCCGTCTTACAGGATACTTCCTGTGACGGATAAAAAGCCTTTAATATATGATACGCATTATAAGTATAAGACTCGCTTTTACATATAATCTGAATCATTCTATTTCTCCATTCCGTTTTCTTTCACTGTCTTTTCTTATCGTTCATTATACAAATGGATTATGACGCTTTTCATAACCAATCGTCGTCTCTTCCATATGCCCCGGATATACATGCGTCTCTTCCGGTAATATCAAAAGCTTTTCTTTTACAGAACGGACCAGTGCTGATGCACTTCCACCTGGGAAGTCCGAACGTCCGACGGATGTACGGAACAATGTATCACCGCTAAAAAGAACATCTTCCTGTTCCATATAATAGCAGCATCCGCCCGGTGTATGCCCCGGTGTATGGATCACACGGAACTGAAAGCCTGCAATTTGAAGCTGCTGTCCGTCTCTGACCGGAACCGCATCCGCAAACTGATATCCTCCGCGCATATAACCAGAAGACAGATTGCTTTCACCGTCCATCATCATCGGTAGATCTGCTTCTTCCACATATACTGGAACTTTTATATCTTCCATCACATCGGAAAGTCCCATAATATGGTCAAAATGTGCATGTGTCAGAAGTACAGCCTTCAGCTTCAGTCCCTGCTCTTTCACGGCATTCTTTAATTTTGCCGGATATGCTCCCGGGTCAACCATGACCGTATCCTTTGTCTCTTCATTGATCACCAGATAACAATTGGTACCGATCATTCCCACTACGTATTTTTCTATCTTCATACTTTTAGCCTGTTGCCCTTTCTATATCTATGATTCCGGAAAGCTGCTGCAGCTTCTTCACGATGCGCTCCAATTCTTCACGGCCGTGAACGATGAATCCCATCTCGATCGTTGCCGTTCCCTTCTTACTGGTACGGACATTCATAGATTTGACATCTACGTTTCCCTCAGTGAAGATTCGGGATATCTCCATCAGAAGTCCCTGCTGGTCATTCGCATACATCTTGATCTCTGCAAGATACTGACCGCCGGATTTTTCCGTCACTTCGGTCTCCCACTCTGCAGGAATCAGTCTTGCACGTTCCGATTCGGACAGGTGGATCATATTGATACAGTCCGTTCGGTGAATGGAAAGTCCTCTTCCACGTGTAACAAATCCGACGATCTCATCTCCCGGTACCGGGTTACAGCATCTGGAGAAACGGACTGCCATATCATCAATTCCCTTGACAACAATGCCACTCTTTGACTTGGCAATGTGTACTTTATTCTTCGCTGCTTCTGCCACTCTCTCCAGAACAACTTCATCGGTAATTGCCTGTCTGTGATCTTTTCCATATTCTTCAACAAGACGATTCACGACCTGGCCTTCTTTTAAGCCGCCATGTCCAATTGCCGCCAATACAGAATCCCAGTCTTTGAATCCGTATTTTTTCTGAACAATCTCCTGATATTTCGGCTGGATGATATTTGCAACATTGATACTTTTCGCTCTGCAGTACGTCGCAATCATATCTTTACCGCGGATGATATTGCTTTCCTTGAACTCTTTCTTGAACCATTGGTTGATCTTATTCTTTGCCTGGGTACTCTTTACAATATTCAGCCAGTCACGGCTTGGTCCCTTGGAATTCTGGGATGTCAGGATCTCGATTCTGTCGCCATTCTGAATCTTATAATCAATGTTAACAAGTTTTCCGTTGACTCTGGCTCCTACCATCTTGTTACCGACCGCACTGTGGATCGCATAAGCAAAATCGATCGGAGTTGAACCATTCGGCAGGTTCTTTACATCTCCCTGCGGAGTAAAGCAATAGACATCCTCTGCAAACAGATCCAGATCTCCTTTGATCAGGTTCAGGAATTCTCTGTTATCCGACATGTCTCTCTGCCACTCCAGGATCTGACGCAGCCAGCTTAACTTCTCTTCCTCCTGTGCCTCCACACTCTTCTTACCGTCATTGGATTCTTTATACTTCCAGTGTGCAGCGATACCATATTCAGCTGTCTTATGCATCTCTTCCGTACGGATCTGGATCTCGAACGGCTGTCCGACCGAACTCATCAGTGTCGTATGCAGTGACTGGTACATATTCGGCTTCGGCATAGCAATATAGTCTTTAAAACGTCCCGGAATCGGCGTATACATCTCATGGATCACACCCAGCGCCGCATAACAGTCTTTTACAGATTCTACTATGATACGCACAGCAAACAGATCATAGATCTGGTCAACCGTCTTATCCTGATTCACCATCTTCTTATAGATACTGAAGAAATGTTTAACACGTCCGTTGACCTCTGCTTTGATATTCGCATTCTTCATATGTGTCGATACTTCTTCTACGATCTGCTCTACGAATTCTTCCCTCTCTGTCTTTCTTGCATTGATCTGGTTCACCAGGTCATAGAACACCTCCGGCTGGGAATACTTAAGTGCCAGGTCATCCAGTTCCGTCTTGATCTTAGATATACCAAGACGCTGTGCGATCGGCGCATAGATGTCCATCGTCTCTTTCGCTTTTTCTTTCTGCTTTGCCGGCGTCATGAACTGCAAGGTACGCATATTATGCAGACGGTCTGCCAGTTTGATAATGATCACACGGATATCCTTCGCCATGGCAAGGAACATCTTACGCAGGTTTTCTGCCTGTACCTCCAGTTTATCCGATGAATAAGAGAGTCTTCCCAGTTTGGTAACTCCATCTACCAGAAGTGCTACCTCATCTCCAAATTCCCTCCGGATATCTTCTTCCGTAAACTTTGTATCTTCTACCACATCATGCAGCATACCTGCCGCAATCGTCTCTTTATCCATCTCCAGATCAGCCAGAATGATCGCTACCCACAAAGGATGGATGATATATGGTTCTCCGGATTTCCTGCGCTGATCTCCATGCGCCTTTACCGCCAGCTTATAAGCCTTTTCAATCATGGAAACATCTGTGGACGGATGATACTTTCGGATACGGGCAATTAACATGTCATATAACCGGTTCGGGTCCTCATAATCTTCCTGAGATTTTACCGCATGCCCGTCTACAACTGCAAGCCCTTTCGTGTGATCTTCTGTCAGTGCTTCCGGTGCGATCCGGTTGTCCAGTGATTCATAGGTTGTCTTATCAGACATATTAACGCCTCCTTCCCTTAATTTCTCTCTTTTTATTTTCCTGGATATGTGATCACAGCGTCCACATCATATCCTTCTAATCTTTCTCTTCCTTTTAACCCGGCAAGTTCCATCAGAAATACTGCTTTTACCACTTCTCCGCCAAGGCTTTCGATCAGCTTCACCATAGCCTCGTTGGTTCCGCCTGTAGCAATCAGGTCATCAATAATAACCACTTTCTGCCCCGGCTTGATTGCATCTTTGTGCATCTCGATCGTGGCTGTGCCATACTCCAGTTCATATTCAACAGAAACCGTCTCGCATGGGAGTTTTCCTTTTTTTCTGATTGGGATAAATGGCTTGTGCAGATTATATGCGATCGGTACACCAAAGATAAATCCTCTTGATTCCGGTCCTACAACCACATCAAAATCCACGTCTTTTAATTTTTCCTGTATCAGGTCTATCGCCAGATGTAATCCATCTGCATCCTGAAGGATGCTTGTTACGTCTCTGAATATAATTCCCGGTTCCGGAAAATCCGGAATACTTCTTACATACTCTTCTATCGGTTTCATGATACTCTCTCCATTTCTGTCTAAAATACAACTTTAAGTATACCATTACTCGTTCTGATTTTCAATCTATGGTTTTCACACTGCAACGAGAGAAACCAGCTTAACGGTAATGTGTGATCACAATCTGCGGTGTTCTCTTTCCCATATATTCATTGATATCGGGATAATAAGTCACCGCAATTTTTATATGACCGCCTCTGCCTTGTAAAAGAGCATCCACCTCCATGCGCCCGTAGGTCTCTTCCATATTCTTTAAGAATCCTTCCACATTCTGGAACAGCATGGCTTCTATGACACTTCCGTTTGCATCCTGTGCCTTTATCTTCAGTACATTTCTGTTCTTTCCAAGTATTCTCGCTCCCAGAAGCGTCACTCCGCGTGCGGCAAATATCGGCTTTGTATTCCCTTTTCCGAATGGTTCCAGAAGTTCCAGCTCTTTCACCAGTTCTTCCGTCACACAAAGAAACGGCATCTCCATATCAATCGTGACTTTTTCTTTCATTTCTTCTTCCGTCAGGGTGCAGTTCTCATTCAGTCTTCTCCGGAATTCTGCGATATTCTCTTTTTCCAGAGAAAGTCCTGCTGCCAGCCGGTGTCCGCCAAACTTCGTCAGGATATCTTTGCATTTATTCAGTTCCTCATACATATGATATCCGTCGATCGACCGTCCGGATCCTTTCGCACCATCCTCTGCATCCGTCAGTACGAATACCGGTTTGTAATAGCATTCCCTTATCCTTCCCGCAACAATCCCCGCAAGGCTTTCATGACAATCCGGCAGATAGATGACCAGTACCCTGTCGTCGGATAAATCTGTCGTCTCCACCTGTTCTTTCGCAAGCTTTACTGCTTCTTCGGTCATATCCTTTCTGCTGTCATTTAATGCTTTTAAATCACCCGCAAGAATATCCGCTTCTTTCTGTGTACGCACCCGCAGAAGTTTCAGTGCCCGCTTTGCTGTATCCAGCCTCCCGCTTGCGTTGATACAGGGGCCCAGAACAAACCCTATATGATAAGAATTCAGACTTTCTTTATCAATTCCTGTACATTCTATCAGTGCTTTCAGTCCCGGATTCTTCGTTCGCTTAAGCATCTGCAGTCCTTCTTTGACAAAGATCCGGTTCTCATCCTCCAGATCCATCACGTCACCGACCGTTGCGATTGCAACATTTTCAATCAGATCATCCAGATCAGTGGAATCTTTCCCCATGCTTTCCCACAACGCCTCCATCAGTTTATATGCAACCGCCGCGCCACAGAGTCCCTTGAACGGATATACACAGTCCTTCTGCTTCGGATCGATCACTGCATCCGCTGGTGGAAGTCTATATATCTTTTCTCCGTCTATTTCATCGAACGGGATCTCATGATGATCCGTTACGATGATCGTCATGCCCAGTTCTTTGCCATATGCAATCTCATTTGCTGCTGCGATTCCATTATCACAGGTAATGATCGTATCGATTCCGGCATCGTAAGCCCGGTCGATCAGATGCCGATTCAGACCATATCCGTCACCTATGCGGTCCGGAATATCACTGTCCACATATGCCCCGAGACGTTCCAGCCCCTCCAGCAAAATATACGTCGCATTCACACCATCAATATCATAATCTCCGATCACCCGGATTTTCTTCTCCTCTGCAATCTTTTCTTTCAAAATGTCAATCGCCTTATCCGCATCTTTCATCAGCATCCCATCATATAGATCACTGATTGTTCCATTCAGATAACGCTCGATTGCCTCTTCTCCGATCACATCCCTGTTGCGGATCAGGCATGCCAGTCTCGGACTAATCTGATATTTCTTTCCTATTGCTTCAAAATCTGCACCTTTGCGCAGCAGAACCCATCGTTCCATTTATCTTTATCCCCTTTGTATCTGTCCGTCAGAATATTATGTTTCTATTTTAAAAAAAGCAGTTATGCCCTGTCAATAGGCATAACTGCTTCCCGGATCATTTTATGATCTATTTTTTCTTTTTCTTTGGCTGTGCTTTTTTGCCGACTTTCGTCTTCATTACATACCACAGTGCTCCTGTAACACATACAGAAGAATATCCACCGCAGACGATACCTACCATCAGAGGTGCTGCAAACTCACGAATAGAACTTACACCCATAATAAACAGTACCGCAACCATGATAAATGTTGTCAGTGAAGTATAAATACTTCTTGTCAGTGTCTGTGTAATACACTTATTTACAAGTTCTGACAGATCTGTATTTCTCTTCATAAGCGGAAGTTCCTCACGGATACGGTCAAAGATTACGATCGTCGCGTTGATCGAATAACCTACAATCGTCAGCATACAAGCAATAAATGTACCTCCGACTGAGATTCTGGATACTGCATAGAATGCCAGTACAACCAGTACATCATGTAATAATGCCAGCACCGCACTTGTAGCAAAACGTACATCTTTGAAACGGAACCAGATATAAAGCAACATGAAAATTGTTGCCACGATCACTGCGATCACTGCATCCTGACGCATCTCATTACTGATCGTTGAACTGATATTTTCCGCTGTGATATCAGATTCTTTTACACCAAAATTATCTTCCAGTGCCTTATTTACCTTCTCACGTTCAGACAGACTTAAAGTTACTGTCTTGATGACTACCTGTTTTGTTCCGGATACTTTCTGTGTCTGGATATTATGATCTCCTGTCACTTTTTCTACAACAGGAACGATCTCTTTATCAATCTCATCGATGGAATAATCTTTGTCAAACTTCACATTCATAGATGTTCCGCCCTTGAAATCCAGACTGTAAGCCAATGCCCCGTTACCCTGGGCAGAATGTACTCCCATAACCACGAATCCTGCAAGGATCATTGCAATAGAAATACTGAAGAACACTTTCTTCTTGCCAAGGAAGTTGATTGGCTTTCTTTCTTTCATCTTATGGTAATACAGACTCTCTTTTCGGATTCCGATTCCATAGAACGCAAACACGATCATACGTGTAATCACCAGTGCTGTAAACATTGATACCACAATACCGATTGCCAGAGTCTGCGCAAATCCTTTGACTGTTCCGGAACCTTTAAACCACAGAACCGCAGCCGCGATCAGTGTTGTCACATTACCGTCAACAATTGCTGACATAGCTTTCTGGAATCCTGATTTTAAGGATACTTTTACACTTCTTCCTCTTGCCATCTCTTCACGTACACGGGCAAAGATGATAACATTCGCATCTACTGCCATACCAATACTTAAAATGATACCGGCAATACCCGGAAGGGTCAGCGTTACATCAAACGCATTCAATATTACAAGTACGATCTCTGTATAGATGACCAGCGCAAGGCTTGATGCCAGTCCCGGAAGTCTGTATACAAAAATCATGAACAGGAATACAAGGATCAGACCAATAATACCGGCTTTTAAACTTGTATTCAATGCCTGTTCTCCAAGCTGTGCTCCTACTACATTGGAACGCAGCTCTTCAAGCTGAAGTTTCAGTCCACCGATACGGATCGTAGATGCCAGATTATCTGCTTCTTCATAAGTGAAGTCGCCTGTAATATAGGCCTGTCCACCTGTGATCTCAGACCGTACGACCGGACTTGAGATTGTCTCACCATCATAGATGATCGCAATCTGTTTTCCGATATTTTCTTTCGTTGCCGTTGCAAATTTGCTGGTACCTGATTTGGTCAGATTCAACTCTACAGAATATTCTTTATTCCCCATGTCATCCTGACCGGTTTTCGCAGACGCACTCTTAACATCTGTTCCCGTAAGAACTGTTTCTCCATCCGCTGTCTGGAATGAAAGGGAACCTGGTTTTCCAAGTTCATCCAGAATCTTATTGGCATCTGTAACACCAGGGATCTCAATGTTAATACGGTCATTTCCTTCCTGGTATACACTTGCTTCTGTACTGTACTGTTCTACACGCTTTTGCAGTTTGTAGATCGTATCGCTCATCTCTTCTTTGGTCGGATTCTTATCTTTTACCTGATAGGTAATACTTACACCACCGGCAAGATCCAGACCAAGTTTGATGTTTTTCATCGCACCGGACTTAGATTTGCCAATTCCTGTAATCACAGTAAATCCAAGTCCGACGATGAGAATTACAGCCAGAAGCAAACTCAGTATGCTTTTTGACTTCTTCATCGTTCTCCTACACATCCTCTCGAAATATTATTCTTCATCTGCAAGTGCTGCCTTCATCATGATCGCACACTCTACACGTTTCCTTTGCATCTCACAGCCGATCTCATAAGTATCATGGATCGTACCATGGAAATTATAAGAGTTTGCCATGCATCCGCCGCTGCAGTAGAATTTTGCAAAGCAGTTTCTGCATTTATCTTTGGAATACACATTGCAGCTTCTGAAATCGTCAGCAATCTCCGGCTTCACGATTCCATCATCCACATTACCCATCAGGAAATCATCCTGTCCGACAAACTGATGGCATGGATAGAGGTCTCCCCATGGTGTAACAGCCAGATACTCTGTTCCGGATCCACAACCGGATAAACGTTTTGCCACACATGGTCCACCATTTAAATCTATCATAAAATGGAAGAAATTAAAGCCTTTTCCTTCTTTCTCGCGTTCGATCATCATCTTGGCGAGTTTATCATATTCCTCCATAATCTTAGGAATATCTTCCTCCCTGATCGCATACGGATCACTTTCATCTCCAACAACCGGTTCAATCGACATCTGTTTGAATCCGAGGTCTGCAAAATGCATGATATCATTGGAGAAATCCAGATTATTTCTTGTAAATGTACCACGAATGTAATATTTTTCCTGATTTCTGCTTTCTGCAAGTTTCTGGAACTTCGGAACGATCAGATCATAACTTCCTTTTCCATTTCTAAACGGACGCATCTGATCATTGATCTCTTTACGTCCATCCAGGCTCAACACTACATTGTCCATTTCTTTATTTACAAATTCCTGAATTTCATCATTTAACA
>ERZ772816.2307-NODE-2307-length-13153-cov-62.934036_pt1 | contig 13153 bp, 10 predicted proteins | sample MGYA00511359_ERZ772816 | MGnify/ENA primary metagenome ERZ772816 (study PRJEB29015, sample SAMEA2737710) | human gut metagenome | biome: human gut; feature: human-associated habitat; material: faeces | place: China | collected 2012 ...
TTATACATTTTCTTTTCAGCAAGTTTTGTTTTATCTGTAGTTTGTTCGTTTTCTTGCCATTTGGCTTGAGTTTGTTTTATATCATTATTTACTATATGGTCAGCTATTTTAGAGATTTTATCGGTTATAGATGTTTGTCGTTGTCTATAAGCTTCTTGTATAATTGGGTGTTCATTTAATTTCCTTTGTGATGTGTTAGAAATTTGTTCTTTGCGTGCATATAAAAAAGCAAATTCATTGCTTTTTTGAATAGAAATTTTAGTGTCATTTGTTTTTAAATAATATACTGGTACTTTTCCTTGAGCAATATCATCACCTATTTTTACTGCTTTATTGTTATTTTTATCAATTATAAAGTAGGTATTATTGTTATTTGTAATAGATGGTAAATCTTTTAATGGAGTTATTCCATTTAGTTTGTTTTTATGTTCTAATTTTGAGGAAATTTTATCGCTAAAGATTATAGTGTTTTTATCTTCTTTAGATAGTTTGTCTAAAACTGTTTTATATTTTTGTACTTGAAGCATATCGTATTTGTAACGTGCATATAAAATCTTATTTTTAGATATAGCATCTTCGTTTTCTTTTTTTAGCTGATTTAAAATAGAAGTGTATTTTTCATGGTTAGTGGTTAATTCAATTTTATAGGCACTTATACGTTTACCTATTTTTGTGCGACTTGAACTAAGCTCTTGGCTTTTTTTGCTTAAAGAGCTTAGTTCTTTTATTTTATCTGCTTTTCCATATAAAGTAGGCAAAATACTATTTATTTGTTTCAATTCTTTGGAGATTTTATCATATTGTTTTATATCTTTACTGTAATTATCATTAAACATCTTGTCTTTAGCTAATAATTCAAGGTGTTGTTCATTTAAAATATTTTTTTGGGCAGCTTTAAAAACAGCTAAGTTTTCAGCTGCTTTTTCTTCAAATTCATTTATTTTTGTGTCTAAATGTTTACATATATCACCAGTGGTTATTATCATAGCTTCTTGCTTAATTTCTTCGGCTTCAGCTATGGCTTTTTTGGCTTGTTGTTCTTTTTTAAGACGTAAACGTTCTTGTTGTATTTGTTTAGCTACTTGTCTTATTACTACGTCATTAGCGAATAGTTGTATTTTTTGCTCTTGAATAGATAAATTTTCTTCTTTTTCTTGTTCTATAAATCCATCTGCTGCTTCATCAGCTTTTGCATCTGTTTCATCAATTTTTTCCATGATACGTTCTAAAATTGCAGGATTTTTATAAGCATTTCCTAGATGTGGTGCAGGTGTGCGATTTAGAAGTTCGGCTTCTTCCATTTTTCCCTGATTTAAAAGCTCTTGTCTTTGAGCTTTTAAGCTTTTTTCACTTATTGATATATCAAGACCTTTTTCTTGAAATTTGTCATTTATTATGTTAGCAAAAAGTTTTCTTAAATCGTGTGTTGCTTGTTTAGATGTAAATTGAGTAGATGAACGATAACCTTTTGTAGGCTCACCAAACTTATTTTGAGCATAGTTTTTGAAATACATATCAGGTTCAAGAGGTCTATTTTTTTCAATTATTTTTTCGTTAAACATTAAGTGGCAATGTATATTTCTATGTTCCTTTGAAAAAGCGGCTGTTTTATCGTGGATAGCATAAGAATATACATGATTATCTTTTATACCAGTTTCCTTTAAAAATTTTTCGATACATTGAATATTTTCTTCAAGTGTTAATTCTTCTTGAAGTGCAAATTTAAATTCTCTGTAGGCTCTACCATTAGGTTTATTTCTATGTTTTTCAGCGTTTTCCCAGAAATCACGTGGATTATCAGCCCATTCAGGTAAGTTACCAAAAGAAGTTATTTTTAAATCTTCTTGTCTGTTTTTCATGTTAGTATAATCGCCTTCACGGGAGATATAGTCAAAGTGGGTAGCTGTATTAAGTTTTGTGCCATCTTTTCTTTTGCCATGTGGTGTATTTTCAAAATAATAGTGTGCCATGACTATATCTCCTTTCCTCGAATATTAAAAATCTGAAAGATTTTTTTGCAGCGAAGCTGTCCGCGAAGCGGTTCCGGTCCAGCTGGAAGGTGGCGCATATAAAACTCAAGAATTGAGTTTTATGTAAATGCGCATTATCTTGTTTTGGTTCTTTTTGGGTGCTAAGATATCTTCTTTTATTATAAAATATTATAAATTTTTAGTAAATATTATTTGAGATAAATATTGTAAAAATGATAATAAAAAAACATAAAAATACAAATCTATCACGACGATTGTGTCTATCACGACGATTGAAAAAGGATTTATCACGACGAATGAAAATTTATAATAGTAGGAAAATTTAATAAAAAATCATTTACTTTTTATCATAATTATGATAAATTAAAATAGAAGCGGAGGTGCATAATCTTGAACGGAGAACAGAAATTTATTCCTAGTGGAGAACCAACAGATACGTTTGATAAAAAAAAAGGAGGGCGTTTTAAAAGTTATAGTACTTTCCAAAATGATTTGTATAATTTAGCGTTAGATAAAGATGTGGCAAAAAAAAGGAATTTAATTTACTTAATATTAATTATTATTTGTGTTATAGCTACTGTTTTTGTTACAACGACAGCTAGTTATAAAACATATGTTGTTAGAGTTAATGAAGCCACTGGAGAGGTTCAGACTGGTGGTGAGTTAAAAGTAACTAATTATACACCACAAGAAGCAGAAATAAGACATTTTTTGGCAGAATTTATTTTAGATACTAGAACTATTCCATTAGACCCTATTCAATATAAAAATGGGTTAGAAAAGTCAAAACATTTCATGACTTCTGAAGCATCGCAAAAATTTAATGCTTTACTGATGAAAGATGACCCAGTTAAGAAATTAGGACGTTCCACTATACAGCCAGAAATTCGTTCAGTACAGTTGCAACCAGGAAGTAAAAGCACATATCAAGTTCGCTGGAGCGAGGAAGAATATTCTTTAGCTGGTGGAGCTACAGGTAAAAAGACATATTATGTAGGACTTTTTAATGTTGGTGTAGATAGTAGAGGACAAAAAGAAGCGGAATTTTTAATTAATCCTTTGGGAATAAAGATTAAAGACTTAAATATTAGTCAGGAAGAAGGGCAAAGTTGATGAAAAAACTAAAACAAAAAATATTAGTTACGACATTTGCCTTTGTTTGTGCTACTACACCTGTTTTTGCACAACAAGCTATTTATGCAGTTGCTGATGGAAAATTGAATGCATCGGAATTAACTTATGATTTTTATGATGATAGTTTGTATTGTATAAATGTGAAAGTTGGACATGTAACGGATATTATATTACATCAAGGGGAAAATTTTATTAGTGCTATAGGTGGAGATACTAAACAATGGATGATTGATAAAGCTAGAGTAGGTAATGTTACACATATTTATATAAAGCCATTAGTAAATAGTGCTAGAACAGACATAATAATAAACACAAACAAACGTTCATATCACTTTTTGGTTACGGCTACAGATTATTATAATCCTATAGTTAGTTTTAATTTTCCAGAAGAAATAGCTGCACAAAAGAAGGCAGAAATAAAGAAACTTAATGAACCAACAAAAGAAGAAAAAGAATTTATGACAATTTTCACTGAAAGTAAAAATGGCGAAGTTGTTTTAAAAGATATGAATTATAAATATAAAATTAAAGCAAATAATAAAAGATTAGCTGAAGATATATGCCCTAAGAAAGTTTTTGATGATGGAGTGCGTACTTATATTGAGATGCCAAAGAATAGATACGACTTACCTGTTCTGTATAATGTAGATGTTTTGGATAATAAAAAATTAACACTTGTAAATTATAGAATTAAAGGCAAATACTATATTGCAGATAGGGTATTTAATCACGCTAGACTGCAATATACATCAAAGTTATATGTGGATATATACCCAGTAGAAGAAGAAGGTGATAAAAAATGAGTTTTAAAGAGAAAATAGAGAACCTTTTTCACAGAAATAAAAAGAAATCTGATGATGAGCTTATAAATGAGGAACTTCCTGAAGGTGATGTGGGGGAAATAAGTTTTGAAGATGTTTCGACTGAAGATGAGGTTAAAACATTACAAAAAAAGAAAATAATGATTGTTGGTGGTGTTATTGCTGTTGTTGCTATAGCGGCAGTTGTAAGTAATGCAATGACAAATAAAAAAGTACAACAACAAGATAGACCTCTTAGTTCTGCTAGTATAGCAGCTAGTCCTGCACAAGCATTGCCAGATAAATATTCAGATATAGCAAAATATAATAAGGATAGTGAAGAAGAAAAAAAATTAAGAAAAGATGAAATAAGAGGAAAATCTGATACTAAAACTGCAACTAATGGTGTAGTTACAAAACAACAGGTAAATTCTAGTGGTAATAGTGGAACAGGAGCGACAACAAAAAATGATGCGAAGGTTGTTTATGTTAAACCTAGTAATAATTCTGTAAGTAACGTTAATTCTTTTGATAAAGAACAACGAAAGGCTGAAGCTGAAGCTGAAGCAAAAAGAGAAGCCATGATTAGTAGTTCATTAGCATTTGCAATAGCAAGTGATGTAGCAAATGGAAAATCTATTAAGGAAGCAGTAAATGATAACATAAATGCGTCTACTGTTTCTACTGAATATGATAATTATAATGATGATAATTTTGTAGATTATGGTATAAGTTATACATTGAATGCAGGAACTGTTATTCCAGCAACGCTTTTAACTGGAATAACATCTGATGTTCCAGGTGGCGATGTTGTAGCACAAATAAGACAAGATGTTTATGATAGTTTAACTGGTACACATCTTTTAATACCGCAAGGAAGCCGTTTAATTGGTACTTCTGGTCAGGCTGGAAGTCGTGGTAATAAAAGAATAGGTGTTATATTTACTAGAATAATTTTACCAAGTGGAGTATCTATTATTTTGCCAGACCAGAAAGCCATAGATGGTGTGGGATATCCTGGTCTTGAAGATGAATATACAGAACATAAAGGAGCAGCTTATGGTAGTGCATTTATGGCTGCACTTTTGGGAGCTGCGGCACAGTCAGCAACAGGAGATACATCGGGTGATGATGAAAGAAGTCCTGGACAAGAAGCAGTGGCTGGAGCTGTTGCAGAAATTCTCCGTACGGGAGAAAAATTTGTCGACCGTGAACTTGAAAAACAGCCAACAATAACTATTAATCCTGGTTTTCAGTTTAGTGTGTTTATAAATCAGGATTTGAATTTAGGTGAGTATAATGATTTTTAGATTGTTTATTGCCTTTATTCCGTTATTTGCTGGTTTTTGGATCGCAACACAAAAATTAGCTGAACTTGTGCAATATACCTTCTTATTAGGTGAGCCGTTTATGGTATCTAAAGGAATACCATATTATCTGCCACATAATTATTTTATTTGGTTTGTGAATTTTCATGAGTATATACCACAGTTGTTTGCTAAAACGTATCCATATATTTTTGTAAGTTTTGTTATATCTTTTTTGTTGTTATTTTTGTTACAAAAAAAGAAACCACTTACTTCACATGGGAGTGCTAGATTTGGAGAATATAACGATTTATTAAAAATGGATTTGATTTCAGCAAGTGGTGTTGTAATTGGACAATATGATGGTAAATTACTTAGGCTGTTTACTGCTTTTTTACGTGCTTTTGAAACTATAAAAAAGGAAAAAGAAGCTTATGCTGAAATGGCATTTGATGATAAGGTAACTCGAAAAAAAGAAGTATATTCGCATAAGTTAGAAAGATTATACGAGAAGTTAAATGATAGTAATGATGAAAAAGAAATAGAAAAGCTGAAGTATTTAGAAAAAGTTTTAAAAGAAAAGATTGATGCTCCAGTTAAATATGATGCTAAAAAAGAAAATAAGTTTACCGTTTATCCATATATTTTTTTATATAAAAAGCTTTCTAAATTTTATGCTGGTTGTAAACACTTTTATCTTAGGGATAATTCTAATAAGCATTTAGCAGTTATAGCACCTACTAGAAGTGGTAAAGGTGTTGGGCTTATAATACCAACTCTTTTAGGTAGCTGGACAAGTTCTGTAATCGTAAATGATATAAAGAGTGAAAACTGGGGAATAACAGCAGGATATAGAAAACGTATGGGGCAAACTGTTATAAAATTTGAACCAACGGCTGAAGATGGTTCATCGGCCCGTTGGAACCCGCTTGATGAAATCAAAATTGGTACAGCAAGCGAAGTTTCTATGAGTCAAAATTTAGGTATGATAATTGCCGACTATGAAGGAAAAGGCAAGATGGACCACTGGGGACAAAATGCGGCTAATGTTATATCTTTAGTAATGCTTCATATGAAATATGCACATTTTTCTGACCCTGAAAATTATCCTAATGAGCCGAATTTATATACAGTAGCAGCATTTTTAAAAGCTAATATGTTGCCTGTATTTGATGATGATGGTAAGCCTGTAATGATATATGTTGATGATGATGGTAATGTTTATGATGAACCGACAAGTGGAACTATTCAACAGCAAAAAGTAGATGTTAAAGGGTTTTTAGATACCCTTAAGAATTTACAAAACTTTGAGCATGTGCCTGATAATGGCATAGATATAGTAGAGTGGGATACAAAAGAACTTAAATATGTAAAAAAACATTTTACGCCAGAAGATTTAAAAAATCTTTATCCAGACGCTACTTCTTTAAATTATATGCCTAATACGCATCCAATTATTTATCAAGGATTTTTAGAGATATTATCTAAAGCAGAACAGGAATGTGCAAGTATAATATCTACTGCTAATACTGCTTTAAAAGAGTATTTAGACCCTGTACTTGCTCAAAATACGGCTGTAAGCGATTTTTGCATTGACGATATGATGAATTATAAAAAACCTGTATCGCTTTATTTAGTTACGCCACCATCGGATATTTTAAGACTTGCTCCTATTTTTAGATTATTTTTTGAAATGATGGTTCGTCATCATGCAAAACGTATAGGTGTTTATAAAAAAGGGAGAGCAAAAAATGTATATAAGTACAAATGTCTATTCTTAATGGATGAATTTTCTTCTCTTGGGAATTTGCAGTCTTTCGCAGCTACATTATCGTATATTGCAGGATATGGAATGAAAGTTTTCCTTATAAATCAGGGACTTCCACAAATTAATGGTATATATGGGAAAGACAATCAAATCTTAATGAATTGTCATTTGCAGATATTTTATGCTCCGAATGACAATGATACTGGAAAATATGCTGAATCATTGTTAGGTAATAAAACAATAATGGTTCAGTCGACGTCTGACAGTGGTCTTTTAACAAAAAAGACTTATTCAAAATCGGCGACAGGTAGAGCTTTAATGACTGCTGATGAAATAAAGCGTTTAGGAGATAAAGAGATAATTGTTGCAAGTGGTAATCCACCTATAATGACTGAAAAAGTTAAATATTATGAAAGTAATTATTTTTTAAATAAGTTATTAGATGCTCCAATAGTAAGTGATGTAATAAGAAATAATCCTTATCCAAAGAGAGATAAATTAATTGGGGCGAGTAAAATTAATACAAATATAGAGTTTGATTTTACTTATAAGGAGTGAATAAATTATATGAGTATACAGAAATTGACGAAGATGGAACGTAAATATCGCATTTTGCAACAAGAACAAAATGCAATTTTGAAAAGAATGCAAGAAGAAAAAAGAAATGCAAAAAAAAGGTTAGAAAGTGAGAGGTATAACTATATTATACAAGTGGTTAAAAGACTTAAATTGCCTATAGATAATCCAGCGATTATTATAGGAGCTTTAGTAGAGGCTAAAGACGTTATTGAAAATAATAACGTTACAAAAATAGATGAATATATTGAAAAATATAGTTTATTTATTAAGGAAACAGAACAAATAGATATTGAAGATATTGAAAAGAATATTGAAAATGAAATATCTTCATCATCTTTAAAGACTGTAGCTGAAGATAAAGAAGAATATGTAAAGGCTGAAGCTGTAGTTGAAGATAAAGATGAATATGTAGATACTCTTGAAGGTGCTTAATATGAGCAAAAATGAAACATTAGATGTAATGTTTGGAACGCAAATTGTAGATTTTATGAATAGAGATGATATCACAGAAATTTATGTAAATGATGATGGTTATGTAAGATATATGTCTCATAAAGAAGGTAAAGTAAAGACAAATATTATTTTAAAACCTGAAAAGATATTAGCTATTATTGAGCTTATTGCAGGGCAGGTTGGAAAAGTAATTAATGAAGAAATACCGTCTATTTCAGCTGAAATAAGTGGTTATGGGGCACGTTTTCAAGGTGAGATTTCTCCTATTGTAAGAAATCCTCAATTTAATATTAGAAAAAAAGCTATAAAGATTTTCACGCTTGATGAGTATGTAAAAAATGGTACATTAACAGATTATTATAAAAAATACCTTGAAGAAGCTATTCGTAAAAGGAAAAATATTTTGGTTGTTGGTGGTACAGGAACAGGTAAAACAACATTTTTAAATGCTCTTTTAGATGCTATAGCTAAAATTTCACCATACCATCGAATAATATCGCTAGAGGACTTGCCAGAATTGCAATGTCCAGCAGATGATTATTCACCGATGTATACAAAGCAAGAAACAGGTAAGGATAAAGTCGTTTATAACATGACAAGATTACTTGCTGATTGCATGCGTCGTAGTCCCGATAGAATTATTGTTGGAGAAGTTAGAGATGGTGCAGCTTATACTATGCTTAAAGCTTGGAATACAGGGCATCCAGGCGGAGCATGTACAGTACATGCCAATGATGCAGTAAGTGGTTTAACACGTATTAAATCTTTGGCTCAAGAAGATAAAAATGCTACTGGAGATTTAAAAGAGCTTATAGGGGAAGCTATAGATGTTGTTGTTTCTATTGTACATATAGATTTAGGAGGCGGTAAAAAATCCAGGAAAGTAAATGAAATGATTGAGGTTAAAACTTATAACAGTCATGATGATACTTATGTTTTGAAACGTATTAAGGAGGATTTAATATGAAAAGATGGACAGTAAAAAAAAGTGAAACAATTTTAGGTGCATTAAAAAGAAATAAGCAAGAATTGCTGATGTTAAGTGCTGTTTTCTTTGTTATGGCAGTTGTAATTACTACTAATCACGGAACAGCACTTGCTCAAAGTGTTGGTTTTAACGGTGATACTGTAGGAGATATTGAATGGCCATGGATGAAGTTTTTTAATTCCTTAGCAGAACAATTTACAGGACCACTTCCTATGGTACTTGGTATTTTAGGACTTGCTGGTTGTGCTATTGCCATGTTTACTGGTAATGCTGGTGGTGGAACAACAAAATTTATTGTTTTGATTTTTGTTGTTTCTACTTGCCTTTTCGCTCCAAGTTTTATTTCTTACGTTTCTGAATCAGCCGGAGGTCTTACTATATTGGGGGCTATGTAATGAAAGAGAAGTTACCTGAAGGATACGAAGTCCCTATTCATAGGTCGCTTGTAAAACCTCTATTTTGGATGGGTGTTCCAAGAGATTTATTTTTAGCTAATATCTTTTTAGCTGTTTTGGGTGGTGTATTTTTTAAAACATGGACTGTTATTTTTGTAGCAGTTGGTGTGCATTATTTGTTTAAATATTTAGGTCAGAAAGATCCGCAGTTTCATTCGGTCTTTTGGAAGGCAAGAACACATAAGAATTATTATTATAGGTAGGTGATAAAATGTTTTCTTTTAGAAAAAAAGAAAATGTACAATTTTCGCAAAAGGTAGGTGTGTTTAAAGAAAAGCCACGTTTACAGTATCTTCTTCCATGGGCGTTCATTGACGAAGATACAGGAATTGTACATGGAAAAGACCATTCGTTATTGTCTATCTATAAATTTCGTGGTCCAGATATGGATAGTTCAACGCCAGCGGAGCTTTTACAATATAATGCTGCGTTAAATAATGTTATGAAGAAGCTTACCACTGGGTATGTGCTTTATTTTGAAGCACAAAGAAAAATTGATACAAACTATGAGCAGGCGGCAATTTCTGTGCCGCTTGTTCAAAAAATGGAAGATGAACGTAAGGATTATTATACAAAGCAAAGACATTATGAAACTTTGTTTTATTTTATAATTTATTGCGAGCCTCCACAGTTATTAAAATCTAAAATAACAAATGCGTTTATCACAGACGCTAAAAATAAGGGAAGTAATACAAAATACGATATGAAAGTTTACTTTGATATCGTGGAGAAGTTTATAAGCAATGTAAATTTAGTAGGGGATATGCTTTCTAAGTGGTTTAAAGATATAGAACCGCTTAGTGCTAAAGAAACATTAGCATATTTACACACTACTATATCTACAAAAAGTTTTGATATAAATATTAATCCACTTAGATATATCACAGATTATATATGTGATTGTGATGTTCTAGGTGGTAGGGAAATGAAACTTGGAAATAAGTATATGAAAATTATTACAGTATTAGATTTTCCGCCTGTATCTACTCCAGGGATTTTTAATACTTTTAATAGTTTAAATATGGAATATAGATGGGTGTCGAGATTTATCTGCATGAGTAAATTAGACGCTCAAGAGGAATTACAAAAATATAGGAAAAGATGGAATCAGCAGGTAAAGGGTTTTTGGTCGCAAATAAGAAGTGCCATTACAAAGGAGCAGTTGGAGCAAGATGTCGATGAAACAGCTGCTTCTAATCGCGATGATACTATAGTTGCACAGCAAGAATTAGGACAGGATGCGGTAAGCTATGGTTACTATACCATGACTATGATTGTAATGGATGAAAATAAGGAAAAATGTCAAGAAAAAGCTAATAAAGTATTAGAAAAGATAAATTCTTTAGGGTTTGTAGGTTTCATTGAAACTGATAATTCGATGGAAGCATGGTGGGGCAGTATACCTGGTTGTTATCGAGCAAATATTCGTCGACCAATTATAAATAGCTTAAATTTTTGTCATCTTGCCCCAATCACAGCAATGTGGTCTGGAGACAAAAAGAATAAGCACCTGAAGGGGCCTGTGTTGCTTTACACGGATACTGAAGGTTATACACCGTTTAGATTAAGCCTTCACGTAGGCGATGTAGGGCACACGATGATTTGTGGACCGAGTGGTAGTGGTAAATCTGTACTTTTAAATACGTTAGAGGCACATTTTTTAAAATATCCTAATAGTAATGTTTTTATCTTTGATAAAGCTGGTTCTAGTCGTGCATTGACGCTTGCTGTTGGGGGAAACTTTTATAACTTAGCAGCTGAAGGAGAAACAGAACTTTCTTTTCAGCCACTAGCAAGAGTTGATAATGAACAGGAAAGAAAATGGGCTAAAGAATGGATTTTAATGTATTTAAAACAAAAGAATATGACTATTGACCCAGAAAAAGAAGATTATGTATGGAAAGCATTAAATTCTTTGGCCACTTTTCCAATAGAACAACGAACTGTAACTGTTTTTACACAAATGGTGCAGGATGTTGAAATAAGAAGGGCATTAAAACCGCTTACTATGGAAGGAAGTTATGGAAAGCTTTTTGATAATACAAAAGATGTATCCGGTCGTGGAAATTGGCAGGTTTACGAGATGGAAACCATTATGGCAACACCTGCTATAGTCCCAAGTACACTAGAATATTTATTTCACAGAATAGAAACAAAATTAAAGTTTGCTACTGGTCCATCTATTATAGTTTTAGATGAATGTTGGCTTTTCTTTGATAATCCAGCATTTAAAGATAAATTACGTGAATATTTTAAGGATATGCGTAAAAAGAATACTTCTATCATATTTGCTACACAAAATTTATCTGATGTGGCAAATAAACCAGATTTATTAACGACAGTTATGGAAAACTGTCCTAATAGAATATATCTTCCTAATGTAAATGCACAAAATGAGGCTAATAAAAAACTTTATGAACTTTTTGGTTGCAATGAAAAACAAATAAAGATAATATCTGCGATGACACCTAAGCAGGATTATTATTATAGTTCACAGAAGGGAAATCGAGTTTTTTCTTTAGCACTTCAGCCGATAGAGTTTCCATTTGTTACAGCAACAAGTAAAACAGATCAGCAGGCTATAGATAATATTCTAAGTAAATATAATAGATGTGATTTTATAGAACAGTGGCTTAAATATAAAAATGCTGCTGAAGAATGGGAGGATTTTAAGAGGTATGTAACGTAAGGAGTGAAATACCATGAAAAAAAAGTTTAGGCAGATCGGATTAGCCATAATTTTTAGTATATCTTTAACTGTACCAGCTGAAGCTGCTATTCCTGTAATTGATGACCAGAATATAGCACAACAGTTAAAAACCTACACTGAAACCTTGAATGTTGTTAAAAATACAGCTCAACAAATATCTTTACAACTTAAAGAATTAATGGCTATGCCAGAAAATATACTAAATGAATATAAGCAAGCATTTAATGATAGTATAACAGCTGTTAAAAATACGCTTTCAAATTCGGATTTATTGGTAGATAAAGACGAATGGGACGAATACTGGGAGGAAATTTATCCAAGAATTAACAGTGGCGATTATAAGCAAACCGTATGGAGTGAACGAAGCATAAACGATACTTTGCAAGAAATAATGTCCATGAGAAATGAAGAAGATGTAAATTCATATCATGAACTTATGGCAGAACTTGAAAAATCTAAGGTTAGATTACAGGATTTATTAGAGCAAAATAAGACTGTAGAAGGTAATAAACAAGCACAGCAAATTGCTAACATGATAGCTACAGAAAAAGCTAATATTGATAGTATAAATACAGCAATACAGGCTATAACAGATAAAAACCAATTAATGCATCAGCAGGCAGAAGTTTTGAAAGCTCAAAATAGAAAAGCTGTTATGGAAGCTGGTGCTAGAGCTGAACGAGAAGAAATTGAAAAAATGAAAAATAATGTTGTACAAAAAAGCCCTATTATTGATAGTCCTTTTGAAAAATATGGAAATGCAAGTTGGTGATTGTTGTGGATTTTGCAAGTGAAAATTTTTTAAATACCTTATTAGCTTTTTTTGAAGAACATAGTGTAACAGGTATGATACAATTACAGCCTCATGCTTTTGAACTTGTATGTGTATTAGCTATCATAGATATTTGCTCTACATGGGCTTTATATGATGGTCAAATGCGAATGTCTTTTGTAATTAATAAAGTAAT
>ERZ772816.2314-NODE-2314-length-13130-cov-6.113499_pt1 | contig 13130 bp, 10 predicted proteins | sample MGYA00511359_ERZ772816 | MGnify/ENA primary metagenome ERZ772816 (study PRJEB29015, sample SAMEA2737710) | human gut metagenome | biome: human gut; feature: human-associated habitat; material: faeces | place: China | collected 2012 ...
TATTCACAAATCTTATATCAGTTTTTAACGTTTACACAAAACTTGAAACGGTCTCCCTGCTTTGATCAGGAACAGTCCGATTGAGTAAGCTAAGCCCCCCGCAGTAAATCCCTGAACCTCACCTGCCATAGCTGCCGGTGCCAGGATGTATCCGATACCCATAAGGATACCACATACTGGCAGACACGCCACTGGAAGCATCAGTGACTTACCAAGTTTCTGAAAGAACTTCATCATAACTAAAAACCCCTTTCTTTTGTTGCCGTTTTTTTATCCCGGCTTATTTATTTGAACCCTTCTCCTGGTTTCAAATCCCCTTTATATCCATGTTGATGTTCATTACAGAGTAATGATCTCGTCCATGGCTTTTACGGCTTTTCCCGTATGGCATACCATATCCGGGAAATCAGAAACATTGCAGACGATCACCGGTGTTATTACCTCATAACCCGCTGCTTTGATCTGCTCTATATCTGCTGTGATCAGCAGATCCCCTGCCTTTACTGTGTCACCCTGTTTTACATGGGTGATAAAGAACTGCCCCTTTAAATTCACAGTGTCTAAGCCAATGTGAACGATCACATCTGCACCGCTCTCTGTACGGATACTGACCGCATGTCCGGTTTCAAATAATACAGTTACCTCTCCGGATGCAGGCGCTTTAAATTCATTTTCCGAAGGCAGGATGGCTACGCCTTTTCCCAGTATCTCCTGGGCAAATGCAGGATCCGGCACCTCGCTTAAAGGCACTGCCTGACCGGCTACAGGTGCAAGGATTTGGCCTTCCTCTTTTTTTCCACCGAATAATTTTTTAATTCCCTGAAACATAATAATTCCCCCTTAAAACAAAAACCAATTTTGAACAAATATCTGTTTCACATAATATCGTTCAAAATTGGTTTTGCGTGTTGCCTTAGAGCAACCAATATTATCAAGAAAATAACGATAGGGCTATAATATCATCATTACCCCTATAAGTCAATGCACTTTCTTTCGGTCTTTGTCTATTTTACCGAAAAATCCTATTTTATTATTGCTTTTTCTGCCTATTTTTTCTGTTTTTCTTCCGCTGTCCTTAAAAGTCCTGCCTGGATCGTGATGCAGGTTGCAATAATCAGGAATAATGGGTAAACAGAGTATGGCAGGATAGCAAACGGGGATATGTTCGCCATTTCAGATGTCATCAGCATACCGCCGTCATGAGGCATAACAGCTAAGAATGCACAGGCAAAAATATCTACCAGGCTTGCCAGACGCTTTGGCGCGATCTTGTACTTGCTGCCGATCTCTTTTGCAATAGGACAGGTAACGATGATAGCAATCGTATTATTGACCATAGCACCGGATAAAATACCGGAAAGGATACCGATACCATATTCTGCCTGTTTTCTGTTTTTGATCTTTTTGGTGATCGTATCGATCATCCATTCAATACCGCCGTAATACCGTACCAGACCGATCACACCGGATACCAGGATAGCAACAATACTGATGCTGAACATATCAGCCATTCCATCACCTACTGCCATGGCGATATCAAAGAAGCCTACATTTCCCTGTAAGAGTCCTACAATAAAGGTCATTAAAATACCAATGAACAGTACCACAGCTACATTGATACCCATTAACGCAGTTACTAAAACGACAATATAAGGAGCGATCTGGAACAGGTCAAAAGCACCTACTTCAATGCTTCCGCTGCCTGCTCCCCCTATAAATCCATAAAAGATCAGAGAAAGAACAGCTGCCGGAAAGGCAATGAAGAAGTTCATGCGGAACTTATCACGCATCTCAGATCCGCAGCCTTCTGCTGCTGCAATGGTGGTATCAGAGATCATGGACAGGTTATCACCAAAATAAGAACCGCCGATCACTGCCGCACAGACGATAGCCGCATTTAAGCCTGCGCCTTCCGCTACGCCCAAAGCAACCGGAGCCATAGCTGCCATGGTACCCATGGATGTTCCGATGGCTGTAGAGATAAAGCAGCACATCATAAATACGCCAGGAACCAGAAGCTTGACCGGAATATAGTGTAAACACAGGTTAATTACAGAAGTCTTGCCGCCAATAGCTGCTGCTGCGCCCTGAAATCCGCTGGCCATAAGATAGATCAGAACGATCATCATAACACCGCTGCGGCCCATATTTTCTGTAAGGACATCTACCTTCTCTGAAATCTTCACCCCCGGTGCCAGAATAAGGGCAGACGCAATTCCCACAAGCAACGCTACATGGCGTGGGAAATAGCCAAAAGGACTTTCCGCTCCCATAACCGAAAACACAATACCACAACCAATGTAAGTTCCTAAAAATACGATCAGCGGCAGAAAGGCCAACGCCCCCAGTTTCTTGTTTTCCATAAGAAATTCTCCTTTTCGTGCCTGCATCTTCTGCAAAGCATTTTTGTATTCCCATTAAACCATTATAAACGCTTGTAAAGAAACGCACAATACCCCCATATGTCAGATCCGGTCCGACCATGAGGGATGCGCAGTTATATTATTATTTTATGCTGCTTTTTGTGCCAGTTTTTTTCTGTGGATCCAGTCTTTTCCTTCTACAAATCTTGTAATGACCATGGCAAGTCCAGTATCACCTGTTACATTGACTACAGTTGCAGGTGCATCGGTAATGGTTCCGATGAGAACCATGATCGGGATAGCTACTGTAGGGAAGCCGAATGCAGATATGATAAAGATCTCAGCTACATAACCGCCTGCAGGGATTCCTCCCATAACAACAGATGCAATAACAGCTACCAGGATAGACATTAAAATGTTTCGTGGGGTTGCATATTCCATATGGAATACTGAGCATAAAAACGCTACCTTAATGATCTGGATCACACATGCGCCATCTTTGTGAAGATTTGCACCTAAAGGAATAACAAGATCTGCAATCTCATCGGGAATATCAATTTTCTTTGCCTGCTGTAAATTAACTGGCAGAGTTGCTGCTGAAGAGCAGGTACCAAGAGCAGTTAAGGTAGATGGCACGCAGGTTGCCCACCATATGCGTACACCTTCCATGCCGCCACCGATATAAGCAAATACTGTCTGTGAAACAACATAATAGGCAACGATCACAAACAGGTACATGACAATTGCTTTTGACAACGGTCCGATCACATCACTGCCGTTAGAACCGATCAGGATCGCAAAATAACAGCCAAGTCCTAAAGGGGCCAGTTTCATAACGATATTGATCACGTTTACGATAGCTGCTGTAAGGCGATCCATAGCTTCTACGATCGGCTTGCCCTTTTCACCGATCTGGATGATCGCAATAGAGAAAATAACAGTAAATACGATCAGTGCCATCAGGTTAGATTTAGAGAACAGAAGCGGGAAATCACCGACTGTAAACATTCCCAGTACATTCATGCTTCCACTGGCATCTGCTACATCCTGTGTTAAAGAAACAGTAGAACCTTCCGCCGGATCAATGACCAGACAAGGAGCTACCATAAACAGGCATGCAATAACACCGGAGACAATAACACCGATCAGGAAGATCATTAAGATCTTTCTGAGTTTTGCAAGATCCTGCATTTTTGCGATCGCCGCTGTTAAAGAACAGAAGATCAGCGGTACAACACAGCAATACAGCAGATTTAAAAATGTATCGGCAATGGGCTGGAGCACACTTGCTCCAGGTCCCCAGAAAAATCCAATCACACCGCCTGCTACCATAGCTGCCAGCAGTAAAATAGACGATTTATATGTATTCCAGAAAGTTTTCATCTCTTATCTTCCCCCTGACTATGCCCACTTTGTGTGGTTGTCCAGTGCAGCTTTTAACTGCTCCATTGCCTTTACTACGGTAGCTCTCGGGCATGCAAGGTTAAATCTTTCAAACTGTGCAGTTGCCGGTCCGAATACCTTACCGCTGTCTAACCAGAGATGTGCTTCTTCTACCATAATGTGCTCTAATTCTTCATCTGTAAAACCATATCCTGAAAAATCAACCCAGGTAAGATAGGTTCCTTCAGGATCTACGAAATGAGCCTTCGGGAAGTTTTCCTTTACGAAATCACGCATGTAATTCATATTTCCGGTAATATACTCTACCAGTTCATTTACCCATTCATCACCCTTTGTATAAACAGATTTTACTGCAACCTGTCCCATAATGCTTCCCTGGCTGTAACCTGCTGCTGCATTTGCCTTACGGTATGCTGCGCGGAGTTCCGGATTTTTAATAATAATGTTGGCTGGCTGAAGTCCTGCTACGTTAAAAGTCTTACTTGGAGAAGTATACAGTACCAGACTGTTATGGTACTTTTCATCCAGAGTCATGAAGCTTGTAAATTTGAAGCCAGGATATGTAAAGTCACAATGGATCTCATCATCCATGATCACTACATTGTGCTTTAAGCAGATATCTCCCATTTTCTCCAGTTCTTCTTTTGTCCATACTCTGCCAACAGGGTTGTGAGGATTGCACAGGATAAATACTTTTACATTGTTATCTACGATCTTCTTTTCAAAATCTTCAAAATCAATGGTGTATTTTCCATCTTCATAATGCAGCTGGTTATTTACAAAAATTCTTCCGTTATCTTCGATCACTTCGCGGAATGGATAGTAAACCGGCTGCTGGATCAGAAGCGCATCGCCTTCTTTATGCATTATAATGACTACATCATGTCCGCACACCAGTATGGTGATAACTATACGCTTACCATGATGGAAGTCCACACACTCAGTTATATTGAAGACCATCCCGGAACCTCTTCCGGTGAACTGATCCAGTACTGGGATAAAACAAAGGGAACTATTTCCCAGATCCTTACTAAATTAGAAAAACTGGAACTGATCGAAAAGCGCAAAAAAGACGGAAATGCGAAAAACCTTTATCTATATGTGACAGCAGAAGGTTCCCGTGTCAGTAAGGCACATAAAATGTATGATATCCTGGATATCGCCAAGACTATGTCCCAGCTTCAGAAACAGTGCAGCGCCGAAGAGATCGAGGCATTTTACCATGTGATCTCTGTTTACAACGAAGTCATTAAAAAAGATTTTGAGATCAACAAATCCCCACGCAAACGGACAGACGTAACACCTCTTCCCTGATTTTTTTATATGCTAAATTTATAAAAAGAATGTGCCGTGGCACAAAAAACGCAGAAACCCATCTTTTCGGACCGGTTCCTGCGTTTCTTTCATTCATTTTATACTATTTTGTATTTTATACTATTTTATTCATTTTTGTTCATCTATGATCGCTTACTGAACAGAAACTACCTTATAATCCTTATCTTCTACTGCCTTTGTAAGGACTGCATTATCTACATCCTTCTCTAAGGTTACAACAGCAGTTCCCTTTTCGTGGCTTACTTCTGCGCTCGCTACTCCGTCTAATGCTTCCAGAGCCTTCTTAACAGCTGCCTCGCAGTGTCCGCACATCATTCCCTCAATTTTCATAGTCTTTGTCATTGTTTTGTTCTCCTTTTTTGTTTCTGTATTTATTTCTGCCGCAGCAACTACTGCTCCTGCAGGAGCGGCTGCTTTACGGCGGATCTTCTTATCTTTGCGGCTGTCTTTGATATTTAATAAATTCAGCCTTAATGCATTGGTCACAACGCAGAAGCTGGATAAGCTCATGGCTGCTGCACCAAACATCGGGTTTAACTTCCATCCAAAGATGGGGATCCAGATACCTGCTGCAAGGGGGATACCGATCACATTGTAGAAGAAGGCCCAGAACAGGTTTTCATGGATGTTTCTAAGGGTTCCGCGGCTTAAACGGATGGCTGCGGGCACATCACTTAAGCGGCTCTTTACCAGAACGACATCTGCTGCGTCAATGGCAACGTCTGCACCGGCTCCAATGGCAATACCCATATCCGCTCTTGTGAGAGCAGGGGCATCATTGATACCGTCACCAACCATGGCAACTTTTCCCTGTTCTTTTAACCTGCGGATCACTTCTTCCTTACCATCCGGAAGAACGCCTGCGATGACACGGTCTACGCCGGCCTGGCGGCCAATGGCCTTGGCTGTGCGTTCATTATCACCGGTCAGCATAACTACTTCAATACCCATATTCTGCAGCTCTTTTACTGCCTGTGGGCTGTCTTCTCTGATCACATCGGCAACTGCGATCATACCTGCAAGTATACCATTTTTTAAGAACATAAGAGGTGTTTTTCCCTCTTCTGCCAGTTTTTCTGCCTGGCTTTTTATCTTTTCGGATATCTCCGTCTGGCTCTGTGCAAATTTCAGGCTGCCGCCTTTTACATCCGCATCTCCCACTTTTCCTTCCAGGCCATTTCCCGGAAGTGCCTTAAATTCACTAACCGGGATCTGTTCTGCCTGTTTTTCTGCCCCATAGGCTACGATCGCCTTTGCTAACGGATGCTCGCTCCTGCTTTCCAGTGAATATGCTAATTTTAACAGCTCTTCTTCTGAAGTTCCATCTGCCGCCAGTACATCTGTTACTTTTGGCTCACCACTTGTAATGGTTCCTGTTTTATCTAATGCAACGATCTCAACTTTTCCTGTTTCTTCCAGGGAAACGGCAGTCTTAAAGAGGATACCGTTCTTTGCACCCATACCATTTCCTACCATGATTGCAACCGGTGTTGCAAGTCCCAAAGCACAAGGGCAGCTGATAACCAGAACAGAAATACCTCTTGCAAGGGCAAAACCAACGCTTTCACCTGCGATCAGCCATACAATAACCGTCAGCACTGCAATGGAAATAACAGCAGGAACGAAAATACCGGAAACTTTATCTGCCACTTTTGCGATGGGTGCCTTGGTAGCTGCCGCGTCACTGACCATACGGATGATCTGGGAGAGTGTAGTATCTTCTCCTACGCGGGTAGCTTCACAGCGGATAAAACCGGACTGGTTAATGGTGGCTGCGGAAACACGGTCTCCTGCCTGCTTGTCTACAGGAATACTTTCACCTGTAAGAGCAGCTTCGTTTACAGCGCTGTTTCCTTCTAATACGACACCATCTACCGGTATATTTTCACCAGGGCGGACAACAAATACATCACCGATGCGTACCTGTTCAACAGGTACTTCTGTTTCTTTTCCCTCTTTTTCCACTACGGCAGTCTTTGGTGACAGCTTCATCAGGCTCTTTAAGGCATCTGTAGTCTTTCCTTTGGAACGGGCCTCTAACATTTTTCCGACTGTGATCAGTGTCAGGATCATGGCAGCGGACTCAAAGTAGAATTCATGCATGTAGCCCATCACTGCCTCTGCATCTCCCTGATGTTCAGCATAAGTCATGGCAAACAGTGCATAGGAGCTGTAGCCGAAGGAGGCAAAGGAACCTAAGGCTACTAAGGTGTCCATGTTTGGAGCACCATGGAACAGGCTCTTAAAACCGTTAATAAAGAACTTCTGGTTGATGACCATAATGATCACTGTCAGATACAGCTGTACCAGACCCATCATCACATGGTTGCCGTCCATAAATGCCGGCAGCGGCCAGTTCCACATCATATGTCCCATGGAGAAATACATAAGGACAAGTAAAAAACCTACGGAATATAATAAACGTTTCTTTAAAATAGGAGTTTCATGGTCTGCAAGGGCCTCTTCAGAAGCTGCAGCGCTGTTTGCTCCACCGTTTTTTTCTCCTTCGGCATCTTTTGCAGACGCGCCATAGCCTGCATCTGCTACTGCTTTTATGATCTCCTGGTCTGTGGCACTTCCTTCCACGCCCATGGAGTTGGTTAAAAGGCTGACAGAGCAGGAAGTTACTCCCGGCACCTTGGAAACCGCCTTTTCTACACGGGTGCTGCAGGCTGCACAGCTCATTCCCGTTACTGTATACTGCTTCATTGTATTACTGGCTCCTTTCTTATACCTGTTCATACCTGTTTAGGTTCCACACACGGTCGTGCTCCACTGCCTGCTGACGCAGGCGGAACCTTCATTTTCCTCTCCACTTATTTCATAAGTTTCTGCAAGGTGGTCACCAGTTCATCGATCACCTCATCTTTTCCCGCTCTTATATCTTCTGCTACACAGGTCCTGATATGATTTGCAAGAAGGACCTTATTAAAACTGTTTAACGCTGCATTGGCTGCAGCCACCTGTATTAATATGTCCGGACAATAAGCGTCCTTTTCCACCATCCCTTTAATTCCCCGTATCTGGCCTTCAATGCGGTTTAAGCGGTGGATCAGGTCTTTGTATTCCTTTTCTGAACGCTCTTTTGTTTTATGGTGGCAACAGCAGCATTTTTCTTCTTCCATAAACGTTCCTGTCTTTCTCCTTTATTTTCCCACCATTCCCCTGGGAATATACGCATTATATACCCCACCAGGGTATATTGTCAAGTAGGCTGTTCCCATAATTTTTCTCATTAAGATATTTTGGCTGGACCATGATCATTTTCCCCCCGGATACTGCTCTCTTTCTTGCAGAGCGATTGCTCCTGTGCTATAATAGTGACAGAAAATTCTGAAAATTACTATATCTGTATTTTTACAGATATCCGACTGCAAAGGAGGATTTATGGATCTGATCAACCAGTTTATTGAAAACTATAAAAAGAAACTTACTTTTTATGAAAATCTGGGACGTATTTCCTCTTCTCAACTGGAAGATGCCTTACAGTCAGCCGGTATCCGGGCTATGGTCACTTACAGGATCAAAAACCCCGGCCGTTTAAAAAGTAAGATACTGCGCAGAAATGTCAAGCGCACGGTTCCCTATAAGAACATGAAAGAGATCTACGAGGATATTGCTGACCTTTGCGGCATCCGTGTGTCCCTGTATTTCCCAGGTGACCGCATAAAAGTAGACTCCCTGATCAGCGATCTTTTTCAGGTGATCGAGCGCAAACAGTTCCCGGAACAGTCCAAACCGCCTACCTATAACAAACGTTTTTCCGGCTACTGGGCCAATCATTACCGGGTGCATATGAAAGAGGAAATAGTACAGCCTTCCGAAAAACGCTACTGCGCTGCCAGGATCGAGATCCAGGTAGCTTCTGTCCTGATGCATGCCTGGTCTGAGGTGGAACATGACCTGGTGTATAAGCCTATGCAGGGAACACTTTCTGAGGAAGAACTGGCTATCTTAGATGAATTAAATGGTCTGGTGCTTACCGGTGAAATCGCCCTGGAACGGCTTCAGGCTGCTGGAAATGAAAGGATTCAGAACAGTAAAGCTACTTTTGCCAATCAGTTTGAGCTTGCCTCTTATTTATATAATTATTTAAGCAATAATTTCCTTCCGGAAGATATCAAGCTTCGTATGGGAAATATTGAGCTGCTGTTCCGCTTTTTAAGCAGCTTAAAGATATTACGGGCAAAAGATATCGGACCTATCGTAAAGTCTGTAAAATTTGAAAAAGACAAACGTACCATTTCCCAGCAGATCATTGACCAGATCATCAGCGGAAATGAAAAGAGATACCAGGCATACCAGAAGCTGCGCTCCGATGACTCCAATTTAACGGTGGAACATCAGGAAGCCATCAACTACTTCTTTGGCCAATGGGTGCCTCTTGAAAATCTCTTAAACCGTGTGACCAAGCGCAGTTCCCGTTCCGTAAGCGTATTTAATATCAACGCTTTAAAACGACTGGGAGTGCTTGATAAAGAATGTATTAACCAGATCGCCTTTTTACGAAAAATGCGAAATTCCCTGATCCATGATATTGAAGTACCGGAAGCTTCTTATATCCGGGAACAGGGCGAGGAAGCGAAAGTTTTACTGGAAAAATTAACGAAATTATTAGAAACGAAAACAGCAGAGGGGTAAATTCCTCTGCTGTTTTTATATAATAGATATTGTCTGCAAAACCTGCCAACAGCCGCACGGGGCTGATGCATAGCAGTATGTGGTTATGATCATTTGCAATTATCGGATTTCTTCAACTGCAGATATGTGATTTCCCTTCTTAACTGTAAACTGCATTACATACACTTTAAAGGGTCCATCGTCGCCTTTTGCAAAAGGTTCTTCTCTAAAGATTTCCGCCTGTATCCCCTGTTTTTCAAGATCTCTTTTACGTTTGTTGGCTTTTTCAAACAGAATTTTATGCTTTTTTTCGTTCTCTTCTCCAAAATAACGTCTTGGATAAATGACCGCTGCCTGATCCATCTGCCGGATCAGATGATCGGTTACTCTCTTATGGGCTTCTCTGTGAAACATCCAGGCAATGTATCTGGCAAGTACCCTGACGGGGTATCTTTTATACAGGGATACCATTTTTGCAAACCAGGTATCTTTCTCCTGTTTTGCAGCCTCTTCCACCAGTTTTGCTGCCAGCGGCGAACATTTCCACGGTTCTTCTTTTTCTCTTACATAGGCCAGTGAAGCTGCCGGATAAAACAGATAACTTAAAGGCGGAAATTCTCTTAAAGATGCCAGTTTTTTCTCTTCTTCACTGCAGCAATCTTCTCCCAGATATTCCCATTTATCCCCTAAAATAGCGATCTTATATTCTAACTGGCGCAGATACTCATATCCCTTCACCCAGAAATGACCGATCTCACCATAATCATACAGCTCACATTCCAGGCTGATATCTTTAAAAAACAGGGTGCAGACTGTATCTCCCTGATGGACCGCCAGGATATACCGCCCCTTTTCTTCACCTTCCGCGTCCGTGTTATCTGTTTCTTCTTTATCCAGGGAAGCGCTTAGTTCTCCCTCGTAATCCGGCAGGTAATTTCCTGTAAGCACTGCCTCATGGAATACCAGAAAGCTTTCCGCTGTGTCATTCATCATATACACCAGACGGATATCCGATGGCTTTTTCCTCTCATCACCAACCGGCAGATTCAAAAGTTCAAACTGCCCCTGTTCCAACAGATCTGCCAGCTTTTCAAATTCCATTCCCGAACAGTCTAATCTCACTCCTGCTCTCCTTCATTTGCCTCTTCCATAGTAACATTTTCCTGGCCATCTTCCACATACTCCAGACGCAGCACTGCCTGAGGCCAGTTTAAAGCAATACGGGCTACTTTTCCCTTTTCTGCTCCTGCTTTTTTGATCAGATCCAGCAATTCGTCCAGGACTGCCCTTGTAAGATAGCCGCCTCTCCAGTGAAAGGTAAGCATTTTTCCCTTTTTTGCTGCCTGGAGGGAACGTTTATACACATCTTCTGTCTTTGTAAAGGACATTTTCTTCTCTTTGTAATAAAAATGATCCCCGTCCGTACAGGCCGGCGCCGGCGCGATCAGCGGCTCATGGTCCCGGAAAATATTTTTATCATCCAGATTAAAGTAATCGTAGCGGATCTCCTTTGCACCAAAGCTGTGCTTACCTAACGTATTGTCAAAGGTAGCATCCAGGTGATAATACGTGCCGCCAATTTTTACAATATTCCAGGTATGACGGTATTTGATCCCTTTTTCAGGATTATTTCCGCAGATAGCGATCATACACCAGATACCTAAGGCGTCACAAAGCACTTTTACAGATTTGGCGATCCCTTCACATACCCCTACACCCTGTCCTAAAGGACCGATGATCTCATGAGAATAAGATTTCTTTAACTTATCATAATGTACATTTTCACAGATAAAATCATGTACATACTTTTCTTTTTCCCATTCCGAAAGCTTCATAGCAGGGCGGACCAGCTTTTCCACTCTGGCTTTTAATGCTTTCTGGTGTTCTTTGATCTTTCCTTTTTCAAAAATATACTCCGGCAAAAAAGTGATATTGGCCGAGTCCTGATAATACCGGTAATGAAATCCCTCTGCCCAGAAGATCTCCGGATGGTCCAAACGCAGCTGGAAAAATACGTCGCTTAGTTCCCGTCCTTCTAATTTCGGCACCTGGAAGCTGTCGGAAAGTGCCATGAGCCCCTGGTAAATGGCATAGTAGACAGCCTGTTGGGGCTTGCTCATCTTTGTATAGTAATATGGTTCCATAATAATTTCCTTTCATGATCAGATGAAAGTCACCGTAAAAAAGCTGATGTCATCTGCAATCCATCTGTCTCACAGAAGCCATCAGCTTTTTCTTAATGTCCTCTCAAAATCTTTCTGTGCCTGATTTTGTGAGAACATTTTATTTATGCACAGAGCATCTGCAACTCTGCCATATCTGTCCTTGTCCAACGGGAAATATTATAACCTGTCCCTTATCTTTTGTAAACTGTTTTTTGTTTAAAACCTGGCTTAAACATCCGGTTTACGGCCTAAATAAAGAGCTGCTGCCTCTTTTGAAAGGTTTTCGCCAATAACGATCAGCACTTCCTGGCCTTTTGGCGCCGGTTTCAGAGAAAATTCCCTGCTGGTGGCATTTAACTCCAACCAGCCGTTTTCTCCCTTTTTTATATAGCCTTTGATGCGAAAGATCTTTCCGCAGGAAGGATCCCTAAACATATTTTCTACTGCTGTTTTTAGCTGATCCGGATCCATGGAAAAATTCAGATAGTACAGAGAATCAAACATTTTCCCCTGTTCTAAATGCATTTTTTCATAATCTTCCATGCGATATTCACAGTTGAGCAGACGCTTATAATCAGCCTCTTCCAGATCTTCCCAGTTTTTGCACAGGATCTGATCCAGGGTAAACCTTCGTTTACAATGTACCTGTTCCATTGCCTGGTTCAGATAAGAAAGGGTGGCTTTCAACTGTTCTTGAGACACTTCATCGCATTTACTGAAAAGCACGCAGCCTGCATCTGCTACTTCTGATGCCAGCAGATATTTTGCCTCTTTTGAAAGATCCTCTTCCAGGCCTGCATCCACCAGTGCGATCACATTTCCCGGCTCATAAAAGCGGTCTAACGGCTCTTCATAAAGGGTGTCAAAAAATTCATCCACATCATAAATGCCAGACGGCTCTACGATCACCCGGTCATAGCCTTCCATAGCCATTGCGATCAGCTTGGTTTTAAATCTGCGTCTGTGGCAGTCTGCGTCACAGCCTCCGGCGATCATTTCCAATGTGCAGTTATCCCCTTCTAAATCCTGTAAAAGGAGCATATCCACATTGATGGCGCCAAAATCATTTTCCAGTATTCCGATCTTCTTTCCCTGTTTCATCAGATAAGAAGCATACTTTTTTATAAAAGTTGTCTTCCCGGCACCTAAAAATCCGGTGATCAGATCGATCTTTATCATATCTTTCACTCCTCGTATAATATCTTTTAGATACATAAATACATATATTTTGGTTAATAAGTTA
>ERZ772816.2318-NODE-2318-length-13116-cov-4.109716_pt1 | contig 13116 bp, 10 predicted proteins | sample MGYA00511359_ERZ772816 | MGnify/ENA primary metagenome ERZ772816 (study PRJEB29015, sample SAMEA2737710) | human gut metagenome | biome: human gut; feature: human-associated habitat; material: faeces | place: China | collected 2012 ...
CCCTCCGCCTTTACAGAAAGAGAGATGCGCTATTTCAAGGGGCTACGCCGCCAAGGGGCTGTGCCGCCAAGGGGCTGTGCCGCCAAGGGCTTTTATCGCTTAAGAGGAGCGCTGCGAAGGGGGGGAATCAGGCCCGGGGCGTCTTACCGGCCACCAGAACGGCTCCGGCCAGAACGGCCACGGTCATCAGGCTCAGCCACAGACCCATGGCGGCTCCGTCAGCGGTGTTGGGGCTGTCGGTGCCGTGATTGCCGGTATTGCCGCCGCTGTTGGCGTTGGGATCGGCGGCACCGCAGACGGTGCAGACCTTATCGCCGGTGTAGCCGGGCTCGGTGCAGGTGGCGTCCTTGGCGTTTTTCACCACGGTGCTGTGACCGGTGGCGGGCAGCGTCTCGGTAGACAGTACCTCATCGCAGTCATCGCAGATGACGGTGACAGAGCCGTCCTCGGTGCAGGTGGCAGGGGTCTCGGTGCGGGTGGTGTGGTCGTGATCGCAGGTGACCTCCACGGCGATAAGGGCGCAGATGGTGTCCAGCTGCTGCGGCGGGGGGAGGGGGGCCTCCTGATACTGGCCCACGGCGGAGATGATGTCCCGCAGCCGCTGCTGGGGTGTGTGGCCTGTATATTTATAAGCTTTTTCGCCGCCGGGGCGAACATAATCCCAGACCAGAAACCATGCCAGACAGGTGTTGCTGCCGGAGAGAGGAGTGAACAGGAATTGCAGCGTCTCCTCGTCCTCTGACAGGTGCTCCAGCAGGTACTCCTCTGCGGCGGCGATATGGCGCACCTGCGGCACCAGCTCCCGCTCCGGGATGCCGTAGGTGTCGCAGATGCGGACGGCCTCTGTGACGGCGGTGCAGTATTTTTCCTCCGTGGGGGTGTAGTGGCGCTCCAAGGCCACCAAGGCCTCTACGCCGTATGCATTGGACTCCTGATAGATGAAACCCATAAAATCCTCCAGAAAATTTGATGGAGATAGAAACGTTTTAATTATTCTGCAATGTATTGTACCCCACTTCTGGCGCTGCGGCAAGCATAGGGACTTCCTCTGAGGGCATAGGCTGGCGGAAGAGGAGGGATCTGTATGCTGTCTGCGGCGTTGCTGCTGCTGTCCAACAGCCTGTTTTTGTCCCTGCGTCTGACGGGGAATCCCGGTTCGTTCCCCCGGCCGCTGCCGCCGGAGGAGGAGCGGGCGTGTCTGGAGCGGTGGGCGCAGGGGGATCTGGAGGCTCGGAACCGGCTGGGGGAGCACAATCTCCGGCTGGTGGCCCACATCATCAAGAAATACTATACACAGGCGGACAATCAGGAGGATCTGATCTCCATCGGCACCATTGGACTCATCAAGGCCGTCAACACCTTCCGGGCAGACCGGGGCATCAAGCTGGCTACTTATGCGTCGAGGTGTATTGAAAATGAGATCCTTATGTACTTCCGCTCCCAGCGGAAGCTGCAGGGGGAGGTGTCCCTGTCCGACGCCATCGACACGGATAAGGAGGGGGGCTCGCTGTATCTGCTGGACGTGGTGGGGGCCGACGACACCATGCTGTCGGACCTGCAGGACCGGGAGGAGCAGCTATTGCTGCGGCGCTTGGTGCGGGACTGCCTGACGGAGCGGGAGGCGGACATCATCCGGAGGCGGTACGGACTGGAGGGGCATCCGCCCCAGACCCAGCGGCAGGTGGCGGCGGTATACGGCATCAGCCGCAGTTATGTATCGCGCATCGAGAAGCGGGCGCTGGAGAAACTGGAAAAGGAGCTGCGAAAGGGGTAGGAGGATAGCGAAAGGGCTTGTCTTTGGGGCGGGAACATGGTAAGATGATAAAAAACACCTATGCGGCAGCCTGTGGAAATGAGCGGAGACAACATGAGAAAGTTTTTCAGAGGAATATGCGGCGTACTGGCGACGCTTTTGACCCTGTGCATCCTATTGATGGCGGCGGGGCTCATGGGGGTGCGGGCCTTCGGCATCACGCCTTATGTGGTACCGGCGGACATGGAGGGGCTTCCGTGGTCCGCCGGGGCGCTGCTGTACGTGCGGCAGGAGCAGCCGGAGACGCTGCAGCTTGGGGACACCATCGCCTACGTCACGGACAGTGACCTATCGCTGGAGGGGGGCGTCATCGGTTCCGTGGACACAGAGCGGCGCTTCTTCTATGTGGAGGGAGCCCCGGTCTACTGGGACAATGTGCTGGGGCAGCCCCTGTGGGGCATCGATGGGCTGGGCTATGTGTCCGGCTATATCAGCCGGCCGCCGGGACTGTATCTGGTGCTGGGGGCTGCTGCGGTGCTGGCGTTGCTGTGCATCTTCCCCCTGCGACGCCGAAAGGGAGAGAAAACGGAAGAATCCCCCACCGGGAGATGTATGGCGACGAATGCGGGAGAGAAAGCTCCCACCGAATCGGTGCAGGCTGCGGTGATGGAGGAGGAAGTCCCCACCTTGACGGAAAAGCCTGCGTCTGCGGAGGTATCTGAGCCTGTGAAGGTGCCTAAGCCTGCGGTAGAGATACCGAAACCTGAGCCTGTGCCGGAAGCGCCTGAGCCTGCGGCGGAGGTACAGCGGCCTGCAGAGACCGGGCGGCGGCAGACCTCCGGCAAGCGGGACGAGGCGGTGGCCCGTCACGGCGGCAAGCGCCTTCAGCGCTGATGAAGTAAATCGAAAGAGGGACCGAAGGGCAAAGCCCTTCGGTCCCTCTTTTGGAAGGGGTCGTTATTGGGGCGTATCGGGCTGGGTCTCGCCGGGGCGGTCAGTCAGCACCAGCTGCACCTGACGCCGCCGCAGGAATACCGTCAGCCAGCAAACCGCCATGACGATCAAGCCGCAGATGGTCATGCAGAGCCGATAGTCCAGCACCTCGCCCAAAGCACCGATGGCCAGCGACAGCACCGCTCCCGCCGCCGTGCAGAGCATGGACTCATAGGCATTGAGCCGGGCCCGCAGCCGGTCGGGGATGTAGCGCTGCACCGCCGCCTGCCGGATGGTGGCACTCTGGATGCCCAGAAAGCCGCAGACGGCTCGGTTCACCAGCATCAGGGGATACGGCAGCCACAGAAGGCAGGCGTCCATCAGTTCGTAGGTCTGATACACCCCGAACAGGAAGCCGAATCGCTTTCGCTCCGGCAGGGAGTAGCGGTAGCGGACGGCGCCGCCGATGGTGCGCCCGGCAAACTCCGCCACGGAGAAGAAGGAGTACATGGCGGTGGTGAAGCCCGGCGCTGTGCGAAAGAAGGCGATGAGCAGGGGAGAATAGCCCATGGCCATGCCGTGGGTGACGGCCATGTACTCATAGAGGCCGTGGAGGCCGTGCTCCTGCCGAAGATAGGCGGCGGCCTCCCGGATGTCCCGCCACCAGGTTTTCAGGGACAGCAGCGGCTCTTGATCCCGGCGGCTCTCCTGCGCATGGATGCGGTTTTCGATGAGGGCGGCCAGCACCGACAGTGCGCCTTGGATCAGCAGCAGCCGTCCCACGCCTAAGGTGTCGTACAGCAGCGCCGCCAGCGGCATCATGAGGACCTTCAGAATGGGATAGAGCATGGCGGAGACGGTGTAGGCCCGCTCCTCCTGTCCCTCCGGCAGCAGCAGGGGGTAGAAGCTGTTGTAGGCCAGCTCATCGAAGGCTGCAAGGCACGATACCAGCAGGGAAAAGGCCAGATAGGCGGTGTAGGAGAAGGCACTGTGCAGCAGGAACAGTCCCGCCCCGGCGTAGCACAAGCCGTTGAGCAGGTCGCCCCACACCAGAAAGGGCTTGCGGGGCAGGCGGTCCATCATGGGGGCGACGACCAGCGGCAGCAGCACCATGGGGATCAGCTGAATGGCCACCACCAGCGCTGAGGCCAGAGTGCTGCCTGTCTCGTCAAAGACCAGAAAGGACAGGGCGAATTGACTGATGATGCCGCCGGCAGCGCCCAGCGTCGTGGCGGCGGTGATGCGGGTAAAATTCCGTGTCCAGAGAGTTTGTTTCATAGCGTTCACCTCACTGCTATGATTATCCCACAGCTGCTTACAAAAGAAAAGAGGGTCATCGTGGGAAAGTTATTCCCGTGATGACCCTCTTAATGGGGCAAAAATGCTATTTTACAGGAAACTCCTCCAACAGGCGGCAGGCTTGACGGTACTGACGGTTGGCCTTGTACCACGCCAGCACCCACGGCAGGTGGAAGCGGGTGAAGCCCATAGGATATGTGTCTCGCAGACGCTGGAAGCAATCCAGAAGTTGGGTGCCGTAGGTATCGTCGTGGAGGTAGTCCGGGTGCTCCAGCCGATAGCGCACCAGCGCCAGCATCCGCTGCTCCATTTCGCCGGAGGCCATAGGCTCCGCCTGCTGGACGGCGGTCAGCGCCTGCTCCCGATGGCCCAACTGCTCGTGGCAGATGGCCAGCTTGTGCAGGTCCAGAAAGCCGGGGTGGGGGAGGGAGGCAAAGTAGGGCAGGGCCTTTTCCGGTTGACCCAGCTCCAGTTGAGTGGAGGCAACATTGTAGCGGAGGGCAGACAAGCTGCCGGTATCCCTCAGGGCTTCTGCCAGACGCTCCGCTACAGAGTAGTGGGTCAGCATCTCCTCCATGCGGCCCAGATCCGAGTAGCAGTTGCCCATCCACAGGCGGCAGGACAGCATCAGGTGGGGGTAGCCGGCGTCCGATGCCGAGCGGTAGGCGTCCCGCAGCACCTCGATGGCGGCGGTGTATTCGCCCTCGGCGTAGAGGGACTCTCCGTGGTGGGCAGCCAGCAGCGGCAGCGGCTCCAGCCGTACCGCCTCCTCCCACCGGCCCTGAAGGCCCCGATGCAGGGCCAGCTGCCGGGTGGAGAGAAAGGGCTCCCACTCCACCGGCAGAGGGCGCATCTCGTCGGCGTAAAAGGCATCCAGCAGCAGGGCGTCCGCTGCCAGCGGACTGAATGCAAGAATCTCCCGCCGGGGCTGCACCAGCTGTTCATAGAGAGAATCGAAATTCGGGCTGCCGGAGAGCAGGGCCTTCCAGCAGGGCGCTAAGCCCTCCGGCTCCGGAGTCCAGACAAGACCCAGCCGGTGCAGCAGCAGCTCCGTCACCTCCGGGGAGGGGGCGGCCTTGCCCTGCTCGATCTTGGACAGATAGGAGGGGGCGCAGATGCCACGGCACAGACCTTCCTGACTCCAGTCCCGCTGAAGGCGGGCCTGCCGGATCAGCAGTCCGGCGATGTCGCCGCCCCTCATCCGATGAGGTCCCGCACAATGGCGCCGGCCAGCAGGATACCGGCGGTGGAGGGGACCCATGGCACACTGGCCGGGACGCTGCGGCGGCCGGGGGAGGGGGCCTCCAGCTGGGCAGTGGCGGCGGGCTGCTCCGGGCTGAACACCACCTTCAGGTGGCGGATGCCACGGCTGCGCAATTCCTTCCGCATGACACGGGCCAGCGGGCAGCCGCTGGTCTGGGAGATGTCCGTCACCCGCAGCAGGGTGGGGTCCAGCTTGTTGCCGGTCCCCAGCGCCGACAGGATGGGGATGCTTCGGGCCATGGCCTGCTGGATCAGATCCAGCTTGCAGGTTACCAGATCGATGCAGTCGGCAATGTAGTCATATCGGGCGGAGAAGAAATCCTCCCGATGGGCGGCGTCGTAGGTGGCGCAGATGGGGTGGATGACGGCGCTGGGGGAGATGTCCCGGCAACGGCGGGCGGTGACCTCCGCCTTGGACTGGCCCACGGTGGAGTGGAGGGCGCAGAGCTGGCGGTTGATGTTGGTGACACTGACGGTGTCCTGATCCACCAGCGTCAGCTCACCTACGCCGGAGCGGGCCAGGATCTCGGCGGCATAGCTGCCCACGCCGCCCAGACCGAACACGGCCACATGGGCGCTTTGCAGGCGCTCCAGCGCCGGCTGGCCCAGCACCATCTCGGTGCGCAAAAACTGTTCGTGCATAAATAGGCTCCTTTGCTTCAAAGCAGTATCAAAAAAGACCGGCCGAGGCCGGTCTTTTTCGGAAATTCATCAGGCGAGGTACTTCATACCGGAGGCCTCGGTGGCGGTGATGTCCTTCACGAGAGCGTTGTTCCACTGGGTGTAGTCGGCGTTCTTCATGGCGTTGCGGACCTGCACCTGCCAATAGGGGGCGTCGGTACCCACGAAGTATATGACATGGTAGCCGGTGTAGCTGCCCTCGTTGTAGACGATGCCGGTGTCGCCGGGCTGACGGGACTCGTCGAAGCACCAGTCATTGAACTCGGTGACCATCTGGCCCTTGTACACCTCGGTATACAGGCCGCCGTTGGTGTTGGAGCCGGTGTCGGAGCCGGTGTCGGAGGACAGCTCATTGGCCAGCTCGGCAAAGCTGTCCTCGGTTTTGGCACCGTCTTCCCACTTCTTCAGAGCGGCCTCGGCGGCCTCCTTCTGCTCGGCCTTGCGGGCGTCCAGCTTCTCCTGATAGTCGTCAGCCTTGCTGTCCAGATCGGAGGTATCCACCTTGAACAGAATGTGGCGCACGTCCACGGTGTTGTAGTCGTTGCGGCCACGGCTGTGGAACAGGACCACATAGTAGTTGTCGCCGCTCTCGATGAGGGTCAGATCGCCCTCCTGACGCTCCTCGTTGAACACCCACTCGGTGACGGCATCGCCGCTGTAGGTGCCGGTGGGACGGTCGGTATAGGTGCCGTTATCGTAGTTGCCGGCGGCCTTCTCCATCAGCAGACCGTTGCGGACAGCCTCCAGAGCGGCGTTGGCGTTGGCGGAGGCAGCCTCCTTGGCGGCGGCGTTCTCCTCGTCGGTGGGCTCCACGGTGTTGCCGTCGGCATCCTTAGTGGAGTCGGCAGTGCCCTTGAAGTAGATGTACTCGTAGTCGGCCACGTCGAAGTTGTTCTTGTGCTCGTTATAGTAGGTCTCCACTTCCTCGTCGGTGTAGGTGAGGCTGTCGACGTAGTCCTGCTGATAGTGGGAGGCCAGAACGGTATCCTTCAGGATGCTCTTGAAGGTGGACATCGTCATGTTGTTGCCGTACATCAGCTTCAGGTAAGCGCTGGTGGAGTAGCCGGCCTTCTTAGCATAGGTGGAGAAGGTCTCCACGGTGCGGTCCACTTCCTTCTGCATATCGTCGTTGAAGGTCATGCCCTTCTCGGCGGCACCTTTCTTCAGCATGGTCAACTGGATAAGGCTCTTCTTAGCGGCGTCACGGAAGTAGGCGTCCCAAGTCATATCCTCGCTGACACCCAACATCATCTTGGCGGTGTCGTTCAGGTTCTGCTGAGACAGGGCCGTGTTCTTGTTGATGCCGTAGAGACTGACATAGTTGGAGTTGGCGATGCTGTTATAGGCATTGTGATAGTAGTAGCTGACCTCGGCGGCGGAATAGGACTCGCCCTCCACCGTGACGGCGGTGGTGCCGCGCTGGATGATGTTGGAGTTCCACACCACCAGACCGATGGCGACTACCACAAAGGCGATGGCGATGATGGCATAGAGTCGGTTGGAGCGGCGCTCCTTGGCCAGCTCTTGGGCGTGACGGGCAGTCTTGGGGTCTGCGACGCCGCTGGCGGCAACCTCCTGCCGGTTCTTCTTTTCTCTTGATGCGCTCATAGTTGTTTCATCCTCTCAAAATAGGTGTCATTACGACCCGACTTCGTAAAGTTAATTGTGATTATACAGGAAATCTGTCTGCTGTGCAAGAGGGGAAAGCGGAAATTATCCGGCCATAGGCCGAAAAAGCGGTCAGCTCCGGAGGTCTTCCGGAGCTGACCGGGCTTTTACCAGTTGTCCCGCCGGGCGTGGGGGCCAAGTTATAACCTGCACCGTTTCAGCAGGTGGGTTGTCTCCAGCGTGCTTCACCGCTTCCAACTTCCAGCCGCAGACGGCAGCCGGGAGGCCTGCGATCCACATACTGATCCGACATCCCCTATAACAAAATGTGAGGATAAAAAAGACCCGTCACATCCCTGCGGGACCATCGCCTTCCGGCGACAACCCTATTATAACAGACCCGGTGGGAAAATAAAAGGGGGTTTTGCAGAAATGGTCAGGAATTTTATTCCTCGTCGGACAGCAGCTGTTCCATGAACAGATCATAGATCTTCTCCAGCTCCGCTTCGTCATCCAGCGTGCTGAGCAGCTCCTCGCCGTTTTCCGTGACGGATTTCAGGATCACCAGACCATAGTCCTCGGATTCCTCGTCCGCCTCGTCCTCCACGGCGGGGAAGAAGGCCATATAGGTCTGCCCCTCGTGCTCCAGTGCGTCCACATACTCCAGCTCGATATCGTTGCCGTCCTCGTCGGTGAGGGTGATAAAGCTGGGGCCAAACTCATCGCTCATGAGAAAATACCTCCTGCATAGGTTGATGTCCCCCTACTATAACGGATTTCCACAGAAATTGCAAGAGGGCGGCGCTGCCGATTTCCGTGCAAAAATTGGAAAAGCAGCACAAAACGGAACCTATGTGCCGGGTCAAAGGATACGGTGATTGCATTTTTTACGCAAAAAGGTATTTTTATCGGTTGACAGGTGTGGTAAAATAACTCTTATATTGGTTTAATATGTGCTTTTTGCCGCCGCCGGGACCTTCCGGAGCAGAGCGGCAGGGAGAAGCCGTATAAAAAGCCTGAGGCCGCCCGTCGGCGGCCGGAACAACGAAACAGAAAGTGAGGTGCGCTGTCCATGAAAGAACACTCCAACGACCGTGATAAGGCAGAGCAGAGCGCCCATCAGAGGAAAAACCGAGGGAAGGGACGGGCCAAGAGGGTCTGGGGCGTCATCGGCACCATCGTGCTGGTGGGCGTGCTGACCATGGCCATTTTTGTGGGGATCTTCATGACCTACATCAATAAGTCCCTGAAGGGCCACGTAGAGGTGGATATGTCCGAATATGACCGGAAGGTATCCACGGAGCTGTACCGTCTGGGGACGGACGGCGAGACATGGGAGATGTATCAGACGCTGTTCAGCGATGAAAACCGCATCTGGGTGGATATCGGGGACATCCCCGAGTATTTGCAGGAGGCCACCATCGCCATCGAGGACAAGCGCTTCAAGTCCCACCACGGGGTGGACTGGAGGGGGACCCTGCGGGCCATCACCAGGACCCTGACCGGCAGCGGCACACAGGGCGGCTCCACCATCACCCAGCAGCTGCTGAAAAACGTCACCGGCGACAATCAGGTGACGGTGAAGCGGAAGATCACGGAGATCTACCGGGCGCTGGCGCTGGAGAAGGATTACTCCAAGTCCCAGATCCTGGAGATGTATCTCAACACCATCTATCTGGGAGAGCAGTGCTACGGCGTGCAGACGGCTGCCCGGATGTACTTCCACAAGGATGTGAAGGACCTGACGCTGGCGGAGTGTGCCTGTCTCATCGGCATCACCAACAATCCCTCCATGTATGATCCTCTGCTCAGCGACTGGGCCCGTGAGAACAACCGGGAGCGGCAGCTGACCATCCTGGGCGAGATGCTCGGTCAGGAGAAGATCGATCAGGCCACCTACGATGCCGCCGTGGCGGAGGAGGTCCAGTTCAGCGACGGGTATACGAATCTCGGCAATTTCACCGAGCCTACGGAGGATCAGGAGACCCCGGAGAAGCCCACCGTGCAGTCCACCGCCAACAACTCCTATTATACGGATCAGGTCATCTCCGATGTGGCGGCGGCGCTGGTGGAGAAGCTGGGGCTGGAGGACGATGCACCCGACGAGAACGGCAACGTCCGTACGGCACAGGAGAAGGCCGTCAGCAAGATTTACAGCAGCGGCTATAAGATCTATACGCTGCAGGACAGCAAGCTCCAGTCCATTGCGGAGAGCGTTTTTGAAAACAGCGATCTGGTGGAGTATACTGACGACTACGGCAAGCCCTTGCAGGCGGCTATCACGCTGGTGGACAATTCCACCGGCAACGTGGTGGCTATGGTGGGCGGTCTGGGCGCCAAGACGGTGGATCGTGGCTGGAACTGGGCCACGGAGCCCCGGCAGTGCGGTTCTGCTACCAAGCCCATCTCCGACTATGCCCCGGCGCTGGACGACGGTACCATCACCGCTGCCTCCGCCATCGACGACTATCCCGTCCGGGATTTGAGTGGCTACGGCGCATGGCCCAAGAACTCCCACTCCGGCTTCTACGGCTTGACCACCGTGTGGACGGCGCTGGTGGAGTCTCTGAATACCTGCGCCGTGCGGGTCAATGAGAGCTACGGCTCGGCGGCCTCCTATAATTATATGGTGGAGAAGCTGGGCTTCACCACCCTGACCCAGCGGGACAGCCAGCAGTCCGGTAACATGGGCCTGGGCGGTTACGACGTGGGTGTCACCACGGAGGAGATGGCTGCGGCCTATGCCGCCATCGCCAACGACGGCGTATACACCAAGCCCCGGACATGGCTGCGGGTGGAGGACTCCGAGGGGAATGTCGTCATGGAGAACGAGACCTCCGCCCACAGCGCCATGAAGGAGACTACAGCCTATCTGCTGCGGGATATACTGGAGAGCGTTATCACCAGCGGTACCGGTACGGAGGCATATTTCTCCGGCATGACCATCGCCGGCAAAACCGGTACTACGGATGACAACCGGGACCGTTATTTCGTGGGCTTCAGCCCCTACTACTGCGCTGCGGTATGGACGGGCTATGAGTCCAACGATGAGTTGTCCTACGGTATGGGCAACGGCTCGGCGCAGCTGTGGAAGCAGGTGATGCGGGAGATCCATGGTGACCTGGAGGACAAGGCCTTCGACAGCTGCACCGGCCTGACGCAGGTGACGGTGTGCTCTGACAGCGGCCTGCTGGCCACGGATGCCTGCACCAAGGACCTGCGGGGCAACCGGGTCCGCACCGTGACGGTGGCGGCGGATACGGCTCCCACGGCGACCTGTAACGTTCACAAGATGGTGGATTATTGCACCGAGGGGAAGCACATTGCCACCCAGTACTGCCCCAAGGACAAGGTGAAGCAGGTGGCGGTGCTGGACTGGAACCGGGCGCTGTTCAACAATATCAAGGCCAGGGACCATGAGTACCTGTTGAAGGTGCTGGACGGCTCCGCTACGCCCAACGATCCCAAGGATGATATCTGCCCGGCGCACCAGAAGGCCATCACACCGGTGACACCTACCGACCCCACCAAACCGACAACCCCCACGGATCCGACAGATCCCACCACGCCGGATACCGGCGGCGCTGAGGACTCCGGCGGCGTTGGAGGCGGCGGCAGCTGGTGGAAACGACCGTAAATAGAGAAACGAAAATGCAGCCTGTGAGCGGTGCTCACAGGCTGCATTCTTGCGAGGCGGTGAAAAAGAAGGGGTATGGCTCTGCCGTACCCCTTCTTTTCTTGCATAATAGGGAGATCAGAAGCTGCGGATGATATCCACGATCTCGGTGCCGATGCGCTTCTGAGCCTCCACGGTGGCAGCGCCGATGTGGGGCGTGCAGGACACCATGGGATGGCTGTACAGAGCGGCGTTGGCAGTGGGCTCGTCGGCGTAGACGTCCAGACCGGCGGCCCGGACCTTGCCGGACTCCAGAGCGGCCAGCAGGGCATCCTCGTCCACGTTGGCACCACGGGAGGTGTTGATGATGACCACGCCGTCCTTCATCTTGGCGATGGTATCGGCGTTGATGAGGGGAGCGCCGGGAGCAGCGGGAGCGTGGAGAGAGATGAAGTCGGACTGAGCCAGCAGTTCCTCCAGTGTCACATAGGGGATGCCGAATTTGGCCTCCACCTCCGGACGGCGGGTGGTGCTGTAAGCGACGACGTTCATGCCGATGGCCTTAGCCATGACGCCCAGATGCTGGCCGATGCGGCCGAAGCCGATGATGCCCAGGGTCTTGCCCTGCAGCTCGATGCCCTTGCCGTAGGCCTTCTTCTCCCACTTGCCCTCACGCATGGTATGACCGGCGATGGAGATATAGCGGGTGCAGGCGAACATATGGCCCATGGCCAGCTCCGCCACAGACTGGGAGGAGGCACCGGGGGTGTTGCGGACGGTGATGCCGTTCTCCTCGGCGTACTTGACGTCGATGTTGTCCACACCCACGCCGCCACGGATGATGAGCTTCAGTTTACCGCCCTTGGCCTCGTCGATGTGGTTGGCACGGACCTTGGTCTTGGAGCGGACCACCACGGCGTCAAAGTCCCGCAGGGCGGCGCCCAGCTGATCCGGCTCATAGAACTGCTCCACCACCTCGTGGCCCAGCTCACGCAGCTGCGCCATGGCGGCCTTGTCCATACCGTCTGTAATAAGAATACGCATAGTAATATTCTCCTTCGATGATACGTTTTATTGTCGGAATGTGGCGATTTGTCCGGTTTTCCGGACCTGCGTCCCGAGAGACAGACGTTACGCCTGATGCTCAGCCTCGAACTTGGTGAGGAACTCTACCAGAGCCTCCACACCCTCCTTGGGCATGGCGTTATAGATGGAGGCCCGGAGACCGCCCACGGACTTGTGGCCCTTCAGGTTGTCGAAGCCGGCCTCCTTGGAGGCGGCCACCACGGCGGCATCCAGATCCTTGTCGCCGGTGACGAAGGGGACGTTCATGAGGCTGCGGTCCTGAGGCACCACGGCGCCCTTGAAGAGCTTGGAGGAATCCAGGAAGTCATACAGCACCTTGGCCTTTTCGATGTTGCGCTTCTCCATCTCCTCCAGACCGCCCATGTTCAGCAGGTACTTGAATACCTTGCCGCAGCAGTAGATGGCCCAGCAGTTGGGAGTGTTGTACAGGGAGTCATTGTCCGCATGGGTCTTGTAACTCATGTAAGTGGGCACGAACTGGGGCAGGTCCTCCCGCAACAGGTCCTCCCGGATGATGACCACCGCCATGCCGGCGGGACCCACATTCTTCTGTACGCCCGCCCAGATCAGGCCGTACTTGGTGACATCGCAGGGACGGGAGAGGAACATGGAGGACTGATCCGACACCAGGATCTTGCCCTTGGTGTTGGGCAGATGGAAATAGGTGGTGCCGTTGATGGTCTCGTTCTCGCAGATATAGACGTAATCTGCGTTGTCGGGGATGTCCAGATCGGAGCAGTCGGGGATGTAGCTGTAATTCTTATCCTTGGAGGAAGCGGCAACGATGACCTCGCCGTACTTCTTGGCTTCCTTGATGGCCTTGCTGGACCATGCGCCGGTGTCGATGTAGACGGCCTTGCCGTTCTTCATCAGGTTC
>ERZ772816.2319-NODE-2319-length-13110-cov-12.794715_pt1 | contig 13110 bp, 11 predicted proteins | sample MGYA00511359_ERZ772816 | MGnify/ENA primary metagenome ERZ772816 (study PRJEB29015, sample SAMEA2737710) | human gut metagenome | biome: human gut; feature: human-associated habitat; material: faeces | place: China | collected 2012 ...
CTTTCAGGGATGATCCACGGCGAGGCAGTGTTCAAAATGAACACGACCACATCTTGTGGATGGTTTCGAACCAATCCACAAAATCGGTGGGATTTGTGACAGAGAATATCATGGTTTGCAGGGTGCGTCAAGATGGTTTTGTGAAATTTATTGCGATAAAGTTGTGATAGTAGGACTTATCTGCCGGAAATTGAAGCATCTTACAAAGAATTTGTGCGCACAAATTGGAAAATCAGCACATCTGTGCTATACTCAAAGCAGAATTTGTTGAGCTAAAACGGAGGTATTGAACCATGGCAGAGAAAAACACCGCCGACATTGGATTTGAAAAGCAGATTTGGAATGCTGCCTGCGTGCTTCGGGGCAATATGGATGCTTCAGAGTATAAGGGTGTCGTCCTTGGTCTTATTTTCTTGAAATATATTTCGGATCGTTTTGAAGAAAAGTACAATCAGTTGGTTGCAGATGGTGATGGTTTTGAGGAAGATCGTGACGAGTACACATCGGAGGGAATCTTCTTTGTGCCTGCTGGTGCGCGTTGGAGCGATGTTTCCGCAAAGGCACATGATCCCGAAATCGGTCAGGTAATCGATGATGCAATGCGTGCTATCGAAAAAGAAAACGCGCGCCTAAAAGATATTCTGCCGAAGAATTTTGCGCGTCCAGAACTGGATAAACGTCGGTTGGGCGAAGTCGTTGACCTGTTTACGAACATCAAAATGATTGATCACGGCAGCGAAAAGGACATTCTGGGGCGCACTTATGAATACTGCCTGTCGATGTTTGCAGAGCAGGAAGGAAAGCGCGGAGGCGAGTTCTTTACACCGTCCTGTGTTGTGCGGACACTGGTGGAAGTGCTGCAACCATTTAAGGGACGAGTGTATGACCCTTGCTGCGGCAGTGGTGGTATGTTTGTTCAGTCTGCAAAATTTGTAGAGAGCCATAGTGGAAATATCAACGATATATCGATTTATGGACAGGATTCCAACCCGACCACATGGAAACTGGCACAGATGAACCTTGCCATTCGTGGCATTGAACCCGACCTTGGCAAGTATGCAGCAGACACGTTCCTTGATGACCAGCACCCAACCATGCGGGCAGACTATATTATGGCGAATCCTCCTTTCAACCTGTCGAACTGGGGTGCAGAGCAGCTCAAAGACGATGTACGCTGGCAGTATGGTATACCGCCTGCAAGCAACGCGAACTTTGCATGGCTTCAGCACATGATTTATCATCTTGCGCCGGGTGGCCGCATGGGTATGGTGCTTGCAAATGGTTCTCTTTCCTCTCAGTCTGGCGGTGAAGGTGATATCCGCAAAAATATTGTGAATGCTGACCTTGTGGATTGTATCATCGCTATGCCGACACAGCTGTTTTATACGACGCAGATTCCGGTTTCGCTCTGGTTTATCTCCAAACGCAAAAAGCAGCCCGGCAAAACTCTGTTCATTGACGCTCGGAAGATGGGTGTTATGGTAAGCCGCAAGTTGCGTGAATTGACGGATGGGACAAAAGAAGAATACAAAAATGAAGATGGTACATTAAAAAATGACATCAAAAAGATTGCCGATACCTACAATGCCTATGTTAATGGTACACTGGAAGATGTAAAAGGTTTCTGCGCAGTTGTTGATACAGAGAAAATTGCGGAGCAGGATTATATTTTAACGCCGGGCCGTTATGTTGGCGTTGAGGAACAGGAAGACGATGGTGAACCTTTTGAAGAAAAAATGGCACGCCTGACTTCGGAACTGTCGGATTTGTTCGTACAGTCGCACAAACTGGAAGCGGAAATCAAGGAGAAGCTGGGGGCGATTGGATATGAAATATAATCTCGCTGATGTTTGTGTGCGCCTTAGCAGCGGAAAAGGGATTCCTGCAAAAATGATTGAATCCAGCGGACGATTCCCGGTGTATGGGGGCAATGGTTTGAGAGGATACACTGAACAAAGCAACTTTGATGGGGAATGTGCAATCATCGGACGACAAGGTGCATTTTGTGGTAATGTAAGATTCTTCAGCGGAAAAGCCTATATGACAGAGCACGCGATTGTTGCGGTCGCTAATAAAGACCATAACACAAGATATTTGGCGTATCTCCTTTCGACAATGTCGTTAGGACATCTTTCGGCGCAGTCGGCTCAACCGGGATTATCCGTAAAAACGCTGTCTAAAGTTACAGTTGACCTTCCTTCAAAAGAAGAACAGGATAAAGCGGTTAACATTTTATCAAGGCTGGAGGATAAAATTGCTGAAAATAGTAAAATAAACGATAATTTAGAGCGGCAAGCAACTGCTTATTTTCAAGAATTGTTTGTTGCTAATGCAAATCCCAACTGGAAAACTGGGACAATAAGTAGTCTTGGAACTGTGATTGGTGGTAGCACACCTTCAAAAGCCAGGCCAGAATACTATACTGATAACGGTATTGCATGGATAACCCCAAAGGATTTGTCCATTAACAAGTCAAAATTCATATCGCACGGCGAAACTGACATTACAGAACTTGGACTAAAAAACAGCAGCGCATCTATTATGCCAGAAGGAACAGTTTTGTTTTCTTCGCGTGCTCCGATTGGGTATATTGCAATTTCAAATGGGGAGGTAACAACAAATCAAGGTTTCAAATCCGTTGTTCCGAAACCCGAAATTGGAACAGCATTTGTGTACTTTTTCTTAAAGAACAACCTTCCGACTATTGAAGGAACTGCGTCTGGTTCAACCTTCAAGGAAGTTTCAGGCAGTACAATGAAAAATGTTCCAGCGGTTATCCCTGATACCGGTACACTGGCCAAATTTAACGACTTCTGCTCGCCGATTTTTAATGAGCAGAAGAATTTAGAACAAGAAAATCAACACCTTGCATCTTTGAGAGACACTTTGTTGCCAAAACTTATGTCTGGCGAAATTGATGTCTCCAACATTCAGCTTTAAGCCGCTAAATTATCGTTTATTTGCTTCTATCAAAAAGAAAGGGTGTATATAGTGAAAGATGACATGAAAGAAAAGGTGGCAAATTTTATTCTTGACTTTCAAGCACGTAACAGGCAGGCACGGGATGCAAGAGAAGCTGAAATTATTCAGACAGAGCAAATTCGTTCTGTAATGAGAGGTGCTTCTGCATTGGTGGAAGCAAATATTCCTAGAGAACAGAGCGTTTTTCTTTTGCAAAAATACTGGGATTTACGGCCAAGTGAGGCTAAAAAAGCTATTTGGCAAGCTGAAAACAGAGCTAAAAAGGGTTGATCTAATCTAAACCTCACAGTGGCGAGGTTTTACGGAGAAACTGCCACTGCCGTCGTTCTCTGAAATCGTAATAAGGAGATACGGCGATGAAAAATCAGATTATCAACGAGATACAGCGAAAAATGCTGCCGTATCTCAATAATGAACAGCTTTTACAGCTGAAAATGGTGCTGGAAACATCGTTTCAAGGGCTGATTCTTGATAAGGGCGAAGAACTGCCAAAAGCTGAAGAACAGAACGCAGTAAAAGCGTTTATCACCGCGAAACGAATTGAGGGATGCTCGGAAAAAACGCTGACATACTATTCTAAAACCATCGAAGCAATGCTGAATGGTGTCGGAAAGTTGCCGCAGCAAATCACAACGGATGATTTGCGAAAGTATCTGACCGACTATCAGACGCGGCGGCGCTCAAGCAAGGTGACGATTGATAATATCCGGCGCATTCTTTCCAGTTTTTTCTCATGGCTGGAAGATGAGGACTTCATTGTGAAAAGCCCTGTCCGAAGGATTCACAAAGTAAAAACGGCAAAAATCATCAAGGAAACATATACGGATGAAGCACTGGAACTGATGCGCGATCACTGCTCGACGGTGCGGGATTTGGCAATCATTGATTTGCTGGCTTCATCGGGAATGCGTGTTGGTGAAATGGTGACACTTAACCGGGAGGATATCAATTTCAACGAACGTGAATGTGTAGTCTTTGGCAAAGGCAACAAGGAACGGTTGGTTTACTTCGATGCAAGGACGAAAATTCACTTACAGAATTATCTGGATGAACGAGCCGACAACAACCCAGCCCTTTTTGTGACACTGAAAACCCCACACGAACGATTGATGATTGGCGGCGTGGAAACAATGCTGCGAGAATTGGGACGGAGATTAAATCTTAACAAGGTGCATCCGCACAAGTTCCGACGGACTTTGGCGACATCGGCAATCGACAAGGGAATGCCGATTGAACAGGTGCAGCAGCTTTTAGGGCATCAGAAAATTGACACAACAATGCACTATGCAATGGTAAAACAACAGAATGTGAAATTGGCACATAGGAAATTTATTGGATGAGGTGAAAAGATGGCAGTTGTAAAATTGGCTGATATATGTCAAAAAATCGGAAGCGGTGCAACGCCACGAGGTGGAAAAGAGGCCTATCGAGTAGAAGGCATTGCTCTTGTAAGGAGCCAAAATGTTCTGGATTTTTCTTTTTCTAGTGATGGGCTAGCATACATCAATGATGAGCAGGCAGATAAGTTGAGAAATGTTGAACTTCAATCCGGAGATGTTCTTCTCAATATTACAGGTGACTCTGTTGCTCGCGCATGTTTAATGGACGATGATTACTTGCCGGGACGAGTGAACCAGCATGTTGCAATCATTCGTGTTGATGAAAGCAAGGCGGTAAATAGCTATCTGCTGTACTATTTACAATGGCGTAAAAGCCATCTGTTGCAGCTTGCATCAGCAGGCGCAACACGAAATGCGCTGACGAAAGGTATGATTGAGCAATTAGAAATTGACTTGCCTTCACTCGATGAGCAAAGAAAAGTCGTTGGAATTCTTGATTCTATTCAAAACAAAATAAAACTGAATCACGAGATAAACGATAATTTAGCGGCTTAAAGGTCGATGTCAGAGACATCCAGTTCGCCAGACATCAACTTGGGAAGAAGAGTGTCTCTCAGTAACGAAAGCCGTTTGTTCTCAGCTCTATTGGAATAAATCTGCTTAATCAGTGGTAATGCAATGATATTAAACTCGGCTAACGCTACTTCTGACGGCAAAACAATGGGATATGTCATAATCCGCTGTTTATCTCCACGAGGCATTTTTGTTCCTTTGGCTCCAGCAACCATAAATGCGAAGAACTTGTCGGCATATAGCGTGCTGAATAGGTACGCCGAGTATTGAGGTTGATTGGGCATGAAGCAAAGAACATCGGTCGAGCAGCCACATTCGTCCTCACAGTAGACAATCTTCTTAAAGTAAGGGCGAATGTTAGAAATCAACGTATCACCCTTGTGGCAAGCAGTGGTCTGCGGCGTTGTTGGGAGGCTTGTAGCCTCAGTAGAGCCGGCTTTCCTCGGTAGCATATTCTCTGTTGAGAAGTAAGTGCTGACATCTAGCTCAGAAACAGCTACTCTATCCTTGGAATACGAGCAAATATCCGAAAGGACTCCCTGCTCGACTGCTTTATCAACATCGCCAAAACGTTCTTGATATACCGTTTGCAAAAGAACAGCTAAATTATCGTTTATAAAAGAAATGAAGGAATAACATGGATAATTCTGACAAAACACGAACCAGTAGCCATGACAGTTGGGTTATCTGGGATCTGAATGACTATTTGGACGGAATTTCGCTGATAAAGAATGAAATGGCTAATGTAGAACCCGAAGAGAGCGCGAAGCATTATTTCTTTCGAGGACAAGCCAGCTATGATTGGAATGTTATGCCGGGAATATTTCGTAACGGAATGTTGGCGCACGAGTATGATATGATTCGTGCTGCGTACATACGGAACCCAAGAGACTTCGGCGATACGATGACGGCGTTTGAAAAGCTTGCAAAGTTGCAGCATTACGGACTGCCAACAAGACTATTGGATGTTACAGAAAATCCATTGGTTGCTCTGTTTTTTGCGTGCCAGACCAATCAAGATATATCGATTTCAGACGGGAAGACTGTGTTGTTGCCGCCAACAGACGGACGCGTTTATTTTAAGCAGGAGTATGGAAAATCGTATGACGATGACGAGATTAAGGTTCTGTCCTATTTGGCAACAGAAAAGATAACAGGAAACTTCAAGTTGGAAACGTTACTCGACAAGCTTCAGAAGGAAGGCATCTATTCAAAAGCTGATGCGGTCAATTGCAGAAAAAATGGATATAAGAGTATCATTGAAATCATTCAGAACAACTATTTTGTTTTATCAAATCTTAATAACGAACGTTTGATAAGGCAAAATGGCTCATTCTTGATCTGCGGACAATATAATATTCAGATCGCAGGAGAGGGGGCTGGAGAATACATTATAAAAAGAGCCTATAAAAATGTTCGGGACGAATTTGATGAGTTCAGCTTTAGAATCCCGGCAGAATCAAAAGAGCACATTCTAAGGGAGTTGGATTTTTACAATATAAACGAAGGAAGCCTGTTCCCTGAATTGGAACACCAAATGGCGTATATAAAAGATGTACATGTAAACGTGCCATCCCTACAAGATGAGCCATTTGAAATGTTTGATGTGGCTTCAATGAATGGTGATACTGCAACACTGGAGAAAACACAACATGTCGAAGATAGTCAAATCGTTAGAGACATTTTGAAAGAGAAAATCAATCCGATTCTTTTTGATGAATGCTATGTTGCAGTTCAGGAAAGCTTGATTCCTGATTGGTACAACAAAGAAATCGGGCAGAGTAAGGCACGAAAAGCCTTAGCAGATGCCTTACAGAAATATTCATCGATGGAACGCCCTATGGCAAAAACTGTGTCAAAGTCAATCATTGACGATATAGTTGATGCCATCACAAAAGAACTCGAAAAAAATCAAGATTGATTTATTGGCGGAGAAAGAATATGCTTTTCAATGAAGACACCTTTGAACAAGCCATAATCGAATTGTTTGAGAATATGGGCTACACCCATATCTATGCTCCCGATATGAACCGGACGGATTACAGCCGCCCTCTGCTGGACGATGTTTTGCGGGATTGTCTGGTGCGGCTGAATCGCGGTTTGCCGGCTGTGGCGATTGATGAGGCAATCTTGAAACTGAATGATTTTGATGCCGGAAGTCTGTTGCAGAAAAACATGGTCTTTATGGATTATCTGCAAAATGGCATCACGGTCAAGTATGCGGTCAATGGCGAGGAACGGTCTTCGGTGGTGCGGCTAATCGACTATACGGACGCGGCAAAGAACGATTTTTATGTGGTGAATCAATATACCTTCGTAGAAAACGGAAATAATCGCCGCCCGGATATCATCCTGTTTATCAACGGACTGCCGCTGGTCTTGATGGAGCTGAAAAGCCCTTCCAAGGATGAAGTGGGCGCAGAAAACGCCTTCAATCAGATTCGGAACTATATGCAGGACATTCCCTCCATGTTCTATTATAACGCCATCTGCGTGATCAGCGACCTGTCCACCAACAAAGCAGGTACGATTACTTCCGGGCTTGACCGTTTCATGGAGTGGAAAACAAAGGATGGCGATTACGAGAACACCGCCTATGCGCAGTTTGATACCTTCTATGAGGGGATGTTCCAGAAAGCCCGGTTGCTAGATATTCTGAAAAATTTCATCTTGTTTTCCGGTGATGGGCAAAAGCCGATTAAGATTTTGGCTGGATATCACCAATATTTTGCAGTGCGAAAGGCCATCGAAAAGGCCAAGATTGCCACTAAAACGGATGGCAAGGGTGGTGTGTTCTGGCATACGCAGGGCAGCGGAAAATCACTGTCGATGGTATTCTATGCCCATTTGCTGCAAGAAGCTTTGGATAGCCCCACCATCGTTGTGATGACTGACCGCATTGATCTTGATGATCAGCTTTACACGCAGTTTGCCAAGTGCGCACCTTTCCTGCGCCAGACACCTGTACAGGCAACCAGCAAGGAAAATCTAAGCAAGCTGCTGGATGGCCGAGAAGCAAACGGCATCATCTTCACCACGATGTTCAAGTTCGAGCGTGGCGAGAAGCCGCTCTCCGAACGGCGGAATATTGTGGTGATGGCTGATGAAGCCCACCGCGGACAGTATGGTTTTGATGAAAAAATAGTCATTAAAGAAAATGAACAGGGTGAAAAAGAAGCACATACGGTCATTGGCAATGCCCGTATCATTCATGATGCCCTGCCGAATGCAACTTACATAGGCTTTACAGGAACACCTATTTCGGCAAAAGATAGAAATACGCGTGAAGTTTTTGGTGATTATATCGATATTTATGATATGACACAGGCGGTGGAAGATGGTGCAACGCGTCCGGTTTACTATGAGAGCCGCGTTATCAAACTCCACCTAGACCAAAATACGCTGGCCTTGATTGATGCGACCTACGATGCGCTGGAACAGCAATCGGACGCTGCAACGATTGAAAAAAGCAAAAAGATGTTGGGGCAGATGGAGAGTGTGCTGGGGGTAGATTCTACCATTCAATCCCTGTGCGAAGATATTGTCAACCATTACGAAAAGTATCGCGCTAATCTTTTGACGGGCAAGGCGATGATCGTGGCGTATTCGCGCCCGATTGCGATGAAGATTTATCGAAAACTTCTGGAGCTGCGCCCGACATGGAACGAAAAAATCGGCGTAGTTATGACGGGTGGCAACAATGACCCGGAGGATTGGAAAGAAATCATCGGTACAAAATCTCACAAAGAAGAACTTGCCCGGAAATTCAAAGACAACGATGACCCGATGAAGATTGCCATTGTTGTGGATATGTGGCTGACAGGTTTTGATGTGCCTTCACTGGCCACGATGTATGTTTACAAGCCAATGCACGGATACAATCTGATGCAGGCCATCGCGCGTGTCAACCGCGTGTTTAAGGACAAAGAGGGCGGCTTGATTGTAGATTACGTTGGCATTGCGTCTGCCCTCAAAGTCGCTATGAAGGAGTATACCAAGCGTGACCAGTCCCGATATGGCGATATGGACATTGCCAAAGTTGCTTATCCAAAGTTTCAGGAAAAGCTTCAGGTGTGCAAAGATTTGTTGCACGGCTTTGATTTCAGCGGATTTATTGGCGGTTCTCCGTTGATGATGGCAAAGCTGGTCACTGGCGGCGTAAACTTTGTTCTGGACGCAAAAGCACCCAAGCGCAAAGATCTGTTCCTGCGAGAAGCTCTGTTGCTGAAACAGTCGCATTCGCTGTGTTCCAGCATGACCACGGAGCGGGAGCGACATGAAGCGGCCTATATGGAAGCAGTCCGTTCTACGGTGGTGAAGATCACCTATGGTGGGAGTGGCGGCAAGACACTTTCTTTGAAAGAAATCAATGCTCAAATCAATGAACTGCTGAAAGCAAGTATCCAGAGTCAAGGTGTTATCAGTTTGTTTGACAGTAAGAAGGCAGATGAAAATATCAGCCTGTTTGACCCGGCGGTGTTGGATGAAATTTCAAAAATGAAAGAAAAGAACATTGCCGTAGAAATTTTGAAAAAACTTATGGCAGAGCAAGTTTCACTGTATAAACGGACAAATGTTGTGCAGTCTCAGAAGTTTTCAGAAAAGATTACACAGTTGATGAACTCTTACTACAATGGCTTGATTACAAACGAGGAGGTCATCAAGGAACTTCTGAAAACGGCACAGGAGATTACAGAACTGTATAACAACGGTAAAAAGCTGGGCTTGACGCAGGAAGAACTGGCTTTTTACGATGCTCTGACAAAGCCGGAAAACATAAAGGACTTCTATCAAAATAATGAATTGATTGACTTGACCAGAGAACTTACGGAAATGCTGCGCAAAAATCGGACGATAGACTGGCAGAAAAAAGAAACTGCCCGTGCGAGTATGCGTAAGATGGTGAAGCACTTGCTGAAAAAATATAAGTATCCACCGGAAGATTATGATACGGCAATCAGCACGGTCATTAGCCAGTGTGAGATGTGGACTGACAACATGGTAGTATGAATTGTATGAAATGTCGTTGATTTGTGCTTGACAATCGGATTCCTTTTCTGTAAAATGATTTTAGAAAATACTATTATTGAAAATAAGAAAGGCTGTTTTATGGGAAAGATGATCTTAGATGACCTCCGCAAGCGTCTGGAACGTCTGGATGAAGATGCTGACCTGATGATCGACAATAACGACCGCTATCAGATGGTGATCGTAGGCGGCAGTGCGTTTATTTTGCTGGGCAAACTGACCCGCGCTACCCATGACATTGATGCCTTGAGTGTTCCGAAAGAACTGTACAGTTTGCTTGGCAAGTACGACATCAACACCGATGTGGAAGCCTACATCGACAATTTCCCGTATAACTTCCAAGACCGGCTTCAGCCGCTACCCTTTGGTGGTACAAAGGTGCAGTTCTATACACCCAGTCTGGAGGACTTGGTGATTGCAAAGCTGTGCTCTTTTCGGGACACTGACAAAGCAGACGTAGAGAGTGAGGCTGTGCGGAATTCGTTGGATTGGGATTTGCTGGAACACCTTGCAACGGATGAAGATGAGTTGAGAGCCAGCATCTTGAACGACTGGCGGTATCGGGATTTCTATATCCGCTATCAGGAGTATGTAGAGAGGTGGAGACCATGCGAAAGCTGACATTCGAAGGCTTTTTGAAGCAGTATGTGGCAGAGCTTGCCGGGGTGCAGACGGCAAGCGTCCATAAGCTGGCGGATTGTCTGAACGAAAATCCTCGCCTGAAAGAACCGCTGTTTCTCTATACGCTGACCTTTGATAAAGTGGATTTGTTGCTCCGCTATACCGTAAACAGCACGGTTGCTGCGGAATATGAGCAGCTTTCCAATCGCTACTCGCTGGCGCAAATGCTGCTGCTTCTGGAAAAACAGTCACCTGAACTGCCAGAAGGCTATTTGAAGGTTTGGCGCAGCTATTGTTCGGTACGGGATGCCGTCCTTGCGGACAATGACACAAAAGAGTTGATCCATCGCCGGGTATTGGAACTTCAGCAAAAAAAGAAATTGACGAATTATCGTCTCTACACAGACTTGAGGCTGAATCCGGGCAATGTGAATGCATGGCTCAAACACAACGATTCCAGCAAAATGAGCCTTGACTGTGCACGGCAGATTTACAAGTACGCCAAAAGCTACCCGTCTGTTCGATAAGAAAAAGGAAGTGAGTCTATGACCGCCGTAATTTACGCCCGCTATTCATCGGACAACCAGCGTGAGGAATCCATTGAAGGCCAGATTCGGGAATGCACTGCTTATGCGGAAAAGAACGGCGTCACGGTCATCAAGCACTATATTGACCGTGCGCTCTCCGCCAAAACCGACAACCGCCCGGACTTCCAGCAGATGATCAAAGACAGCGAAAAGCGGCTGTTTGACATCGTGTTGGTCTGGAAACTCGACCGCTTTGCCCGCAACCGCTTTGATTCAGCACACTACGAATACCTGCTGGAACGCAACCATGTCAAGCTGGTATCTGCCACCGAGCCAATCTCGGAAGGGCCTGCCGGAATCATGGTCAAGAGTATGCTGACTGGCATGGCCGAATACTACTCGGCAGAGCTGTCTGAAAAGGTCGTACGCGGCATGACCGAGAATGTTCTGAAGGGCAAGTACAACGGCGGCACCGTTCCCATCGGCTTCAAGGTGGACGAGGAGAAGTTCTTCCAGATTGACCCGCTGAAAGCTCCCTTTGTGGTCGAGGCGTTCCAAAAATACGACGATGGTGCGAGCATGAAGGAAATCATGAACTGGCTGAACGACAGTGGTGTGACTACCAACCGCAACCAGAAGTTTACCTACAATAGCGTCTGGAAGCTGCTGTCAAACCGTCGGTACATCGGAGAAAATCACTTCAAGGACATCGTAATGCCGGACAGCATCCCCGCCATCGTGGACAAGGAACTGTTCGATTGCGTACAGGCGAAAATCGAGAAGAACCGTCGCGCCCCAGCCCACCACAAAGCTGAGGACGATTATCTGCTGACCACAAAGCTGTTTTGTGGCACCTGCGGGGCCATGATGGTTGGCGAGAGCGGCACCAGCGCCAGCAAGGGCCGGAAATACCATTATTATCGCTGTGTAAACACCAAGAAACAAAAAAGCTGCAACGCCAAGCACAAGAGCATACGGAAAACGCCCATTGAAAACGCTGTTGTCAACGCTGTTATGGCAAAGGTAATGGACGATAATTTTGTGGAGTACATAGCCGACACCGTGATGGACATTCAGACCAGAGAGAGCAGCGTCCTCCCGGCACTCCGGCACCAGTTGGAGGAAACAGAGCGAGGTATCACCAATATGCTGAACGCTATCCAGATGGGGATTATAAACGCCTCCACCAAACAGCGGCTTGACGAGTTGGAGGACAGGAAAGCGGATATAGAGCTGCAAATCATCCAGGAGGAAATGAAACACCCCATGCTGACCCGTGAGGATGTGACATACTGGATTTGCCGTTTCCGTACCCTGGATGTGTCCAAGCTGGAAGAACGGCGGAGGCTTATTGACAGCTTTGTAAACTCCGTGACCGTCTTTGACGATTACATTTTGATTACCTTTAACTATAAGGAGGGCGAGGAAAGGCTTGATTTTACTGACATTGAGAGTTCGGATTTACAATCGGTCGGGGGACCAATCGAAGCATCCAAATGATATGTACCCCCTTTACTGGACACCCAGTAGAGGGGGTATTATTATGCGGTACACATATGAGTACAAAAGGAAATGTGTAGAACTGTATCGAGAAGGAAAATGGCCAGAAACGCCGGAAGGTGTTAGCGATAAATCCTTTCGGGATAAAGTGAGACTATGGGTAAGAGCAGAGGATAGCCGCGGTCCAGAAGCACTGAAACACAAAAATTTCAACAGGAACTGGACACCAGAAGAACGGCTGGAACTAGTATCCCAAGTAATGTCCGGAAAATCCTGTGTGTCAGTGGCAATCGAGGCCGGTATTCAAGATAGACTATTGTATCAATGGGTTCAAAACTATAAAACAAAGGGGTATAATGGCCTGGTAGAAATGAAAAAAGGTCGTCCAAGTAAAGGGGTACCCCAAATGAAAAAGGAAGAAGCAAGGCCACTGAATGAATCCGAACGAGAAGAATTGATCCGGCTTCGGGCAGAAAACGAGTATATAAAGGCGGAGAATGAAGTTATAAAAAAAGAGATCGCCTTGAGAGAAGAGAGGC
>ERZ772816.2323-NODE-2323-length-13099-cov-2.916590_pt1 | contig 13099 bp, 8 predicted proteins | sample MGYA00511359_ERZ772816 | MGnify/ENA primary metagenome ERZ772816 (study PRJEB29015, sample SAMEA2737710) | human gut metagenome | biome: human gut; feature: human-associated habitat; material: faeces | place: China | collected 2012 ...
CGGCCCGGCCGGTTTGACCGGCGGGTGCCGGTGGAGCTGCCGGACCTACAGGGCCGGGAGGATATTCTGAAGGTCCACGCCAAAAAGATCAAGGTGGCGGAGGACGTGGATTGGGGCAAGGTGGCCCGAATGGCATCCGGCGCCAGCGGCGCAGAGCTGGCCAACATCGTCAACGAGGCGGCGCTGCGGGCTGTCCGGGACGGCCGCCGCTTTGCTGCCCAGGCAGATCTGGAAGAGAGCATCGAGGTGGTCATCGCAGGCTACCAGAAGAAGAACGCCATCCTGACAGACCAGGAGAAGAAGGTGGTGGCCTACCACGAGATCGGCCACGCTTTGGTCGCGGCCAAGCAGACCAATTCCGCCCCTGTACAGAAGATCACCATCGTGCCCCGGACCTCCGGCGCCCTGGGCTACACCATGCAGGTGGAGGAGGGCAACCACTACCTGATGAGCCAGGAGGAGCTGGAGAACAAGATCGCCACGCTTACCGGCGGCCGGGCGGCGGAAGAGCTGGTCTTCCACTCCGCCTCCACCGGCGCCTCCAATGACATCGAGCAGGCCACCAAGCTGGCCCGGGCCATGATTACCCGGTACGGCATGAGCTCTGACTTTGACATGGTGGCCCTGGAGACAGTGCAAAATCAGTACCTGGGGGGCGACGCCTCCCTGGCCTGCTCCGCCGAGACTGCGGCGGAGATCGACCGGCAGGTGGTGGAGCTGGTGAAGCGCCAGCACGAAAAGGCTAACCGAATCCTCTCGGAGAACCGGGAGAAGCTGGACGAGCTGGCCCGGTATCTGTACGAAAAGGAGACCATCACCGGTGACGAGTTCATGGAGATCCTGAATCAGTGAGCATCCGATCCGTAAATCAGAAAAGAGGAGGCGCCCTTCGGCGCCTCCTCTTTTGCTGCCGTCTCACAGCCCCAGGCCGTAGATGCGGTTGGCGTTGTCAAAGAACACCGGCTCCCAGTGTGTCTCCGGCACCAGCCGGCGGATAAAGCCGATATATTCTCCCAGGTTGACAATGGGCCAGTCGGTCCCGAACATCACCTTGTCCCAGCACTGGATGGCCGTCAGCCAGGTGCGCAGCAGGAACACGTAGCCCGCCTGCTCCCGGAAATAGGCGTCCAGGTCCACCCGCCCCTCCAGAAGGCCGGACAGGTCGGCGGCCACATTGGGATTTTTCTCCACCACTGCCGCCGCGGCCTCCAGAAAGGGGTTGCCGAAGTGGCACATAACGAACTGGGTATCCGGATGGTCTGCCGCCACCTCATCCAGGGCCAGGGGGTGGCAGTATTTCAGATGGGCCCGGGAGAAGGCGGTCAGCCCCATGTGAACGGCCACCGGCTTACCGTAACGGGCTGCCAGGCGGTAGATGGGCTGGTACATGGGGTCCGACAGAGCGATCTTGTTGTACCCGGGGTACAGCTTCACGCCGCAGCAGTTGTCCCGCCGCAGGTGCGCCTCCACCCGGTCCGCCAGGTCCGGGATCACCCGGCTCTCGTCCTCCAGCAGGCTGCTGTCCAGGCCCACGCAGTAGTGGAACAGGTCTGTGGGGTAGTCGTGCCGCCGGAGCTCCAGACTGTGATTTCCCATCACCACGCCGTGGGCAATGTGCAGTTCTCCATAGACCTCCCGCAGATGGTCTACGTTGTTGTGATGGCCCACCTGCCGGGCCATCTCCTCGGCAGAATCTTCCGAAAACAGGTGCAGGTGGGCGTCGATGATCTTCATACCCGCAGTTCTCCTTCCAGTTCGCCCCGGTATCCAGCGGAGCGGCGATTTTTCAACACCGCTATTATAACAGAGTTTGCCGCCTTCGCAACCCCCGTATGAAAACGGTTCCCGAAAAAAGCACAGAGGTCAGTGACCTCTGTGCTTTTCCTTTCGACGCGCCTGCCGCAGCTGGAACTTCCGCGCTTCCTCCGCCTCCCGCTGTTGGCGGGTGCGGGCGAGACGGGCCTGCTTCCCCTGCTCCTGTTGGAGCTTCAGGGCCTGCTGGGCCTTGGTGCCGATCCCTGCGGCCTGGGTCATCCGCCGGGCCTCCCGCTGGCGCCGCTTGGGGCTTTTGGGAGGGGGCAGATGCTCTGTCCCTGGCCGGGGCGGGCTGAATCGCAGCGTCCGCCAGTGTTCCAGAAGATAGGCGTAGACCTCCTGGTCCCGGGGCTCCGCGCCGAAGACGATCCGGCAGACGGAGTACTCCGTGTCGTCCTCCCGCTCGTACAGGCCGATCCAGAAGGGATCGTCGAACAGGATGGTGAGCCTGCTTGTGCCCATGCGTGTGTCCTCCTTTAAAGGTCTCGCACAAAGAACGGACAACCAAGGAGGCAGGTTACTGACGGCACATGGGCCGCTCCCGGACTACCAACCGGGACGTGTTTTTATCTTTGCGCTATCAGCATACCACAGCGGGCGCGGGATGGCAAGGCCGGGAGACAAAGCGTCCCTTTTCCCATCAGCCGCGGCGGTCGTATGATATGATAAAAGGGACCGAAACAAGCTGTAAGATTTGATCGCAAACCTTGTGTATATCAGTGAAGGGGTAAATAAGAAGCGAGGTGAAAGCCGATGGATGACACAACAATCGTCCAGTTATACTGGGATCGAGATGAGCGGGCCATCCCCGCCACATCCGGCAAATATGGAAACTACTGTAACTCGATCGCCTGGAACATCCTGGGCAATCGGGAAGACGCCGAAGAATGCGTCAATGATACCTATCTGTGTGCATGGACCTCTATGCCGCCCCACAGGCCCAGGGTTCTGTCCGCATTCCTGGGGAAGCTCACGAGAAACTTGTCCCTGAACCGATACAAGCATCATACCGCGGAGAAACGAGGCGGCGGAGAGGCCCCGGCTGTGCTGGATGAAATTGCGGAGCTCGTATCCGACACGGACAACGTGGAGCGGGCAGTGGACCGCAGGGAACTTGTAAGGGCGATCGACACTTTTTTGGAGAGGCTTCCAGCGGATAAGAGGCGCATTTTTGTCTGCCGGTACTGGTATTTCGATCCGGTTTCCAAGATCGCGTCCCGGTTTGGAATGACGGAGAACCATGTATCCGTAACGCTGAATCGCCTCCGGCTGAAATTACACAACTATCTTCAGGAAAGGGGCTTTGACCTGTGAAAAGAGAGGAATTTTGCGAAGTCCTCGGTGACATCAATGAGAACTATGTGAAAGAGGCCGGAGCAAATCCCAAAGCCGAGAGGCGGAGGCGGTTTAAGTGGAAAGTGATCGCGGCCTGTTTATGCCTGCTGCTTGCGGCGCCGCTGACCGTATTCGCCATGGATACCATTCAGTATCATGCGGCAGTGGATTATCTGCGTTCCCTCGGGATCCCTGTTGAAGATCTGAGCGACTACTCCCGCACGGAAATCAAAGAGGCCGTGAAAACGATGGATGCGGGAGAAAGCAGCCTGCTGACGGAAGAAATTCTGAACCTGCTGCCAGATAGCGGAGAACCGATACAAAGGCCAACACAGGTGACATCAGAACAGGTCAGGGAATTGACACCGACCATGACGCGAGAAGAGGTCCTTTCATTTTTGGGCGATACCCAGGACATCGGTTCCGGCATTTACATATATATTTATAAAGTAGACGGAGAAGCACTGCTGCGGATCCCGTTTGCAAGTGATGAAGCGCAGCTGGGGGTCACAGGAGAAGAACTATTAAAGACCTTATCCCCGTAAGGGCGCAGGAAGGGCTGATGCGGAAACGTCCCGTTATTTCCCTCCCAAAAAGGGCGGCCCCTACGACCGCCAGGGGAGCGCGCAGCGACTGCGCATCCGTTGACGGCTGTGCCGCCTTACGGTTGCGGCGTGCCCGATGCGGACAATCGGAGCGCGCAGAAGGAGGGAAACCAGCGGAACACTGGTGTCGCAAATACTGAGAGCGCCGCAGCGCGAGACAGAAAAACAGAGGCAGACCGAGGGCGTCCTTACACCCTGATTTTGGTCGGCACTTCGCCGCGGGAATCAACTGCCAAGTCTCTGCGGCACTCCGCCGCGCCCGCCGGGATGCCATCGTAAACCTGCAGGCACCCTCTCATGCCGCCCCCATACAGCAACTTTGCATGCACGTGCCGGAGCGCGACAAAAGGCGTTCTTTTGGAATGTGCATTGGGACAAGCCGTCATCGCGGCTGAATCCCCCTATGTGGGACCCATAAAAAAGCGGCTGGCCTTCCGTCCAGCCGCCTCGTATTTTCTGGCAGGAAAAATCTCTCAGCTCCGCTGATTCCCCGAATTGGTGGTGTCCTTCAGCAGCACGTCATGGGCTCCGCCCTCCACAATGGAGACGGAGGACACCAGGGTCAGCTTGGCCTTCTCCCGCAGCTCCGGGATGGTCAGCGCGCCGCAGTTGCACATGGTGGACCGCACCTTGGAAAGGGTGGTGGCCATGCCGTCCGACAGCTTGCCGGCATAGGGCACGTAGGAGTCCACGCCCTCCTCGAAGGAGAGCTTGGCCGCTCCGCCCAGGTCGTACCGCTGCCAGTTCCGGGCCCGGGCGCTGCCCTCGCCCCAGTACTCCTTCATATAGCTGCCGCCGATCAGCACCTTGCTGGTGGGGGACTCGTCGAACCGGGAGAAATACCGCCCCAGCATACAGAAGTCCGCGCCCATGGCCAGGGCCAGGGTGATGTGGTAGTCCTGGACAATGCCGCCGTCGGCACAGATGGGCACGTAGACGCCGGTCTCGGCAAAATACCGGTCCCGCTCTGCCGCCACATCGATGACCGCCGTGGCCTGGCCCCGGCCGATGCCTTTGGTCTCCCGGGTGATGCAGATGGAGCCGCCGCCGATGCCCACCTTCACGAAGTCGGCGCCGCAATCCGCCAGGAAGCGGAAGCCCTCGCCATCCACCACGTTGCCGGCGCCCACCTTCACGGTGTCGCCATAGCGGGAGCGGATCCAGGCCAGGGTCCGCTTCTGCCACTCGGAGTAGCCCTCGGAGGAGTCGATCACCAGCACGTCCGCGCCGGCCTCCACCAGGGCGGGCACCCGTTCCTCATAGTCCCGGGAGTTGATGCCGGCGCCCACCACATACCGCTTCTGACTGTCCAGCAGCTCCAGGGGGTTGCCCTTGTGGGAGTCGTAGTCCTTCCGGAACACGAAGCTCACCAGATGCCCGCCGGCGGAGACGATGGGCAGGGCGTTGAGCTTGTGGTCCCAGATGATATCATTGGCGGCCTTCAGGCTGGTGCCCTCCGGGGCGGAGACGATTTTCTCCGCCGGGGTCATGAATTCGCTGACCGGGGTGGCCGGGTCCATGCGGCTCACCCGGTAGTCCCGGCTGGTGACGAGGCCCAGCAGCTTTCCGGTGCCGGTGCCGTCATCCGTGACCGCCATGGTGGAGTGGCCGGTCCGTTCCTTCAAGGCCAGCACGTCCGCCAGCGTGTCCCCCAGGCGGAGATTGGAGTCGCTGATGACAAAGCCCGCCTTGTAGTTCTTCACCCTCCGTACCATCTCCGCCTGCTGCTCGATGGGCTGGGAGACATAGATGAAGGCGATGCCGCCCTCCTTCGCCAGGGCGATGCCCATCTGCTCTCCGGATACCGCCTGCATGACAGCGGAGACCATGGGCACGTTCATGGTGAGAGCGGGCTCATCCCCCCGCCGGTACTTCACCACCGGGGTCTTGAGGGAGACGTTTGCGGGAATGCACTCCGCGGAGGAGTAGCCGGGCACCAGCAGGTACTCACTGAAGGTACGGGAGGGCTCGGAGAAAAAATAAGCCATAGGGCCACCTCATTTCATCAGATTTCAAGTGGAAGCTGGATTTACAGGTCCAGCTGGAAAAACAGTGTGGACTCCACAGGACTGTCGTTGTAGCAGGGGATCTCGTAAAATCCCAGCTGCCGGTAGAGGCGGACGGCATCCTCCAGAACCGGCAGGGTGTCCAGCAGCATACAGCGGTAGCCGATCTGCCGCGCGTCCTCTGTGATCCGGCGGATCAGCTGCCGGGCAAGCCCCCGGCCCCGGTACTGCGGCTGGACGTACAGGCGCTTCATTTCGCATCGCTCGCCGTCCAGCCGCCGCAGGGCGATACAGCCCGCCGCCCGCCCGTCCACCCGGGCCAGGTACAGCCGTCCGTCCGGCGGGGCGTACTTGGCGGCGGGGGCGCGCAGCTCGTCCGCATAGTGCTGGATGTCCAGATAGATTTGAAAAGCTGGGTCGTGCGTCACCAGCATGGCGGTGTACGCCTCAAACAGGGCCCGAACGTCTGAGAGGGCATTATAGGCCGGTTCGATCACAACGGTTGAATCCATATTCAAGCACCTCCCGGCGGATGTTTCAGATATGATACCCGGTTCCGGCCGGTCTGTCAACCGTTAGAGAGAAAAATAGTCCTTTGCGGCATCGAACAGGCCAAGATCGTAATTCCCCGGGATATTTCGGTACAGGCAGGGCCCCACCCGCTCGGCGTGCCCCATCTTGCCGAAGACCCGGCCGTCGGGTGAGGTGATGCCCTCTACCGACCAGACGGAGCCGTTGGGGTTGCCGTCGATATCCATGGTGGGATGGCCGTCCAGGTCCACGTATTGGGTGGCGATCTGGCCGTTTTCCGCCAACTGTGCCAAGAGATCCGGCGGGCAGAGGAACCGCCCTTCCCCGTGGGAGATGGGGACGCTGACGATGTCCCCCACCTGGACCTTGGTCAGCCAGGGGGACCGGTTGGAGGCCACCCGGGTCCGGACGATCCGGGACTGGTGGCGGCCGATGACATTGTAAGTCAGCGTGGGGCAGGCGGCATCTGTGTCCCGGATTTCTCCGAAGGGCACCAGCCCCAGCTTGATGAGGGCCTGGAAGCCGTTGCAGATGCCCAGGACGAGGCCATCCCGGTTTTGCAGCAGGTCCATCACCGCGTCTGCGGCCTGGGGGGACCGGAGAAAGGCGGTGATGAACTTGCCGGAGCCGTCCGGCTCGTCGCCGCCGGAGAAGCCGCCGGGCAGGAAGAGGATCTGACTGCTCCGGGCTGCCTGGGCAAACCGGGCGGCGGATGCCGCCACATGGTCCGGCGTCTGATTATTCAGCACCAGGATCTGCGGCTCCAGGCCAGCCCGTAGCGCCGCCCGGGCGCTGTCGTACTCGCAGTTGGTGCCGGGAAACACAGGAATCAGCACCTTTGGCTTTGCCGTACCTGTCCGGGGAGCGGCGCGGGAGAAGGCCGGGGCCTCCAGTACCGGCACCGGCGCAGGATCGGCAGGGACTCGGCTGGGGTATACATCCTCCAGCACGGACTCGTTCAGGGAGAGCAGCTCGTCGATGGAGACGCTGTCAGCGCCGGTGGTGAGGACCGGCTCCGCCGTGGTGGTGCCCAGCCTGACGGCGCAGAGGAGGTCTGTGTCCTCCGTCAGCTCCGCCATAATGGCGCCAGGGCATGGCAGGTCCCAGGCGATCTCACGCCCATCGGCCTGAAAGCCGATGGAGTTACCGAAGGACATCTGCATAATCCCCTCGGCGATGCCGTGCTCCACCGCCCAGGCGGAGCACACCCTGCCCGCCCGGCAAAGCTGGTGGAAGGTCTCCCAGGCTTCCCTCTGGCTCTGGGCGCCGCCGTTGGCGGGAGCAAAGAGGTACACCGGATGTCCCGCCTCCTTGAACTCGGGGGAGAGCACCTCCCCGGCCCGGATGGGGGCGATGGCAAAGGAGATGAGGGTGGGGGGCACGTCCAGATCGTTGAAGGTGCCGGACATGGAGTCCTTGCCGCCGATGGCCGCCGCGCCGAAGTCCAGCTGGGCGTCCAGAGCCCCCAGCAGGGCGGCGAAGGGCTTGCCCCAGCGTGCGGGGTCCTCCCGGAGCTTTTCAAAGAACTCCTGGAGGGTGAGGTAGGCCCTTCGATAGTCTGCCCCGGCGGCCACCAGCTTGGCAAGGGAGGTGACCACACCGTTATAGGCCCCCCGGTAGGGGTCCGCCGCCATAGCCTCCGGGTCGAAGCCCCAGGCCATAACGCTGGCCTGGTCCGTCTCCTGCCCCGGCAGCACCGGCAGAAGGGCGGCCATCACCTGGGCGGGGGTTCTCTGATTTCTGCCGCCGAAGGGCATCAACACGCTGCCACAGCCGATGGTGGAATCGAACCGCTCCGCCAGCCCTCTGCGGGAGGCGGACGCCAGACTGGAGGCTATGGAGCGGAGGGAGGAGTTTTCGGCATCCTGGGAGACCGGGGACGCGGGAATGGGGGCAGGAACCGCCGCCCGGGCGTGCTTCACGGCGCCGTTGGTGTTCAGGAAGTCCCGGCTCAGGTCCACGATGGTCCTGCCCCGCCAGCGCATCACCATCCGGGGGGACGCCGTCACCACCGCCACGGGGTACGCTTCCAGATTCTCCGCCTCCGCGGCGGCGATGAATCGGTCTGCGTTTGACCGGGCCACCACCACTGCCATTCGCTCCTGGGACTCGGAGATGGCCAGCTCTGTGCCGTCCAGGCCGTCGTACTTCTTCCGCACTGCGTCCAGATCGATATCCAGGCCGTCCGCCAGCTCACCCACGGCCACGGATACGCCGCCTGCGCCGAAGTCGTTACACCGCTTGATGAGCCGGGTGACATTCCCATCCCGGAACAGCCGCTGGATCTTCCGCTCCTCCGGGGCGTTGCCCTTCTGGACCTCGCTGGCCATGGTGGTGAGAGACTGCCTGTTGTGGCTCTTGGAGGAGCCGGTGGCGCCGCCGATGCCGTCCCGGCCGGTGCGCCCCCCCAGCAGGATCACCACGTCCCCGGGCTGGGGCCGTTCGCGGACCACATTCTCCGCCGGGGCGGCGGCCACCACCACGCCGCACTCCAAATGCTTGGCGATGTAGCCGGGGTGATATACCTCGCTGACCAGCCCTGTGGCCAGGCCGATCTGGTTGCCGTAGGAGGAGTAGCCCGCCGCGGCGGTCTGGGCGAGCTTGCGCTGGGGCAGCTTGCCGGACAGGGTCTCCGCCACCGGCGTCCGGGGGTCGCCGCAGCCGGTGAGCCGCATGGCCTGGTGGACGTAGGCCCGGCCGGACAGGGGATCCCGGATGCAGCCGCCGATGCAGGTGGCCGCGCCGCCGAAGGGCTCGATCTCCGTGGGGTGGTTGTGGGTCTCATTTTTGAACATCAGCAGCCAGTCCTGGGCCTCGCCGTCCACCGTGGCGGTGACGTGGATGGAGCAGGCATTGATCTCCTCACTCTCGTCCAGCTCCGGCAGCAGGCCCCGCTTTTTCAGGACCTTCGCGCCGATGGTGGCAATGTCCATCAGGGTCTGAGGCCGCTTGGCGGCCTTTTCCTCGCCGTAGACCTCCACCCGTGCGGCCAGGTACCGCTCGTAGGCAGCCTGAATGGCCGCGTCGTGGATCTCCACCTGGTCGATGTGGGTGGAGAAGGTGGTGTGGCGGCAGTGGTCGGACCAATAGGTGTCTACCACCCGGATCTCGGTGATGGTGGGGTCCCGCCCCTCGTCATCCCGGAAATAGCCCTGCAAAAATTTCAGATCGTCCAGATCCATGGCAAGACCCAGCTCGTCCCGCAGAGCGTCCAGCGCGGCAGCGTCCATGGAGGTGAAGCCCTCCACGGTCCGGACGGTGGTAGGAATATCGTATTCCATCCGCAGGGTCTCCGGCAGCTCCAGAGACGCCTCCCGGCTCTCCACCGGGTTGATGACATACTTCTTGACGGCCTCGACCTGCTCCGCCGTCAGCTCGCCCTCCAGGACGTATACCCGGGCGGTGCGGACCGTGGGCCGCTCGCCTTGGGATAAGATCTGGATGCACTGGGCGGCGGAGTCCGCCCGCTGGTCATACTGGCCGGGCAGATACTCTACGGCGAACACCGTGTCTCCCTGAGGCACTTCACTCGTCACCGTGTCCAACTGGGGCTCGGACAGCACCGTTTGAACGGCGTAGTCGAACAGCTCCCGGCTGATGCCCTCCAAATCATAGCGGTTGAACAGCCGCAGACCTGTCAGGGACTGAATACCCAGAAATGCCCGCAGGTCCTCCAACAGAGCGCGGGCTTCGTTGGCCAGCGCTTCTTTCTTTTCTACATATACTCTGTAAACCATGCCTGCCCTTGCTCCCTTCAGTGTTCCAGCGCTTTCAGGGCGCGCTGGCCGATGTCATGACGGTAGAAGGCATTGTCGAAATGAACGCTCTCCACCCGCTCGTAGGCTTTTTCAATGGCGCTTTTCAAATCCGCCGCCGTGGCGGTGACGCCCAGCACCCGGCCGCCGCTGGTCAGCAGACGGTCCTCCTCCCGCTTTGCGCCAGCCACATAGGTATGGGCGGCGGTCTCGGCGGGCATGGTGATGGCGAAGCCCTTTTCGTAATGCTCCGGGTAGCCGCTGGACGCCATGATGACACAGCAGGCGGCACCGTCGGAGAACTTCACCTCAGTTTCCGCCAGCGTTCCGTTCCGGCAGGCCTGCATGACCGTCAGCAGGTCGCTTTCCAGAAGGGGCAGGACCACCTGCGTCTCCGGGTCACCGAAGCGGCAGTTGTACTCAATGACCTTGGGGCCGTTGGGCGTCAGCATCAGACCAAAATAGAGGCAGCCCCGGAAGGTGCGGTTTTCCGCGTTCATGGCCTCCATGGTGGGCAGAAAAATGGTCTCCATGCACACGCGGGCCATGTCTTCGGTGTAGTAGGGGTTGGGGGCCACGGTGCCCATGCCGCCGGTATTCAGACCCTCGTCATGGTCATGGGCCCGCTTGTGGTCCATGGAGGATACCATGGGGACCACGGTCTTGCCGTCGGTAAAGGCCAGCACGGAGACCTCCGGGCCGGTGAGGAATTCCTCAATGACCACCTGATTTCCGCTGTCGCCGAAGGCGCGGTCCAGCATGATGGATTCCACGGCGGCCACGGCGTCCTCCCGGGTCTCAGCGATGAGCACACCCTTGCCCAGAGCCAGACCGTCGGCCTTGACCACCACGGGCAGGGCGCAGGACTTCACATAGTCCATCGCGGCGGCAGCATCGGTGAACACCTGATACTCCGCCGTGGGGATCCCGTATTTTTTCATCAGGTCCTTGGAAAAGACCTTGCTGCCCTCAATGATGGCGGCCTTCGCCTCCGGGCCGAAGCAGGGGATCCCAGCGGCCTCCAGCGCGTCCACCGCACCCAGCACCAGCGGATCGTCCGGCGCCACCACGGCGAAGTCAATGCTGTGGGTCTTGGCAAAGTCCACCTGCGCGGAAATATCCTTCGCGCCGATCTCCGGGACGCACACAGCGTCAGCAGCGATGCCGCCGTTGCCGGGAGCGCAGTAGATCGTCTCCACAGCGGGATTCTCTTTCAATTTTTTGACGATGGCGTGCTCACGGCCGCCGCCGCCGATAACCAGAAGGTTCATGGTTCCCTCCCTGAATGATTTTTAGCTGCTGCCCCGCAGACGTCTCCCGTAAATCGGAAAAGCGTTTACGGAGGAACATGCGGGGCAGCGGAACGGATCTGCGTTTGCGTCTGTGTGGACGCGGAAGCTTTGACTTGTGCAGCGGGTTAGTGATGGAACAGCCGTGCGCCGGTGAAGGCCAGCACCATGCCGTATTTGTCGGCGGTGGCGATGACATGGTCATCCCGGATGGAGCCGCCGGGCTCGGCAATGTAGGTCACGCCGGACTTTCTGGCCCGCTCCACGTTGTCGCCGAAGGGGAAGAAGGCGTCGGAGCCCACGGTGACGCCGGACATCTGGGCGATCCAGGCGGCCTTCTCCTCGGCGGTGAGCACCTTGTTCCAGACGCGGATCTCGCCCATCATACCGTCGAAGCTCCGCTTGTCGTCGTAGGAGTAGCCGATCCAGAAGCAGCGGGGCTTGCCGTCGCTCTCGTCGGAGTGGGGAACCGCAAAGTTGATCTTGTCGATCAGCACGGGATTGCCGTGCTCGTCCTTCTTGTCCGTGACGGTCTGTCCCGATGCCTTCAGCTTGCCGTCGAGGTAGACGCATATATCGCCCTTGTCGAACGTCACGGCGATATGATACCAGCGGTAAGGCTGCAACTTGAGCGAGGAAGAAGTTACGTAACCGCGGTAGGTCGACCCCTCGTCCTTGGTGCAGAAGGCGACCTGGAGCTGGTTCATGGGGATGTCGGCGTCACCCACGCGCAGCAGGAAAACATCCTCGATGCCCATGATCGTCGAAATCTCCTTTTTGAACGAGTTGCCGTAAACGAGCGCTTCGAACGAGAAGCGTTCCATGTCCTTGACCGCTTCGGTCTCGCTCGTCCAGTTGGGCCATGCGCAGTTTTCGTTCATGTCGACCACGACGTTGACCAGGGCCGCTTTCATAAAGACGAAATAGACGGTGCGCGCACTTGCGAGGACCTCCATGCCATCGGCCGAAACGATCGTCATCGGAAGCACGTAACGCTCCTTGTTTTCGATAGGCAGTTTGTCAAGCTTTTTGAACGTAAAGGCGAGCGGCTCGCTTTGGACCAGTCCCGACCGGATGACGGCCGAAACCTGCGAAAAGTCGTAATATCCCCCGTCCGAAGGAAGCAGCTGCGCCGTCGGATCGTCGTAGAACGTCCGGTAGCGGTCGAGCAGTTCGGGAGCCTCGGCGAACGAAACGGTGATGTCCTGGGCGACGGGCTGCGCCATGGCGACGGTGATCTCGCAGGTGTGCTCTTCGGTTACGTCGAGCGCATCGCGCATGACACGCACCTCGGGGGTATAGCTCGCGGCCGAAATGAATACTTTGTTATCGAAGTGGTGTTTGCCCTCCTGGTCGCCCTGGCAGCCGGTAAAGGCCAGAGCCAGAAGGATGCACCAGGCAAATCCGGATTTATTCATGGTCGTTTTCATTGTCGTTGTCGTTTTCGGGGTTCAGAATACCGATGGCCTCGCGGATGTTTTTGTAATTCGTCAGGTTGTTGAAGTAGTCGCTCGCAGCGTCCAGCACGCAGAGACCCACCTTGTCGTAGTCGACTTTCGTGTCTTTGGTCGGATCTGCGACCCATGCCGCCGCAACCTGAACCGATGCGCCGGTCTGTTCGCCGGTCTCAAGCGACGGAACGGACGCTTCCATGACGAAACGGTCGGAGAATTCGCTGAACTTCTCCTCTCCGAGTTTGTCCCTGGTGTCGCGCAGGTGGTTGCGGGCCCACAGCGTCAGGTCCGAAGCGGTCTTCCGGCTCG
>ERZ772816.2327-NODE-2327-length-13059-cov-3.600815_pt1 | contig 13059 bp, 13 predicted proteins | sample MGYA00511359_ERZ772816 | MGnify/ENA primary metagenome ERZ772816 (study PRJEB29015, sample SAMEA2737710) | human gut metagenome | biome: human gut; feature: human-associated habitat; material: faeces | place: China | collected 2012 ...
TTTCTCGGGTTTTCTCCGTTGTTATTATCCATCTTATACCCCCCCTCACCTTTACCTGTTTTTGTTGCACCCCGTCACGGCACAACATAGGCGGAAATTCTACATGGTGCGTTATCACCATGTGGGGTCGTGGTTCGGCATGTCCATACCGGATGTCAGCACCAGTTCCCCACTGGTGTCAAGGGAGATATACTACCCCCAAAGGTCAGTCATGGTAATTTCATGAAAAGAGTGTAGACCTAAAAATAAAAAAACGCCCGGAAAAGGCGTGTTCTATGCGAGGAAAATATGGATGATTTTGACAGTAAGCGGGCGAGTGAAGTCTTCTTGGAATGTTCTGATTTCCTCTCCGGAAAGTCAGATAGGGAAATTGCTATTATCGGCGTTGCTTATATTGAAGACATCTTGACGAACATGCTTGAAGCAAGGATTGTACCCGGCAGTATAGACCTGAAACGAGAAGATTCTTTTTCCTTCAAAGTCAACCTTGCCCGTGCTGTTGGACTTCTGAGAAAAACAGCTTACGATTCATTAAAAAATATTTCACACATTAGAAATAAATTTGCCCATGATTATTCAAAGAAAAATTTGGATGATGAAAAAATATCATCCAGAATTGATGTTATATTTCAATTAAATAAAGAAATTTTTGAAGCTGTGAAAAATGTCGCTGAAGAATCAATCAGCGAAGAATATAAAGAAGAACTTGATGCTCTCCTAAAAAATAAGACATATAGAATGCGGATTGTTATAGCCTGCGCGGCAGCGGGCCTTTCAGGGGCTTTGCCGAGCGTCGAACAGCTTGAGGAACCACAGGAAGTTCTTGATTCATATCATTAGCCGCAACCTGAACAGCCGTTAATCTTGCCGTTTATGTTGCTGGTCACGTTTAAAGCCTGCCTATCATTATGGCCCCGTGAACTAATACGCGCGTGATTTGCGGCACGCTTTTTTGCCTTTTCCTTATGCTTCGGGTTTTGGGTATGGCTACACTTCAATCGCAGGCGCTTGCGCCATGACTGTTGATGCGCGCGATAACTCCGCCTCCAGCGGCATGATAACTTCGACAAAAACCGAATTGCAGATTCCGCAATAAAATTACAAAGGCGGGGAAGTTCCCCGCCTTCTTTTATGCCTTCAACTTTCGCGTTGTGAATGCCGGTTCCCACGTCGCTATACGTTCGTCCTGTGGTCTGGCTCGGGGTCGCCCTCCTGTGGCCAGCCGTGCCACCGTTTCGGTGAGTAGCCGAACTCCGATAGGCGCGAGGGAACGCCGCCATACTTCCGGGGCGGTTTCACCGGGCAGGACATGGCACCATTCCTGAGCTTCGATCGGCCCTGTGTCCGCACCGTCGTCCATCCAGTACACGGTCCCGCCCGTTATCGGGTCACGCATAGCCACTGCCCATTTGACGGCATCCCGCCCTCTATGACGGGGAAGTAGCGAGGGGTGATACGCTAGAACGCCAAACCCGCACCGGCTACGAACGGCGGTGGGGATATACCGCTGGCAATGTGCCGCAACCGCCATGTCGCACCGGGGGAGCGCATCCATATCCCTAGATGAAGGTATGCCCAACTCAAAGGCCGCCCGGCGTAGCACATCGGGCGTTTCGGTGTCCGGGCATACTGTAACAACATCAACGCCGGGGAGAGCCGTAATGGCTTTAAGTCCTTCGGCGGGGAGCCATTTCTGCCCAAAAAGTACAATCTTCATGCGGTATCCTCACCGAGATACCGGAAACCCTGCACGGCCCGAAAGTGTCCGCCATATCCAACCGCCGCCCATGTCCCGCCAAGACGTTGCCTCGAGTTGATCATGGAATTATGACACCTGAGCTTGTCTTCGCCGTAAAATCTGGCGGAAACCTGCGTCCATAGCGGGCTCCGGCGTAGGACCGCCGCAAGCCCCGGATTCGACGTGTGGAAAAGCGTCCGCATCGGTTTGCCGTATCGATTTTGCCCACGCCTCCAAAGAGCGCAAACGGCATTGAGGAAGCGAAGACCGACGCCCGCGCCTTGCCACTCCGGCAAAATAACCAGTCGGCACGCCCGCGCTTCCCGAAGTCCCGCCAGCGTCGAGACGGCCACATGAGCCACAGGCTGATCGCCCACAAATCCGACGTAGTTTGTGGCGGCCACCATGTGCGGCACCCTCAGATAGTGATGCGGCTCAAAAAGCGGCCAAAATCGCCAGTTGGTCTGGAATATGTCGAGATCGATTCGGGGGCGTTGAAGACACCCCCGTGTCCAGCGGAAATCGCCGGTTGCGGTATCGAAAACCCAATCGGGGGCGAGCCAGTCAATAATATCATAATGACATGAAAGAAGAACGGCCTGCCCACCAGTGCGCCGCCATGCCTTTGCAAAGGCTGACGCGCCTATCCGGGCAATTTGACGGTCGACCACGCTGGTAAATTCGTCAATCACGACGTGCTCCGGGGCTTCGCAGACGATACGGGCAAGAGACGCCCGGAACTTTTCTCCGGTCGAAAGGACGTGGTACGGACGGAGCCATGACGGAACGTCGCCAAGGCCGACGGCGGAAAGTGCCGCCGTCACCTGTTGCCAGTCACCTCCCTTGAAATCTGGAGCAATGGCGTCAACAATAGGGGCGTCCGTTGGCCATACTTCAGAGCCGCGCACCGTTTCCGACCCCCAGATGCGAGAGCCAAGGGAAGACTTGCCGGAACCCGACGGGCCGACGATAAGTCCGATTTGCCACGGTTCCGCGTCAAGCGGCAATTCCGCCTCAAGCCGAAAGTCGCTGGCTTCGGCATTGAAGAGAGAGCGCACGCAGGCGGCGCGGTATGACTGATAGTCCGGACTTTCGTGGTGGATGGTGATCTTCATACGCGTACCACCCGGCATTTGTAGCCTTCTCCGCGCAGGCGCTCATACACCCGTCTATGCTCTTCCTCGTCTTTACAGATGACGATGACTCCGAAGCGGGGCTTGTACTTGAAACCGTTGACGCCGGGCGCATTATCAGCCAGCGGCGGGAGAGTTTTGTTCTGTGACATGGTTTGACTCCGATGTTTCGGAGTTGGAGCTCTTGGCCCTCGTAGTGACGACTTGAATGTGATTATACGTTCCACACCGGCACTTGACCGTAAAGCTAAGTGCCGTCCCCGTTCCCAGCAAGCGGCCGCACTTGCCGCACCTGATTTCCCTGTCCGTACACTCCATCTTTTAATTGTCCTTCCCTTGCGCCCCCGCATCCGTCCTGATATGCGTTTACGCGCTCGCGGTCTGACTGTGAGCCATAAACGCAGGCGGACACTCCGCATGATATGTACGTATCATGTGGGGCCGTGGTCCGGCGTGTCCTCGCCGGGCCGGTGGGGGAGCTCGTAACTCCCCCGCCTCTGCCGTAATTCGTCGCTAAACCGGATAAGAGACCACGATCTCCGAGACCGTTTCTCGGCGTTGTGCCGCTTCTACAGCCGCCAGCAACTCGTCCCTCCTCGCTATAAGAATTGTTTGCACGTCGGCAAGCCCAACGGCGTCGTCAGCGGCGAAAAGCGCTGCCCCCGTCGCCACTTCCGCCGCCGAGGGAGACTCTGCGGGCATCGTCAGGGTTGCCGTCAGTGCCGCCGTATAGCCTGCGATGATTTCCCGCCGCTTATCAGCTTTATACTCCTCAAGCGGACGTCTCGGGCGTTCTAAAAGCGCATCAGACGGAAGCGGCCGGAGTTCTTCCATGTACCGGGGTTCGGAACGCCATGTATCATCGGGGAGCCAGTACGGCGTCCCGCCTTCCTTGCGCCCACGCTCGTCCATGTGCTGGCGGTGGTCTTCCACCGTCTCCCATGCATCCCCGGTCCAGCGGGCGACATGGCCGGAGGGGATGGATGCGGGCAAAGCAACGGGCGTCGCGCCAGTCGCCTCAAGAATATACTCGCCATTCGGACGCTGAGTGGCATCACGGCTGCCAGTGTATTCGCCAGTCTTCAAATCATACATATGAAGTTGAGGAATGGTCATAACTATCTCCTATGGTTAATGGTTTTTTATTGATAAAAGTCTTTCCGAGCTTGGACGCAGGGAGGAAGTAGAGAGGCAGGAGCATGGGCACAGGATACGGTGCAAGTGGGGATAAACTCTTTTGAAGTACGCCCATTATCAGCAGCGGACGCACCTGTTTCCATAGAAATGACTATAAAAACAAGAGGAAGAGATGCGCCTTGCCTAGCTTATGGTTCAAATACAGCTCCTATGTATCGTTATGAATCAGCACAACGTCAGGCCACCGAGACTTGCCCCGTCCATATCTGGCAACCCTGTATTATCTATCTAGGCAACTCTGCATGACTTTTAACCTAACCTCCCGCGTTTCCGAGCTTGGACGCTTGAGGCGGGTCGGGAAGCCGGGAGTTATCAGGGGGATGCAATACGCAATCTGAATGGGAGTGTTGGCAATATATTACGTGGTGGGGTGATTACCGATACCGGGGTATTTGTTTCCCATCAGGCGACATATGTGATACGGGCTCAAGATGGAGGGGCATTACCAATATATGTCGAAGGTTTTAATTTTTATGCTGCGGAACAGGTCTCAACTGCACCTGAAAACCGCCCGGCCAACGTCGCTGTGCCCGTAATCCTTTATCTTGGCCTCCCGGCCTAAGCGGGAAGGCCAAGATAGGTGATGCAGGGAACGTTAACACTCGGCGGCATGACGGTCGGTGATGCACCATAAATCGCGTTCGCGCGTGAAGCATCAAATTGCATACCGCCATACAGTCCTTCGTATTGATTGGCACGTCTTTCATATACTTCTCCAGCAGATTCAAGATTATACCCAACGCGCAAAGGTCCAGTCCAGACGGAACCTATGGAGAGGACATGGGTAGTAAGGCAGTTGTCTCCACTTGACACCCCTTGAATATTTGGCAGGCCCGGAGCGTTATATCCCCCCGCGCTTCCCCCTCCTCCCGTCCAAGCTCGGAAAAACTGTTCGCTTAGGTTAGGAACGTATAATCCCGTAGGGTTAGCAGCATTTGGTCGCCATTTTCCGAGGTTAGCTGCGATGGTGGCGGAGTTCGCGTTATACGCCAGCAACATCCCTGCGAACCCTCCGGCATCGTATATCTTTTTCAGTTCGGGCCAGTCTGCGAACAGCGCGAGGTCGCCGTTCGCCCAGACGTGCCCGGCGGGCAGGGTCGTGGAGCGCCAGTAGCGCGGAACGCCGATCATGGAGAGCCGAAGGGCCTCGCAGTAGTCGAGAGCTTTCTTGTCGGCTGCGGAAAGAAGGCCGTTCTTTGCTTGAGTAGCAACGGCGTATGTCGTATTGGTGTCAATATCGCCTATGAGTTGAAAGTACGTACCATCATAGATGAAATCATATGTCCTGTTTGCGGCAAGGTATCCCGCAGCAATCGCGGCATTTCTGTACCGGATGGCCTTGGCTCCGGTTGCATTGACGTTGAGTGTCGGGTTGGCTGCCGTATTCGTGACTGTGAAGCGCACCGCGATGCGTGCCCCTGTTGCGAGAACAAAGCCCGTACAGTTGACCGCTTTAGCCGCTGTTTCCGCCGCTGTGGAACAGGTTCCATAGTGTATGATGTTCGCTGAACCGTTGAAGCTGACGCCGTCAATCGTCCGGGCGGTAGACAGCTTCGTCGCCGTGCCAGCGTTCCCAGTGATCGTGGTCTGCGCAGGATGCACATGATCGCCCCGTGCAAACGTGCTTTTCTCCGTACCTACAGCGGCGGTTCCGGCGGCCTTTGGCGTTGTTTGGGAGGCTTTGGCATGGCCCAACACGGTATCCGTAGCCTCCACGCTTGTATGCGAAGCAGGGGCCGCGCCGATGTCCGCAGGAGTGAGCGCGTCCGTGCCCCCGGTCTTGTGTGTGGCTTTGTGTGCCGTGGGCGTCCGGGCATTGCTCAGACGGGCGTCGTTCCCTTGACACGCTGTGCCCGCAGCCGTGCCATAGCTGACCGTCAGGGTTCGATCCGCTTCGAGAGTGCCTCCCCCAGTGAGGCCCGTGCCCGGCTTGATCTGAATCGTCTTGGCCGCAGCCCCGATGTCTGCTGGCGTGATGGCGTCCGAACCTCCGGTCTGGTGCGTAGCCTTGTGCGGCTTTGGCGTCCGAGCGTCGGCAAGGCGCACGTCATTGCCCTGACACGCCGTGCCCGCCGTGTTGCCGTACTTGATGGTCAGCGTCCGGTCGGCTTCGAGCGTGCCGCCGCCCGTGAGCCCCGTCCCGGCCTTGATCTGCACGCTCTTGCGGGCCAGCGTCTCGTGCGCTCCGCCGTCCTTGTTGTGCGCGTCGAGCTTGCGGTCGACGTACTCCCGCGTCGCCAGCACCTGCGCCGGGTCGATCTCGATGGAAACCGTGGCCGCATCGAGGACGCGGATGATGAGCCGCACAAGCAGGTCCGTTGCCGCGCCGGAACTGATGTCCGGCTTCTCGGTCAGCGGCGTGTTGCCCACGGCGAACAGCGTCCCGTCATCCATCCACAGTCCCACTTCGCGGATGTACCAGCCGCCCTCGGCTTGCGGGATGAACAGCTCGGCGGTGAACAGATCCGGGGTGGCCGGATCAAGCACGATGTCATTGATCTGGGCGCGGAACCGTTCGTTCACGAGCTTCGTCATTGTGGAAAGCGGCGTCACGGGGTTGCCCCCGCCGTCGCCTACGGACATATGCGAGAGCTTGACGGTCTTGCCCTGCGTCAGCGCCTCTCTGACGGCGTTGCGTCCGGCGTTCGTCGTTACAGTGCGGAATTGTTGGCTCATATCTCCTCCGGTGCGATGGTCAAAATGTGCTGCCAGTGGGCGACGGCGCCCGTGTTCAGCGAAAGTTCCTGTTCCAAGTCCGTGATTTCCTCGGGCCAGATGGTCATGGTGTTCCCCATGCCGAGCACGGCCCCGAAGCGCGTTTCGCAGTTGCTGCCGAGCGCCACGGTGATGCCGAGGTGGTCGAGGTGCGAACGGGTGTTTTTCGTTTCGAGGATGATCTGGCGGGCGCGGTTGATGTCGTCGGCAACGATGCCCTGCTCGAACAGCGTCACCAACACTTTGAAATGGTACGGCTGGCCACCTTCGTAGTCGTACCATTCCGTCACTGTCGTCTCGACGTTGCCGAGGGCGGCGGTCACGGCGGTTTCCACGGCCCACGGCGTCCCCTTTTTGCGGTGCACGGCGATGGACGTCTTCACCATCTCCAGCCGCTCCGCGTAGGTCCGGGCGATGTCGTAGTTGTCGACGTGGAGCTGCCACGCCAGCAGATCCAGCAGCGGCTCCTCAAGCGCCCGCAAGCCCCCGGCCTGTTCCGCAAGGCGGCGCAGGGGCGGCAGCAGGTCCGGCTCCTTGCCGTAGAGCCGCGCGTACAGCAGCAGCGACGGGATGGCCTTCACGGACGGCACAAGCAGCCCGTCCAGCGCGTCGGCCGCCGCCCGGATCGCCGGATCGCCAGCGATGGAATCCGGGAGCAGCTCAAGAAACGGCGTGGAACCGATGCGCCGGCTACTCATCTTCAACCCCGCCGAACGTCATGGCCACGGACGTCTCGCGCGCTATCTGCGTCTCGGTGAGCCGCTGGAAAACGGGTGTCGCCAGTTCCACGCGCTTGGCCCCGGCGTTGCGCATCCGGGCGATCAGCTCGTCCGGGTTGATGTCCCGCCCCGGCTTCGACCGCTGCCAAAGGCGGTATCCTTCCACAGCGGCGTCCACGGCCTTCGTGATCGAGGCCAGCAGCGTGGAGTCGGACGACGACAGAAACCACTTCCCGGCAAGCGCGTACTCCACCGTCTCCGGCGACCCGACGAGCACCTTGTCGGTGAGCGGGCGCACGTCCTTGGGCGTCAGCGCGTTCTCCACCTCTTCGATCATGGCTTCATCCGGCAGTTCCCCGTCCGTCATGACAAAGCGGACGTCAACGATGCCCGGCGTCGGGGAGGTGACGCTCACCGCGCTGATGTCGGCGCTCACCGCCTTGACCCGCGCTTCATACGCGCCGTTCGGCCCGGCAACGGAAAAGCTCTCCGGAGCCATGCGGATGCGGTCGCGGAACCGCTCGTCCCCCTCCTCGTCACAGCCGGAAAGCGTGGTGGCCACGTTGCTCACCCGCGTGATGTACGGCAGCGGATCGACGAGGCGGCATATCTGGCCCGGCAACAGGCCGTTGCCCGAGGCCCCCGCTTCCGTGGCCTTCGCGGACGTTTCGACAAAAAGCTCCCCCGCGGGAAGCACGGCGTCGGACAGCGTGGCGAACATGACCCCGCCGGACTGCGTGGTCACGCGGGTTCCCGCCGGGACCGGGACATCGAACGCCAGCGCCTCGTCGACGCCGAACCGGACGGTCGTCCGGGCTGGCTGCGGCTGGATGCGGATCACGCCCATCGGCGCGCCGAGGTGGTCGAGATGCCCGCCCCGCGCGTAGGCAAGGAGGTTCTGCTTCCCGGCAAGGTCGATCAGGCCGTTCTGGACGGAAATGACGTAAGCCAGCGATTCCAGAAACAGGCGCACGGGATCGCCCGGCTGGAGCGTAGCCTTAGCGATGGCCTCATACGCCGTGATGATCGCCGTCTCCGTCTCCCCGGCGCTCTGCGGCGCGAAAGAGACGGACGGCAGGCCCGAAAGATCAGCGAAAGTCATTCAGGTACTCCTTGCGGATTTCGACAGTGACCACGGGCGTCAGCTTCCCGTCAGCCGCGCCGGACGTATCCGTCCTGAAGGTCACGCTCTTGACCTTGATGCGCGGGACGCAGCGCTCCAGCCCCCGCCCAATCTCCGCGACGAGCAGCGGCCTCGACTCGGGCAGCGGCAGGTCGATCAGCTCCCACGACAGGCCGAAATCCCGGTCGAGCGGCACGCTCCCCTTACGTGTGGCCAGCGCCGTGCGGATTTCCTGCGCCAGACCGCGCAGGCCCGTCGCGCCGATCTCCACGGACGCGGGCACGCTCATGTCCACGGTCAGTTCCATCAATTATACTCCGTGAGGTTCAGGGCTATTTCGGCACTCATGGTCACGCCGTTGTGGAAAATCCGGTGCTGCACCTCAACGCTTTTGAGCACGTACAGGCCGTAGTAGGTCAGGCCGAGCACGAGCGGCACCTCCTCGCCGAGCACCGCCAGCTCGCGCAGGGCGTCGATCCGCATGTCCACGGTGAGCGCCAGCGGCGTCAGCGGGAAAAGCTGGACGGTCAGGCTGAGGGTGTCCAGATTGCGGCCCGTGTGCTGCACCTTCGGAAGCCCGGACACGCACTTGTGCTCGGCAAACTGGATCTCCCGCTGCTGCTTGAGGTCGCGGAATGTGACCACCTCAGCGTCGGTCACGGTGAAAAAGAAGGTGCCGAGGACGCCCTGGTACATCATTTGGGCGCTCCGGTGGTCCCGCCGTGCGGACAGTCGTGGACATGGGCGAGGAAGGAAATGCCGTTCACGGTCACGTCTCCCCCGGTGACGGTTATGTTGCCCCGGTGCCTGATGTTTCCCTGCGTCGCGGCCTCCGTCCCCCCGCCTCCGGACCCGCCCATCGAGAGCGCGGGCGTGTTCAGGCCGATCTTCGCCGCCGAGGTCAGCTCCAGCGCGCCGCCAGCCGTTACCTTGCCGTTTCCTTGAAGCGTCACTTCAACATTTCCGGTCACGCTGGCCTCCACGTCGCCTCTGACCGAGGCCCTGAGTTTGTGCGCGGCGCGGTCGTACTCAAGCGTGGTGCCGTCGCTGAACGTGCGGTGGAACGTGTCGCCGCTCGACACGGGCGGGGTCTGCGCGCCGTACATGGAGCCGAGCACGAAACCCTCTTCGAGCCCGTTGCCGAGGAACAGGCACAGCACCTGATCCCCCACGTCCGGCAGGTCGAAAGCCATGTCCGCGCTGGCGCGGGGGACGAGCACGGGGAGCCACCCGGAGACGAGCTTCGCGGTCACGGTGTCGCGGAACTCCACCCGGACTCGGTGCTTTTCCGGCTGGCGGGACACGACGAAACCCACGCGGGCAAGTTCGTTCATCTTCATATCCATCAGTAATCCAGCGCCTTTTCCAGTTCGAGACTGGTCGTATAACCGCCGTCAGCCGAAAACGTGTGCGTCGCCTGGGCGATCACGTACTTCGAGTCGAAGCGGCCCCATCCCTGAATGTCCAGCACGGTGCCCGCCCGGAACCGGGTGTCGCCCATGCCGGACAGCGAGGCGGTCTGTTCCTTGCGGTTCTTGTCGCGCAGCTCCGCCTTCGCCATGCGCTCGGCCTGCGCCTGATTCTCGATCCGCTTGTTGATGTAGAGCACGCGCCCGGTCGTCGGCGGGATGTTCGGCTCGTACTGCGTCTCTATCGTCTCGGAATCCGCCGCTTTCGTGTAGCCGACCACGCATTGCGTGTAGATGCCCTCGGTCGTCCGCTTCGCCCGGAAGGACTGGAAGTCCAGCCCCTCGCCGGGGTCGGCCTCCGACGCCCGCCTGATGGCGATGGGCTCCAGCTGATCCGCCGTCTGGCCCGCGTACACGACCACCCTGTCGCTTTTCACCGCAAGCCGGAGGCCCTGCTCCTTGGTGATGCGCTGCATGAACTCAAGGTCGCTCTCCTGCCGCTGCTCCACCCGCTCGTAGACCAGCTCAGGCCCACGATAGAGCGTGTCCAGCCCGGCGGCGCCGGCAATGTCCGCGATGACCGTGGTGAGGGGCGTCTTCTCCCACGAGCGGGTCTTCTTCTGGAGCATGAGCGAGGATTTCACGGCGGCGGGCACGGCCTTGACGGTCACGGTGTCGCCGCCTTCCACGCTTGACTCCAGCTCCATCTCGTCCACCTCGAACTTCCCGCAGGGCAATTCCTCGACCGCGCCGATCTCCCGCCAGTTCTCCGTGAGGATGCTGGCCTCGATCACGTCCCCGGTCTGCGGGAGCCAGTCGCCTTGCCAGATGCCCTCGCGGTCCTCCAGAACGATCTGGAGGTCGTCCAGCTCCTCGTCGGCCTTGTCGGTGTAGGTCAGGCTGACGAGGTACGGCATGAGGTCGAGGGTCACGTCATGGCCCTTGATGCTGACGGTCACGGCTGCGCGGCGCATCACATGCGCTCCCACGGGGGCAGGGAGGACACCTTGGCGACAGACGGCGCTTCCGGCGCAGCCACGCGCACGTCGCCGCCGAAAATCAGGACGTCCAGCTCATCCACGTTCTCAGGGAACAGCGTGCCGAGCCGCAGCTCGTCGCCGTAGGCGTCCTTCGCAAGCTGATCCCATGCCTGCCCCTGCCGCGTCGTCTTCTCACTGGGCATGTGCCGTCCTCGCCTTGTCCGAGCGCATCCTTTCGAGCGCGCGCCGGACGAGCTTTTCAAACTCCGGCTCCAGACGCCGGAGTTCTTTTTTAAGCGCGGGCAGATTCCCCGCGTCCGCGATGTTGAAATGCTGTACGATCTGGATGTCGCCCGAGGCCTCCGGCTGGCGCTGCGTGGGAACCTTTTTGTTGCGCTCCAGCAACATCGGCGTTTTGGGAAGCACGGGCGGCAGGGCATCGCGGCCGAACTTCGCGCCGACCGTCCGGGACCACTGGTCCGGGGCCGCGCCCAAGGCGTTTTTCAACACGGCGAACGGCGATCCGCTCCTGTCCTGCCGCTGGACGGGGTGGAAGATGGCGCGCGGGGCGGGCTGAGGGGATGATGAAGACGCCGGGATGTTGACGACAGCCGGGGGGATGTCCGGCTCGCTCACCTTCGAGAGCGAGGCGTCGAAGAGTTTGGGCAGGCGGTCGAAGGTCTTGTTCAGGCCGCCGACGAGGTTCTGCCCGGCTTTCGAGAAGGCCACGGTTTCGGAGTCTCCGGACGACGAGGGCAAAAGCACGGACGTGCCCACGGGCTTCGATGCGTCCTTGTCCTTTTTCGAGGCAGCCGGGATGAACACCGTGCTGAACTTGTTCCCGCTGTCCAACGATACGACCGTGACGGGTCCGACTCCCTTCCCTTTCTTGCCCTTCTTTTTCTTGCCGTCCTCGTCGCCCCAACCGCTGAAATCCGGCGCGGGCAAGGAATCGTCGACGAAGTCGCCGCCGGGGGCGTCGCCCGTGGGCATCCCGGGAAGCTGCTTCGCCGTTTCCATCGGCTTCGGACCGGCTGGCTTGTCCGGGGCCTTGTCCTGTGGCTTAGGGCCTACGAAGTCGGGAGGAGACTCCAGCGATTCCTTCCCCTTTTCGTTGCCCGTCCTGACCCATGCCGCCCCTTCTTCCGCCGTGCTGCCTTGCCAACCGCCAAAATTCATGTTCAGAGCGTCCGCCGTATTGCGCTTGAACGTCTCCGATTCGGTCCATTTTTTCGCAATGGTATCGACAGCGTTGAAAACCCAATCAACGATTCCCTTGATGAAATCCGCCGCCCACTTAAACTTTCCGCAAATCCAATCCCACGCCTTGCCGAAATACGGGCCGACGACATCCCAATTTTCGATCAGCCAGTAGGCTGCCAGCCCAATACCCGCGATGGCGATCCCGACCGGGCCGAACGCGAACTTCAACGCGCCGAGGCCCTTTCCCAACAGCTTTGTTGATTTCTCCCAAGCCCTCGTTGCACGAGACCCCCACACCATACCGATGGCGGTGCCCTTTTGAATACCGATGAGACTCAACATGCCGGAGCCAAGGCTCTTGACCGTGCTGACGGAACCTTTCCCCACATCCGCCCACGACAGATGCGCCGCCCGGTTCAGGAGCGCCGCTATGGTGCCGCCCCTTGTCGCCGCTGTGTTGGCGATGGTCGCCCCGCGAAGCGCCAGCATCCCGCCCTTCACGGCGTTGATCGTCGTCGCAAGGCCATTGTAGGCGTAGCCGAAAACGATGCCGCCAACGGTCAGGGCCGCCAGCGCGCCCACGCCGCCGAGCAGTGCCGTGGTGACGTTCGGATATTCCTTGGCGAACCCCGTAATCACGCCGACGCCCTTGCTCATGGTCTTGAGGAAGGCGTTGTAGGCTGGCAAGGCCGCGTTGCCGACCGTGATGCCGAGGTTGCGCGTCTGCTGCGCGAGCTTGGCCTCTTCGGTGGCCGTGGTCTTCATCCGGTTCTGGTACTCTTCCAGAACCGAATCATCGACGTTCGAGTTGGCGATTTCAAAGGCTTGCTTGAGCAAACCAA
>ERZ772816.2328-NODE-2328-length-13059-cov-3.271070_pt1 | contig 13059 bp, 8 predicted proteins | sample MGYA00511359_ERZ772816 | MGnify/ENA primary metagenome ERZ772816 (study PRJEB29015, sample SAMEA2737710) | human gut metagenome | biome: human gut; feature: human-associated habitat; material: faeces | place: China | collected 2012 ...
GGCTGCCGGCATTTTGTCAGGGGGCTTTCTTGCAGACATCGGGTAGGTTCTCGGACCAGGGCATCAGATTAAGGAAGGCTTTTCGGTCATTACACATCCAGATAGTTTTCTTAGCGGCATAACATGACCAGGACAATCGTTTCCTTAACTGAATCAGTCGCCGTTACTCCATGTCGCTTGCGCGCTGATCCGTCGATGCTTGAAATGTCCGAACAAACGGCTTTGTTGTAAAAAAATAAAATCTGTGCTAAAATCTATCTGATCTCCGGGAGGTGATGAGCGATGTATACAGTGGCGGTCTGTGAAGATCAAAAGGACACGAGGGAGGAAGCGGCGGCACTGTGCGGCGAAGTCCTCACCGACCTGAAAATCGAACATCGCATCGCTGCGTTTTCCTCAGCAGAGGATCTGGAAACACAGCTGCTGTCCGGTGAACGGTTTGACCTGCTCTGTCTGGACATTCTTATGGATGGCGAGAGCGGCATGGAGTTTGCAAAAAAACTGCGCATGACGGATGAACGTACCAGTATCCTTTTCCTCACAGGCAGTTCGGAGCATCTGAAGGACGGCTATGAGGTCCGCCCGATTCAATACCTGCTCAAGCCGGTAAAGCGGGAAGAGTTGGCACGGGCCATTGAAACCGACCTGCGGCTCCATCACCAGCCCAAGACCGTATCCCTCCATGTCGGCGGTAGGACATTTATTCTGCCGATTGCAGATATCCTTTATGCAGAAAGCCGGGAGCACGGCACTGTTCTCCACACGATCCACGGTGAGCAGTTTCTTCCCTGTTCTCTGAGTCAAACGGAGGAAACGCTTCCCGCAGAAAATTTTTGCCGCTGCCACAACAGTTTTTTGGTAAACTTCTCCCACATTCGGGAGGTCAGCGGCAGGACGGTATATCTGCTGGAGGGCGGCGAGGTGAGCATCGGGCGGCGCTATATGGTGCAGTTCCAAAATCGATTCGTCCGCTATCTCAACCGCATTTAATTTATATACAAAAAAACGCCCCGCTGTTCAGTCCGTAGTGGCTCAACAGCGGGGCATATTTTCGGTTTGGAGGAAAGGCTTCCACAATAGGGTCATGCTTTCAGCCGCAGTGCCGTCATCACGGTGAAGCGGTTTTTGTCATAGCTTACATCCAGCACACTACCGTACTTTTCCGCGATGGAGCGCATTTTCATCAGACCGAAGCCGTGTTCGGCGGGATCATCCTTCGTGGTCAGAAGATTTCCAGCGCTATCCGTGTGTACCGTGCCATCATAGGTGTTCTCGCAGCGGATGGCGAGGTACTGTTGGCGGATTTGCAGGGAGCAGATGATCTCGCCGTGCGGCACCTTGGCCGCCGCCTCCAAAGCATTGTCCAGCAGGTTGAAGAGGAAGCCGCAAAGGTCACCCTCATCAATGGAAAGGGACTCCGGCAGCAGGGCACTGACACGGAACGCAATGCCCAGCTCCTGCGTCTGCGCGGCAACGCGCTGCAAGATGGTATTGACTGTCGGGTTCGCCGTGTAGACCTTGGGGGAAAGCTGCTCCAGCTGTCCGTCCAGATGGCTTAGATAGTCATGGATGGCGTCCAGATCCTGCTTTTGTGTCAAAGTCCACAAGGCAGCTACGTGATTTTTCCACTCGTGGCGGAAGGCCGATACATTCCGAAGGGATTCCTGCGCCTGCCTGTATTGCTCCTGGGCCTGCTGGCTGCGGCTTTGCAGGGCTATCATCTGCCGCTGGCGGGAGAAGGCGGTGCGGATGAACTCCGCCACCACCTGCACTGCACAGAGCAGACCGGTCACAGCGCACAGTAGAGTATACAGCGCTTTCGGATTGCCGTAGAGCAGGGAAGTGATGGGATTGCTCAGTGGATAGAGATATTCCACGCCCACGAACCGGCTGACGCACCATGCGGCAACCAGCACGCCTGCGGCGCAGCAGAGGCAGAGGCTTGTCCGACGGAGCATCCGTTCATGAGAGAGCAGCATCAAAAGAACCGCCAGCAGGAACAGGCCAAAGCCAAGCCAGTCCATCAGCCTGCCGTAAAACAGTGCGACCGACGTAAAGCACCGCAGGGCCGAGCACAAAATGTGCGCCGCTGCTCCGATCAACAATATCCGGCGCTTCCAACCATGCAGGGAAATGGCCAGAAAGCAGAACAGCAAGTCAATATAAATGAGACAGAGCCAGGCCGTCAGGCTGCCCGTTGTATCCAATCCGGCAGAAAGTGCGAAGAATGAGCCGCACGCCACAGGCACCGCCGTCAGCAGAAAATAGCCGCTCAGCGGCAGCAGTTTCCACAGATACGGTCCCGTCTGGGTGCTGAAAAGGAAAACCAGCAGCAGGAAAAGCGCCAGCAGAACCAGTGCGGTGATGGCTGCCATGGGCCAGACAATGCTGGAAACAGCGGTCACAGAATCGGAAAAGCGACTGGCCAGAGATGGGAAAGCAGGGTAAAGTAAACCGTTGAGGGCTGCGCCGTAGGTGACAATCCGCAGCGTCTTCCCAGCGCAGTCTATAGGAAGCGGGATGCACAGGCCGTCATGGGAAATGCTGCTGAAATCCACATCTTCCAAAAAGGCATCCGCACGGTTTTCTTCGTTCGGAAAGTCAGTGTAGAGCAGTTCACCATCCAGAAACACCTGTATCCCCGCGCCAAAGCCAAAAAATTGCAGTAGATCCCGCTGACCGGAATCTTCCATGACCCGCTCCGCCGCTACAGGGCCATCTCCGTCCACCGGAATACCATCCAGATAGCCGCCGAAGCCAAATACAGGTTCCACCGGACCGCTTTCTGTCTCAAAGGTCCAACCGTTCCGGTTCGTCTGTGTGCAGTTCAAAAGAAGCGATGTCTGCATCCTGTCTGGCTGAGACAGGCGGAACAGGCAGAAGACCGCCGCAGCGGCAGCAAGGATCAACAGAGTGGCTGCGGGCCAGATCTTTCTGTGCTGAGGCTCCATGATACCGCCTCCTTTCCTGTTTGCCATTGTAACAAAGCGTGTTCATCTGCACAAGCGGCAAAGGGTTCTTTTTCCTAAACGACACGAATTTGCCCCTAAACAACACAACACAGCACGGTATGGGAATGGTAAAATAAAAGTGCAACATCATGCTGTGGAGGGGCTTGCGTGCAAAACCCTCTCAGGCGTGCGCCTGAGAGGGAGGCGTACTTTCCGCACATCCAATTAAAAAATGAGGAGGGGTATTGGATGAGGAGAAAATGGAACCGGTTTGTGGCCGGACTGCTGAGTATCGTCCTGCTGGTAACGATGCTGCCCATGGAGGTACTTGCCGCAGGCAACGGCGGCAGGGCGGAGCAGCCCAGCCAGACAATGCCATTTCAGGATGTAAAGTCCTCGGACTGGTGTGCCAAAGCTGTGGAGTACGTCTATTCCCACGGCATATTCAACGGCACCTCAACTGCCACCTTTAGTCCCAGCGGCACCATGACCCGTGGAATGTTCGTTACGGTGCTTGGGCGTATGGCCGGTGTAAATCCAGATGATTACAGTGGAGAGACGCCGTTTTCTGATGTGCCGCAGACGATGTACTACGCCCCCTATGTGCAGTGGGCGGCGAGGTACGGCATCACAGTAGGCACAGGTGCCGGAAAATTCTCTCCCGATGCGTTTATCAACCGGGCACAGATGGCAGCATTCTTCGTGCGGTATTTTGAAGCGTTCCAAGTGGACTATGCGACCGGCGCAAATGTCACCACTACGCCTGCGGATCTGGAGCGTACCCCCGCCTACGCACAGGATGCTGTGCTGAAGCTCTGGAAACAGGGACTTTTGAACGGTGACGGCACACGCTTTGCTCCCGAAGGCAATGCTACCCGCGCCCAGATGGCGATGCTGTGTATGCGTGCGGACGAGGCGGTGGAGATTTGGTATTCAGCACCCGGCATCGTGGGGCGTAAATCGGGTGAGACACCACGGAAGGAAGATCAGAGCAAGCCGAATAGCGGCAGCAATTCCTCCGGCAGCAGTTCCTCTGGTAGCAGTTCCTCTGGCGGCAGCTCTGGTGGAAACGGTTCTGGCAGCACAGCTCATACCATCACGCTGTATCTGCCCGGTGGAACGACTTCTACCTTTACACAGACAACTTCTGCACTTTCCCTTGCCAATCTTCCCACGCCTTCGGTAGCGGGGAAAGCCTTCGTCGGCTGGTATTATGATGAAAGCTATAACAAGGCCGTTGCCGACGGTGATCCGCTCAGCGAAAATCTGTCCCTTTACGCAAAGATGGTGGACTACGATGCAATCGAGGGCGTGGAAACACCGACTTACGCCGGAGCGACGGATGTCAGACCGAACTTTACGATCCGCGTCAACAGCGATTCCGAAAGCGACCTGACGGGCAAGATCAGTCTGATCGGCACGGAGCAGCCCACCAGCGAAGTGGACGCGGACGGCAATACGATCCTCGTTGTCGGCAGCGTCAGGAACAATAACAATGGCACCTACACCGTTGCGCCGCCCACAGGCGGATGGGCAGAGGGCGGCACTTATAAGGTGGTACTGGAGGATAACAGTCTGTACTTTAACGGCGAAGCGCCTTCCGTGCGGGAATACCACTTCACCGTGGAAGCGGGAGATCCGGTGCTGAACTGGCATCTCAGAGAGGAAGTTAAATCCATCCCGGCAACCGCCATCGGCAATGCCACCCAGAACGGCAAACGGGTCAAGGCACTCAGCATGCCGGTCGCTGCTCTTGGTAGCGGCGGCACAGCCATGGATGCTGTCTCCGACAGCACAGGTACTTTTGTTTATAAGGGCGACTTGGCAGTCGGTGACACCGTCGCCATCTATGAGGGCGCTGCGCCCGAAGACCGCCTCGCGGTCGGAACCACCGATGCCAACACCGGCGATGTTTCCTATGTAAAAATCACGAGGGTCGACAAGACAACCAATACCTATTCCTATCAGTCAGCCGCGGTGGAGGATGTTCTGTTCGTTCCCGATGTGCTGCCGGTACAGGCAAAGTGTAAAGAGAATCAAACAGCGAATACTTCCGGCGGCTATACCATCCTTGTTCCCGTGGCGGAACTGACCTTTACCGCTGCATCGGGGGTGGAAAATCTGGACGAAAACACCACCGTTGATGTGGGTGACTTCCTTGCGTTCTATACGGGCGAAAGCTATACAATCGAAACCGCAGCATCCGATGGCTACGGCCGCATCACGGCTGTGGACTATACCACGGATGAGCTCGATTCTGACTATTATCAGATTACTTATACCGATGCCACTAAAGATGATGTGCTCTCCTCCATGGATGTGGACACCACTGACCCCATCAGCGGCGATGCCATGCTGCATGATGTTGACACCCAAAAATTGGAGAAGCAGATCGCCCGTCAAGCCGTAGAAAGCGGCTTTGCCCAGACTGTGGCGGACCGCATTTCCGTGGCGATAGACGAGATGGATCTGAGCGGCCTGACGGCAGGTGATGAGATCGACCTGCGTTCCATTGACATCGACCCGGAGGGCACTCTCGGTATTTCTACCCTATCCTTGAATGATGCAAGAGGCTCCGGCGCTGCCTCACCGGCGGGGGCAAATGCCGACGGCGGGGGTAAGACCAGTGTTAAGGTCAAAAGCGCTCAGATTACAAAAAAATTGCAAAACTTTAAGGATGCGTCCGGAAACCCGCTGTCCGGCGTGCGTCTGGAATTGCAACTGGAGGTTACGAAAGAGATTAAAAAGGACGGCGGCAGCATTGTCATCACTGTCACGCCCACCTTTATTCAGGAACTGAAACTGGATTTGAGCACCCACGGCAAGCTCGTTTGGAAACACAAGTTCATTTTCTACTGGATCAGCGATGTGTATCTGGAGGCTGGTCTGAATGTTTATACCTACACCGCCATCAACCTCGACGCCACCGTTGTTTCTCAGGGCGAAAAGGACACCGTGACGAAGGTGAAGGACTTGGTGGACAAACTGGGAAAGAAACTGGATGCTTTGGAGGGCAAGGACACCGGCGGAGAGCGCGAAGAAATTGACACTTCCAAGCTCAGCTTGCAGGAGCTGTACAACAGTATGCTGGAGTTGGACAGCGACTGGGTGGAGTTGTACCGCAAACAGATTTTCAGTATGAAAAAGACCGTCGCAAAGATCATCAAGTTTGAGCTTACGGTAGACTTTGTGGTCGAGTTGAACATCCGAATGGCCATGGGTATGAACTTCAACTATACCAATGCCAAGCGATATGTGTTCGGCGTTTACATCTTTAAGCACAGGACCACCACCCGCACCTACAATCTTGTGAACGAGCAGTACAATCTGCGCCTGTACGCGATGGGTGCGGTGGGTCTGCGAGCCGGTGTGGAAATATGGCCAAGCGTCAGTCTCATATCGCGGAAGGTGGCCACGGTGGGCATTGTGGCCAAATTGGGCGCATACTTAAAAGGCTACGGGTATGTGCTGTATGCGCTCCACTATGAGGCAGGGAAACCAAAAACCTCCAACGCCTCGGGCGCGCTGTATGTGGAAGTCGGCATGTTTATGGACATCAGCGCCAACCTCTCCGCGTTTAAGGGCAAGGTTTCGTGGACGCCGGAGATATACACCGATGAAACGCCTCTGTGGTCGGCGGGCAGCACTCACGCCATCACGGCATTTGAGATGGAAGATGCGGACGGCGAGGGAGACATACCGACGGTTTATCTGAAAAACGGCGGCCTTGATGTCGTTTTGCCCCAATCGGTGCAAGCGCTGACCGGATTTGACCTCACAACGGGCAACGACCGCACCGAGACGTATGATTGGAACAAGTTTGACATCAGCTTTGACGATCCCCGCTTTACTACCTATCACACCGGCCCCGACAGCGGCAATTATAGTCAGCAGTATGTGAAACTGAATCTCTCCGACTGGCGGACCTGCAACGAGCCGGAGATCGACTGCGTGATGACTCTCACCTACAAAGGCTCCGACCTGAGCTTTTCCACCAATCCGGTGCAGCTCAAGGTCAAGATCCATTGGGACCGCCTGCGGGACGGTTATCCCATCCACGAGCTGAGCAGCACCGGCGGTTACATCGGTTGGGAGCAGCGGAAATTCGGCGAGGCTCTTGATCTGAAAACGCCCGACCGCACTGGCTATGACTTTACGGGCTGGACGTATTATCTGCTGAAAAACGAGAGCAACATCTTCTCTTACGATAAGGAACACCCCTATACCGGCACCACCATGCCGGAGAGCGCATTGGTAGCGGTGGCAACGTTTGAACCCCAGACCGACATTCCGTACACCCTCAATTTCTATCTGCAAAACGAGGACGGAACCTATCCCGAAACGCCGACCGAGAGCGTGGTTTATCGTGGCACCGCCGACGAGTACATCGCGCCGGATAAGACTAAGACCCTTGTGCCGGACAAAATCGGCTACCGCCATCCCGGCTATGCGGGCATCCACATCCGTCCGGACGGAACGGGCGGGCAGAACTACTATTACAGCCGCACGCCCTACACGCTTACATTAAGAAACGATGGTCAGGTAAGCACTGTGCCCTATCGCTATGGCGATCAACTTGACAAGCTGAACGATGCCCCCACCCGTCTTGGCTATACCTTTGGCGGTTGGTATACGGACAAAAACTACCAAAACGAGTTTACCGCAACGACCATGCCTGCCAAGGACCTTACCCTCTTTGCCAAGTGGGTGCCGGTCGATATCAACTATTTCCTTGTGCTCCGGAAGGAGGGCGCAGACGGCAAGTGGTCGCAAACGACCGTGTCTCACACCGGAAAAACGGACGAAATAGTTCCCATCGATCCGGCGAAGTTCCTTACGGACGAAGAGAACAACACCTATGACATCCCTAAACCGGTGAGCTACAAGGTCAACGCAGAGGACGGCGGAACGGTTTCCGTCAGCTACGCCCGCAAGCGGTTCAGCCTGACTTATAATCTGAACGCCGCGGATGCAGGATGGGTTTCAGATCCCGGTGTCAGACAATATCGTCTGGGCGCTGCGCTCAAGCTCCTGACGCAAAGCTATGTGACGAGAGCGGGTTACGCCTTTGATGGTTGGTACACGGATGCGGGCTGCACGACTGCGTTTACTACGGCCACCATGCCCGCCGAGAACATTACCCTCTATGCCAAGTGGACAGCGCAAGGCGGTATCTCCTACACCGTGGAGCATTATCAGCAGAATGTAGCGGACGATGACTACACCCTTGCGGACACGGAATCCAAGACCGGCGCTACAGGTCAGCCTACTGCCGCCGAAAGTAAGTCCTACCCCGGATTCACCGCCCAGAACTTCGACCAGCAGACTGTCAAGGGCGACGGCAGCACGGTGGTCAAGGTGTATTACACCCGCAATGAGTACACGCTGACCTATGACCTGAACGGCAGTGATGCAAGCTGGACGGACAGCGCAGAAAACAAATCCAACATCTACCGCTATGGCGCGGCTGTCACCATCCTGACCTCCAATGACCTGAGCAGAGCGGGTTACGCCTTTGGCGGTTGGTACACGGATGTAGACTGCACGACCAGATGGAACGAATCCACCATGCCCGCCGAGAACACCACCCTGTATGCCAAGTGGAACGCGGGGCAGGTCAACTACACCGTAAACTACTATCTGCAAAACGTGGACGGCACGGATTACGTACTGCAAGATACTGTGTCCGGTTCCGGCGAGACTGGTCAGACTGTGGATGTGCAAAAGTCTTACGAGGGCTTTACACCGAAATCCGATACACCCGCCTCAATCACCCTCAAGGCAGGCAGCGCACAGAATGTCGCGGATATCTACTACACCCGTAACCAGTACATGCTGACGTTTGAGCTGGGCGACGGCGTGACGCTGGACGAGGGCTGCGCCCCCAACGGCGGAAGCATCTATTACGGCGCAGAGATTTCTACGGACATGACGAATGCCAAACGCACCGGCTATACCTTCGTCGGCTGGTACGAAGATGAAGCATATCAGACTGAATGGAGCGGCACGACCATGCCCGCCCGTGACATCACGCTCTACGCCAAATGGGACGTCCTGACCTACGTCCTCCGCTTCGACTGGGACGGCAATGTGCCGCTGAGAGATTGGCTGCTTAAGAATGGCGGCAAGCTGCTCACGGCTGAGTACGATGAGGCGAATTATGTGTATATCAACGCCAACGACCACGGTATTCCCTATATTGATGTGAGCGTAAAGTACGATCAGGCCTTTGCCTTGCCCACCGGTATCCCCGGCGCCGAATATTTCGGCTATTATAAGGAAGAGCTGAACCAATGGGGGAATCCTACCGAGACTTTTGTAAAAGTGGAAGATACCAAACTAACCCAAATGGCCGCAGAACAGGGAGCCATCGTCAAGGTCGGTGTCCAATGGAAATCCGAAACTGATAGCAGTGGCACAGAGCTGCTCTATAATGCCAACGATTTTCTGACTAAGGTCGTGCAGGATTACTCCTCTGAGGCAGCAAGCTACGCACTGTGCGTTGATTTGGATCTCTGCTATGCCGATACGACGCGCACCGGTGACATTGTCGGCGGCATCACATTCGATGGAAACAATCACACGATCTACCATGCAAAACGCGGCGAGGCGGCTCCCAGCCAATCCGTGGGCACCATCTACGGCTACGGAGATAACGTGACGGTGAAGAACCTGACCATCGACGGCATGACGGTGGATTACACGGCTACTGTCAGTAGCCCCAACGCGTATCATGCTTTCGGCGCTCTGGCGGGCTTTGTGGGCGACAGGTTCACGGCGGAAAACGTGACGGTCAAACATGTGACCATGAAACTAAACCTGCTTGGCGAGGAAGGGAATGCTTATATCTCCGCCCACCTGCTGCCTGCGGAGTGCATCGGCGGTCTCATCGGCTATGCCAAGGGCAGCGTGACCTTGACTGACTGCAACGTGGAGGATCTGACCGTCAATGTCACCGATATAAATGACAACCGCGGTACGCAGTTCCTGATCGGCGGTCTCATCGGCTACGCGGATGCGCTCTATACGCAGATTCCGGGCGAGAACGAGTATTCTTCTTCCAATGATTACAATGGTGACGGCAGTGTGACCATCACCGGCTGCGCGGTATCGGGTATGACGGTCAACAAGAATCATGCGGCCGGTGCGTCGGTCGGCGGTTTCCTCGGCGGCATCGGAAAGCGCGTTGTTTCGAAGACCGGAACAGAATACTCTGTGACAACCAACATCGATGCTACCAACACATTCCCCGAAGGATTTGAAAACATCGGTAAAGAACCCACAATAAACGATTCCACCGCCAGCAATTCCGCGGCGCGGTCGCTCGATGCTATGCCCGCTGCTTTCGAGGATGAGTCCGACGAGGAAAACACTGCGGCTTGAGCCACGCATCACGAACGCACGATCACACAGAGGAGGGCAGGCAAGCGTACAATCACTTTACCTACCGCACCTACAAGAAAGATGGAGAAGCCTGTACGGGCCACTACATCCGGGAGTGTGTTCTGGACGAGATCGTACTGGAGGACCTGCGCCGGGTGACGAGCGCGGCGCGGGAACATCCGGAAAAGTTCGCCGCCTACATTGGCAGCAAGCAGTCCGCTGAGCTTCAGCGGGAGATCCGCAGGCAGGAGAAAGAGCTGGCAGCCATGCGGAAGCGGAAAGCGGAACTGGATGCGATCTTCAAAAAGCTGTATGAGGACAGTGTGCTGGGCCGCATCACAACAGAGCAGTTCCAGATGCTTTCCGGCAGCTACACGGAAGAACAGAACCTCATCACTGTCGGAATCCCACAGAAAGAGAGTGAGATCCAGCGTCTGCGGGAAACGGCGATTGGAACGGACAGCTTTCTTGATAAAGCAAAGCGGTACACGGATATCACGGAACTGACACCGGAACTGCTGCGGCTGTTTATTGAGAAGATCGTGGTTCACGAGAAAGAGGTAAAGTGGTCTAAGCACGCGCCGCAGACCGTGGAGATCCACTACAACGGCATTGGCTATGTCGGCAGCGGCCAGCTGGATGTGGAAGAAACGATGGAAGCACCGGACCCCCTACAAACCCAGGAAACGGAAGAACCCCGGCAGGCATCGTAGATACGATGACCTGCCGGGGTATCCCAGGAATCACTTGTTACCCCTGTGAGGGGGGAGCAAAATTCTCCGGGAGGTTTACTCTAAACTACATTTATAAGTTATATTTATTACCTTCGGATCTACAGAGTTCCCTGTGTGAACAGGCTTCTCACATGTGCCACTTCTTCTGCGGTGGCTTTCTCCGCCGGCACATAATAAGACTTCTCTCTGGCGATCTGGTACAGTTCCTCCTGGGACTGCTCACAGGCCGTACGGAACTGCTTCAGTGTCTGTTTTAACTCCTTATTCTCCGACTGGGCGATCATTCCCGCATAACGGGTCAGCTCGCCGTTGATTCCGGCCAGAGTATCTGCTACCATTGTCTTTTCCTGCATTCTGCTGCCTCCTTACTGCAAAAACTTCATAAGCTGCTGTTTGTTCTCCATCGCGCTGCGAGCACCCTTTTCAAAAAACTGTTTTACCTTCGGGTCCTCCGCTTCCTTGGCGTACTCCTGCATTTTGCAGTGGGTCGTGTCAAAACCGCCGATCAGATGGCGCAGATTCTGCAGATCTAATTCTGAAATATCACTCATGCTGTTAACCTCCTTTTTCTTATTTGCGAGGTTAGTATGCGCAGAATATTTTTTTATATTCAATAAATATGATACCTACGAATTGTTCCGTGCTATGCACTTCCACAATTCTCCCCACTATTCGCATATCGTGGGATTATCATCCCACTTTTATGCTCATATTGGGGACGGGTCCCAAGGTCTTTCACCCAGCCATGAACAAGCTCATGTGGCTTTAGACCTTTTACCCTGGTATCATTAAATAAAATTGGCAAATATAGATACCGAAATCACGGTCAAAATACCGCAGACCACGATGGACAGACTGCTCATGGCGCCTTCGATCTCACCCAGTTCCATGGCTTTTGCAGTTCCCAGCGCATGAGCACTGGTACCAATGGCAAGACCTTTGGCAATAGGATCCTCGATCTTACACAGGCGGCAGATCGTATCTGCCAGAATATTACCTAAGATTCCGGTGACAATGATGACAACTACGGTAATGGTCACAATACCACCCATTTTTTCAGAAATCCCCATACCAATAGCCGTGGTAATGGACTTCGGCAGAAGCGTTACATACTGCTCATGATTCAGACCGAACATCAGGCTTAAAGCAAAAACGCTCACCATGGCAGTCAGCACGCCGGCGAAGATTCCGCCGAAAATGGCCTTGGGATAAGTCTTTAACAGCTCCAGCTGACGATACAGAGGCACTGCCAGGCTGACCGTTGCCGGAGTCAGGAAAATGCTGATATACTGTGCGCCGTTTGCATAGGTCTCATAATCTATATGGAACAATAACAATACTGCCACGATCAGGATTACGGAGATCAGTAAGGGATTGGCAATGGCTTTTCCAGTCTTCTGTTTGATCCACAGACCGATCTCGTATGTGACCAGTGTAATGGCAATACCGAAAAAAATGGACTGACTTAATATTTCCTTCATTTATCTGTCCTCCTTATCATCTGCGGCAGCTTCCGTTCCGACCGTCTGTATGGCTGCGGCACCTTTATTTTTCTGCCCCCGGATAATATGCTGGGATACCCGGCCTGTCACGATCATGATCAGTACCGTGGATACCACCGTGATCACACAGATGGGAAGCAGCATTTCTTTTAAAGCATCCACACTTACCATGATTCCCACGGTGGCGGGCACGAACATAATGGACATGGCATCCACGAGGAAATCCGCTGCGGTCTCCACCTTTTCCAGCGGGATCAGCTTCGTGATCAGCCCCACCAGCATGATCACCAGACCATAAACGCTGGCTGCGATGGGAAGCGGGATCAGGATCTCCAGAAGCTCTGCCAGAAAGGAGATTCCCAGGATAATCGAAAATTGTTTCACATATTTCATGATATTGTCACCCTACCTGTTAACTTTAGTATTTCATTTCTTTGATGTCGGGGTCAAAAGCCCCCGACTTTGATGCCTACGGATTGCTCCGTGCTA
>ERZ772816.2340-NODE-2340-length-12995-cov-11.137635_pt1 | contig 12995 bp, 10 predicted proteins | sample MGYA00511359_ERZ772816 | MGnify/ENA primary metagenome ERZ772816 (study PRJEB29015, sample SAMEA2737710) | human gut metagenome | biome: human gut; feature: human-associated habitat; material: faeces | place: China | collected 2012 ...
CACGTGATTTGTAATCTCGGGGTCGTTGGTTCGAATCCGACAAGAGGCTCAAAAAGAAAAGAGATGTATCAGCTGATACATCTCTTTTCTTTTTTATATCTCATTACTCACTATCCTTTTTTGATTCTTCTGTATCCATATATGGCGTTATTCCCCAGTTCCTCCTCGATGCGTAGCAGTTGGTTATATTTGGCCATGCGGTCCGAACGGCTCAAGGAACCGGTCTTGATTTGTCCGCTGTTGGTGGCTACGGCAATGTCGGCAATGGTGGAGTCTTCCGTTTCGCCCGAACGGTGTGAGGTAACGGTGGTGTATCCATGGCGGTGTGCCATTTCGATGGCATTCAGAGTCTCTGTCAGGGAGCCGATTTGGTTTACCTTGATGAGTATGGAGTTTGCGCATCCTTTTTCGATGCCCATGGCGAGAAAATCCACATTGGTGACAAACAGGTCGTCACCCACCAACTGGCAGCGGTTTCCGATGCGGTCGGTCAGTTTCTTCCAGCCTTCCCAGTCGTTTTCGCTCATTCCGTCCTCGATAGAGTCTATCGGATATTTGTTGATCAGTTCTTCCAGATAGTCCACCTGTTCGCTGGCTGTACGTTTTTTGCCTTTCTCACCTTCAAATTTGCCATAGTCGTAAATTCCGTCGTGATAGAATTCGGAAGAAGCGCAGTCCATGGCAATCATCACGTCTTTGCCCGGTTCGTAGCCGGCAGCTTTAATGGCGGCAATGATTGAGTCCAAAGCATCTTCTGTTCCTGCCAGGGCGGGAGCAAAGCCGCCTTCATCGCCGACGGCGGTGCTGAGGCCGCGGTCGTGCAGCACCTTCTTCAAGGCGTGGAACACTTCTGCGCCCATGCGCAGGCCTTCACGAAAAGAAGTTGCCCCTACCGGGCGTATCATAAATTCCTGAAAAGCAATAGGGGCGTCACTGTGCGAACCGCCGTTGATGATGTTCATCATCGGAACAGGCATCACGTAGGTGTTTGTTCCGCCTATATAGCGATAGAGGGGGACGTCAAGATAGGCTGCGGCTGCTTTGGCTACGGCAAGTGAAACGCCCAGAATGGCATTGGCGCCCAGATTGGACTTGGTTTTTGTACCGTCCAGTGCCAGCATGGCATGGTCGATGCTCATTTGTTCAAGGGCCGACATACCGACCAGTTTGGGAGCGATGATGTTGTTGATGTTGTTGACGGCTTTCAGCACACCTTTGCCGCCGTAGCGTTTTTTGTCGCCGTCGCGCAGTTCCAAAGCCTCATGTTCGCCGGTGGATGCGCCGGAGGGTACGGAAGCCCGGCCGGTGAAGCCCGACTCCAAAATCACATCAACTTCCACAGTGGGGTTTCCTCTTGAATCGAGGATTTCACGTCCGATAATCTTTTCTATTTTCATCTTTTTTTGTTTTAAGTGTAAATTCTATGAACAATAACAAACGAAGGTGGAAAATGGTTCGGACTTTCCCTTATGACTGTGATTTTAAAAAGTTCGCCCTACGATGCTTCCGCCCAATGCTGCGAATATGCCCAGCAGGATACTTAATAGAGTATATGTGGCGAACAGTCCGTAGAATCCTTGTTTCATCAGGATCAATCCGTCATTGGAGAATGTGGAAAAGGTGGTGAAGCCGCCGCACAATCCGGTGGTCAGCAACATGCGTACTTCCGTAGATAGGTTGAAACGTGCGGACAAGGCATAGAACAGCCCTATCAGAAAACTTCCGGTTATGTTGACGGCAAACGTGGCCCAGGGAAAGGAGTAGGGCACTATCCGTTCGTGAAGGGCCATTTGTACGCAATAGCGTAATAGGCTGCCGGTGCCGCCGCCCAGAAATACGGCTATCAGTATTTTAGTCATGATGCTTGTTTTTTTTTGAGTATGTTTCAGGTTGCAAAGGTAATGAAGGCAGGGGAATTTCAACCAATCTTCGGGTGGGTTTTATGGGGTGGATGGAGATTTACTAAAACGTTGGGGGAGATTTAGTAAATCATTGCCGGAGATTTAGTAAATCGTCGGAGGGGTTTGAGTAAGCAGATAAAGAGAGGGCCGGGCAGGCGGTGTATTCGTTGGGTGAATACAGCCGGTTCCGGCTGTAAACCGAACCTGAGGGTTTAAGCGCTTAATTGTAGAGAGCATATCAGAGTCGGGCATTGATAATCTGTGATTTATCAGTCCGGATTGTAGAGATTGCCCCTGTTTCTTTCAAATTCCTTTCCCGCCTGATTTTTACTGTTGTAGAGATGCCTTTTTGTTAACTGTTTGCTGTTTAGGCGTTTACGCAAAATGGTTGTAGATGCCCTTTCCTTGCGTTTCCGTCATTCTCCCCCTAACTTTGCAACATCGGATTTGAGAAACAAATGCAGAACTGTTGAGGCCTCGCAGTGAACTTTCGCTTCTTGAAAAAGATAAAGGGCTCCGGCCTGTTACATTATTATATAATAACCTTTTAAAACATTAAAAATTATGGGACTTCAGTATGTAGTAGCTAAACGTGTATTCGGTTTCGACAAGGATAAAAATGTGAAGTATGTAGCCAAATCCGTAGGGTCAGGCGAGTTAGGCACTGATAAATTGTGTGCCAAAGTGAGCCGTATCCTCGGTATCCACAGGAAAACGGTGGATTTGGTGGCTGCCGGCCTTGTAGACATCATGTCGGAAGAAATAGAGGACGGAAAGACTGTCCGTTTAGGAGATTTCGGGCTTTTCCGCCCTTCTTTTGTGGGAAAATGCGCCGATACGCAAGAGGGGGTGACGGCAAGCAATATTGTGCGTAAGCGTATTCTCTTCTTTCCGGGAAAGGCCTTCAACGCGATGCTGGACAAGATGAGCGTCACCCGGATGGCAATGCCCGATACGGATTATACCGACGGCAGCCAGGGCAATGAAGGCAAGCCTGAAAATCCGGATATATCCGGTGGAGGTGAAGAAGAGGATCCTTTGGGATAAAGCCGAATCCTCCGAACCGGTAAGAAGATGAAGATGAGAATGAAGGGCAGTGGTGTCCTTCATTCTTATGCAAACGTTTTCTGACAAATTATCCGGATTTTATGCGATTGCTTCCTATATAATTCCTTATCCTGCTTATATTTGTGGCACGATAACTAATTAAAATACCATAGCATGAGAAACATGAAGACTATTTTCACTAAACTGGCCTGCTTCCTGCTCGCCCTTTTCATGAGCGGCGCAGCAATGGCCGAGAGCATTACTTCGCCTGACGGCCAACTCCGATTGAACTTTTCGGTAAATCCCCAGGGTGAACCTGTTTACGAACTTTCCTACAAAGGAAAAGCGGTTATTAAGCCTTCGAAACTCGGTCTGGAACTGAAAAATGATCCGGGATTGATGAACGGATTTACTTTGGCCGGTACCGAAACCTCTACGTTTGATGAAACCTGGGAACCGGTGTGGGGTGAAGTAAAACAAATCCGTAACCACTATAATGAAATGGCCGTAACGCTGAATCAGAAGGCGCAGGACCGCAATATCATCATTCGTTTCCGCCTCTTTGACGACGGTCTCGGCTTCCGTTACGAGTTCCCTTTGCAGAAGAACTTGAACTACTTTGTTATCAAGGAAGAACGTACCCAATTTGCTATGGCGGGCGACCATAAGGCGTTTTGGATACCGGGCGACTACGATACGCAGGAGTATGACTACATGGAGTCCAAACTTTCCGAAATACGCGGATTGATGGAGGAAGCTGTCACAGGCAACGCCTCGCAGACACAATTCTCTCCGACAGGTGTGCAGACCTCCCTTCAGATGAAGACGGCAGACGGATTGTACATCAACCTGCATGAAGCAGCTTTGGTGGACTATTCTTGTATGCACCTGAACCTGGACGACAAGAACCTGGTTTTTGAGTCTTGGCTGACCCCCGATGCAGTGGGTGACAAAGGTTATATGCAGGCTCCCTGCAAGTCGCCATGGCGTACGGTTATTGTCAGCGATGACGCACGCGACATCCTTGCTTCCAAGCTGACTCTGAACCTGAACGAGCCTTGTGCCTATGAAGATGTTTCTTGGATTAAACCGGTGAAATATGTAGGCGTATGGTGGGAAATGATTGCCGGCAAAAGCACTTGGGCATATACGGACGAACTGCCCTCCGTCAAGCTGGGCGAAACGGACTATTCCAAGACAAAGCCCAACGGACGTCATGGCGCCAACAATGAAAACGTGAAGAGATATATCGACTTTGCGGCTGCCAACGGTTTCGACCAAGTGCTGGTGGAAGGTTGGAACGAAGGCTGGGAAGACTGGTTCGGACATTCCAAAGATTATGTTTTCGACTTTGTAACCCCATACCCCGATTTCGATGTAAAGATGCTGAACGCTTACGCCAAGAGCAAAGGTGTGAAGCTGATGATGCATCATGAAACATCTTCTTCCGTCCGCAATTACGAACGCCACATGGACAAAGCCTATCAGTTCATGGTGGATAATGGTTATAATGCAGTGAAAAGCGGCTATGTAGGCAATATCATTCCGCGCGGAGAACACCACTACGGACAGTGGATGAACAACCACTATCTCTATGCCGTGAAGAAAGCCGCCGATTATAAGATTTGCGTCAACGGCCACGAAGCCGTACGCCCCACAGGTCTGTGCCGTACCTATCCTAACCTGATTGGCAACGAATCGGCCCGCGGAACCGAATATGAAGCCTTTGGCGGTAGCAAGCCGTTCCACACCACATTGCTTCCCTTTAACCGTCTTATCGGTGGCCCGATGGACTACACTCCGGGCATTTTCGATACCAAACTGGATTTTATGGGCGATTTGCCTCATGGGCAGGTGCAGACTACGCTTGCCAAGCAGCTGGCTCTTTATGTCACCCTTTACAGCCCTTTGCAGATGGCTGCCGATTTGGTTGAGAACTACGAGAAGCATATGGATGCTTTCCAGTTCATCAAAGATGTTGCCGTAGATTGGGACGACAGCAGGTATATCGAAGCGGAACCGGGTGACTATATCACCGTAGCGCGCAAGGCGAAAGGTACCGATAACTGGTTTGTTGGCGGCATTACGGATGAAAATGCCCGTACTGCCAACTTTACTCTCGACTTCCTGACGCCGGGCAAGCAATATGTGGCTACTTTGTATGCCGATGGCAAAGATGCCGACTACAAAGAAAATCCCACTTCCTATCAAATAAAGAAAGGCATTGTGACCAATAAGACAAAGATGTCTGTCAAGGAGGCACGTAGCGGTGGTTTTGCTTTGAGCTTGATTGAGGCTGCTCCTGCCGATAAGAAAACTGTGAAGAAATGGAAATGATTAAGGTAAAAAGAGTTTCCGATTAGGCATTAGTTGGCTCCTTGCCGGATTTGAAGTCCGGCAGGGAGTTTTTTTATAAACTTCACTTATCCGTCCGAAGTGCTTATACCTTTGATTGCAAACTGAGTTATTCTTTTTGTTTGTTCTTCCTGCATCGGGCTGTTTGCTCTTCATGCATCGGGCTTGCCTGCGAAAATAAGTTTTTTTAGAAATTGTATTGGCAGAATATGGCGCTAACAAAGAAACTTCTTTGTACCTTTGCACACGTTAATAAAATAACTAATAACACAAGGAACTTATGGGAGGTTTTTTCGGAACAGTCGCCAAAGCAAGTTGCGTGGCAGATCTGTTTTACGGTACGGATTATAATTCGCATTTAGGGACAAAACGTGGTGGCTTGGCTACTTACGATCAGGAAGAAGCGGTGTTTAAGCGCTCTATTCACAATCTGGAAAGTACCTATTTCCGAACGAAGTTTGAAGATGAATTGGACAAATTCAAAGGAAATTCCGGCATTGGAATCATCAGCGACACAGATCCTCAACCTCTCATCTTAAATTCCCACCTCGGTCGTTTTGCCATTGTAACGGTTGCCAAGATTGTGAATCTGCAAGAACTGGAAGCCCAACTTCTGGAACAAAATATGCACTTCGCCGAATTGAGCTCCGGCAAAACCAATCAGACAGAACTTATAGCCCTGCTCCTGATACAAGGCAGAAACTTTGTGGAGGGCATCGAAAATGTATATAAGCATATCAAGGGTTCGTGCTCCATGCTGCTGCTTACGGAAGACGGCATTATTGCCGCCCGCGACCATTGGGGGCGTACTCCGGTCGTTATTGGTAAGAAAGACGGAGCTTATGCCGCAACAAGCGAGTCGAGCAGTTTTCCGAACTTGGGTTACGAGATAGACCGCTATTTGGGACCGGGAGAGATTGTCCGTCTGCATGCCGATAGGGTGGAGCAAATGCGCAAGCCCAATGAAGGAATGCAGATATGTTCTTTCCTGTGGGTTTATTACGGTTTTCCTACTTCGTGCTATGAGGGCAAGAATGTGGAGGAAGTGCGCTTTTCCTCCGGTCTGAAAATGGGACAGACCGATACCTCGGAGGTGGATTGTACTTGTGGAATTCCTGACTCCGGTGTGGGCATGGCGCTGGGATATGCCGAAGGAAAAGGTGTTCCCTATCATCGGGCCATTTCGAAATACACGCCTACATGGCCTCGCAGCTTTACTCCCAGCAGGCAGGAGTTGCGCTCACTGGTGGCGAAGATGAAGCTCATCCCTAATAGGGCTATGCTGGAAGGTAAGCGCTTGCTGTTCTGTGACGATTCCATTGTGCGTGGAACCCAGTTGCGCGATAATGTAAAGGTGCTTTACGAGTATGGAGCCAAAGAAGTCCACATACGCATCGCTTGTCCACCGTTGATATACAGTTGTCCGTTTGTAGGTTTCACTGCATCCAAAGGCGATTTGGAATTAATAACCCGTCGTGTCATCAAGGAACTGGAAGGGGATGAAAATAAGAATCTTGAGAAGTATGCCACTACCGGTTCGCCGGAGTATGAGAGAATGGTAGAGGTTATTCGCGAACGTTTCGGGCTTTCTTCCCTAAAATTCAATACTTTGGAAACATTGGTGGAAGCCATCGGACTTCCTAAGTGTAAACTGTGCACCCATTGTTTTGACGGTAGCAGTCATTTCTGATTGACAAATTGCTGCTGAAGAATAAAAAAGAGGCGTGAATTGCTTGGCAGTTCACGCCCCTTTTTTTAACTTTACGGCAGTAAAATAGTGATTAGGGTTTAGTGATAAGTGATTAATGCCGTTCGGATAAAAGGAGGGCGCGGTTGTAGCCTACTGACCGTTAATCGTTCATCACTAACCACTAATCGCTAATCACTAATCACTAACTATAATCACTATCATCATGACTTTAGTAGAACGTTTTTTAAAGTATGTAAGTTTCGATACGCAATCGAATGAGGAGAGTGGGGTAACACCGAGTACTTCAGGGCAAATGGTGTTTGCTAAATATCTGAAGGAAGAATTGGAGGCTTTGGGCTTGGAAGAGGTCACGCTGGATGAGAACGGTTATCTGTTCGCCACCCTTCCTGCCAATACAGATAAGTCTGTACCTGTCGTGGGGTTCATTGCCCACATGGATACAAGCCCCGATATGAGTGGTAAGGATGTCTCCCCGCGTATTGTGGAGAATTACGATGGCAAGGATATTGTTCTTTGCGAAGAGGGGAAAGTGGTCCTTTCGCCTGCCCAATTTCCCGAACTGCTCGACCACAAAGGGGAAGACCTGATTGTCACCAACGGAAAGACCTTGCTGGGTGCTGACGATAAAGCCGGCATTGCCGAGATTGTTTCGGCGATGGTATATCTGAAAGAGCATCCCGAAATCAAGCATGGCAAAATCCGTATCGGTTTTAATCCCGATGAGGAAATCGGTTTGGGAGCGCATAAGTTCAATGTTGAACAATTCGGCTGTGAATGGGCCTATACTATGGATGGCGGTGAAGTGGGTGAGTTGGAGTTTGAGAACTTCAATGCTGCTTCTGCCAAGATTGTTTTCAAAGGGCGCAATGTGCATCCCGGATATGCCAAACATAAGATGATAAACTCTATCCGCGTGGCCAACCGGTTTATGTCTATGCTCCCCAGTCACGAAACACCGGAGCATACCGAGGGATATGAGGGATTCTATCATCTCATCGGCATTACGGGGGAAGTGGAGAAAACCACTGTTGCTTACATCATTCGCGACCACGACCGGAGTCGTTTTGAAAGCCGCAAAAAGGAATTTGAACATCTTGTCCGTAAGATTAATGCGGAATATGGCGAAGGTACAGCCGTACTCGAACTGCACGACCAGTATTATAATATGCGCGAGAAGATTGAACCGGTAATGCATATCATCGACACCGCCTTCAAAGCAATGGAAGCAGCCGGCGTGAAACCGCGTGTAAAAGCCATTCGTGGCGGTACGGACGGTGCGCAGCTGTCATTTAAGGGGCTGCCTTGTCCCAATATATTTGCCGGTGGCCTGAATTTCCATGGACGTTACGAATTCGTTCCTGTTCAGAGCATGGAGAAGGCTATGAAGGTTATTGTCAAAATAGCTGAACTTGTTGCCGCCGATAAATAAATCTTATTTTTTAACTCATAAATCACTGACTTCTACCATGAAAACCACTCCGTTTACAGAAACACATATCTCGCTGGGGGCTAAGATGCACGAATTTGCGGGATACAATATGCCTATTGAATATTCCGGCATCATCGATGAACATCTCACTGTTTGTCAAGGTGTCGGTGTGTTCGATGTCTCCCACATGGGAGAGTTTTGGGTGAAAGGTCCGCATGCATTGGACTTTTTGCAGAAAGTGACTTCTAATAATGTGGCGGCGCTTACTCCCGGTAAGGTGCAATACACCTGTTTTCCAAACGAGGATGGAGGCATTGTGGACGACCTGCTTGTTTATCAGTATGAACCCGAGAAATACTTGTTGGTTGTCAATGCTTCCAACATAGAGAAGGACTGGAACTGGTGTGTGGCCCATAATACGGAGGGAGCTGAACTCGAAAATGCATCTGACCGCATGGCGCAGCTCGCAGTGCAAGGGCCGAAAGCTGTTGAGGCGTTGCAGAAGTTGACGCCTATCAATCTTTCCGAGCTTCCGTACTATACTTTTACGCATGGTGAGTTTGCAGGAGAACCGGATGTCATTATTTCCAATACCGGCTATACCGGTGCGGGTGGTTTTGAACTTTATTTTTATCCGGAAGTAGCCATGAAGATATGGAATGCTGTGTTTGAAGCAGGTGCTGAGTTTGGTATCAAGCCTATCGGCTTGGGAGCTCGTGATACGCTTCGTCTTGAAATGGGATTCTGCTTGTATGGAAATGATCTGGATGATACGACCTCGCCTATCGAAGCCGGATTGGGGTGGATTACCAAATTTGTAGAGGGTAAGAACTTTATCAATCGTCCGATGCTGGAGAAGCAGAAAACGGAAGGTACGGTACGTAAGCTGGTAGGCTTTGAGATGATAGACCGCGGTATCCCCCGTCATGGTTATGAATTGCAGAGCATGGAGGGCGCCCCCATTGGCGTGGTTACTTCGGGCACGATGTCTCCCACGCGTAAGGTTGGTATAGGAATGGGGTATGTAAAGCCTGAATATAGTAAGATAGGTACGGAAATTTGTATTGACATGCGCGGACGCAAGCTGAAAGCAGTGGTGGTTAAGCCGCCGTTCCGTAAAGGTTGATAAAGAAGTAACAAAAAAAGGGAATCTGATATAGATTCCCTTTTTTCTGCTTAAAAAAAACAGATTATTTCTTGCGATTACCGTAACGGCTCATGAACTTATCAACACGACCGGCTGTGTCAACCAACTTAGACTTACCTGTATAGAACGGGTGAGAAGTGCTGGAGATTTCCAGTTTTACCAATGGATAAGTTTCGCCTTCGAACTCGATAGTCTCTTTGGTATTTACTGTAGAACGAGACAAGAACACGTCACCGTTTGACATATCTTTAAATACTACCGGACGGTAATTTTCAGGATGAATACCTTTTTTCATTTCGATATTTGTTTTTTAATTTATATTCTGTTACTATTTTGGTAATAAATAGTGTAATGGTCTTTTTCAGAGCGCAAAGATAATACTTTTCTATGAAATGAAAAAGGTTTTTGAAAAAAAATCAGGAAGTTACCCGGAACTTCCTGATTTAAAGAGAGAGTCTTTTTATTCAAAGGTCATAGTCGCTTTGAACTCTTCCCCATGCTCTTTTGCATTAACTTGCAGGGTTTTCGGATAATCACCTTCGAATGTATAAGCAAAAGTAAAGAAACCATTGCTATTGTCTTTGTTCAGGTTTTCCGGCAGTTTACCTAAGATGCCTGTCATTGCGGCAAGCCAGTCTCCGAAATCGAACATATCAAAAATATCGGGTGAATAGGTGGGGATTAAAAATCCGCCTTTGTTTTTTTCGGCGGTATAAGTATAAGCGGATGAATGAGTGTCATAGGCGCCCGGAGCCAAAGCCTTGTCGTTGTCATCAAATTTGTTGTCCTGATTATGGTCGTGCACATATACAGTATTGCCTTCGTTGTCTTGATAAGACTTGTCGGTACAGATATGCTTGGAACCACTAATGGTAGATGTGACATTGCCGTTCTCCCATACTGCATTGCAATAAGCGGTCATTTCTCCTCCTTCATATCGGCGTACGGAAATGAGCTGGCGGGCATTGTTGTAAGTGTAACGTTGCGTAATGATGGCTTTGCCTATCTTGACTTGAAGATCGGTTGCAAGTCCGGCAGTATTGAGAGTATAGGTACATGCAATATTGCCTGTTGCTTCCAACTCTTCTCCGGGGAGATCAAAACTGATTTTCTGGTTTTCGTATTTAATGGACAGTTCTTGTGTCTTGCCGTCAATATCCACAGATAACTTGACCAACCTGTTCTTGTCATCATAGGTAAAGGTGTAGTTCATAACCCCTTCATCTCCAAAGTCGGGGATATATGTTTTAAGACGTTTCCCTGTCCGGGTCGGCGGAGTTTCGATCTTTTGCTCGGTGGTAGTTACGGTAAACGGATCTTTGCCGGTAGGAGTAATGGTAATCTCACTTTCCGTTTGCTTAATGTCCTTGATTTCGATTTTTCCGAAATCGGTTAAAGACAGAATACGCAAATCATCGGATACCGTATAGGTTCCTTCTATTATATAAATGCCGTTCGCTTCTTCGGAACGCGTTGCGATTTTTGTTTTTGTAAGTAGGGAATAGTGTTTTTCTTCGTTGAGTTCCAAAGAAATGTAGTCGGAGGTTTCGGGAAATGTCCATGTTTTGGCTACGGCCTTTATCAAATCGGCTTCGGTTGCCGGATAGGTGGCGTCAGGTTCGTTTGTAGCTGCATCCTGTGTTACTGCCAGCATTATGCTTTTTGCACTTCCTGCAGAAATAGTAATGGTAGCCGGTGCGGGGGATGTTTCAGTCGTATTAGGATCTGCTTTTACGATTAATTTGTTTTTGTCTTGTGTTACTTTACACCAGTTTTGATTGGAAATTGCAGTCCAGCTGTCTTGGTTGGTCGTAACATTAATTTCATGCGATTCAGTAGCTGCGGCTGTGAAGTGCAGCGCAGTAGCGGGATCAATCGAGAGAGTGGGAGCCGGGATGGGAGGAGCGTTGTCATCGCCGCAGGAGGTCATGATACACATTAATAGCATGCTCATGTAGAAAACTTTGTTTTTCATAATGTAGATTTTGTTTGTAAGTTTATAAATTAGGGAACATCTTTTTTATGGTATTTTACAAATTTAATATATTTTTGCATTAAACACAAGCAAAAAGCCGTTTTTTTTATCGAATGTGTTGATAGATGGATATCTTTGCGGAATAATTGTATAAACTAATATGAGGAAAGTTACTTTTTTATTTTCTTTTTGTTTCTGCGTTATAGTGGCGGTAGCCCAGAACACAGAACGTAAGCTGTATAGTATAGCTTTTTATAATCTTGAGAATTTGTTTGATACCATTCATGATGCAGGTAAGAACGATCATGATTTTTTGCCTGATGGCAGTTATCAGTGGACAGCGAAGAAATACGAATCTAAACTGCATAATTTGTCGATGGTGCTGGGTTCGTTGTCGCGAAATCTGGTTCCCGAAGGTCCGGCTGTTATTGGTGTGGCAGAAGTGGAGAACCGCAGGGTGCTGACGGATCTCGTCAGTCAGCCGGCCATTTCCAATTATAAGTTTATTCATTATGAAGGACCTGACAAACGAGGCATCGACTGTGCGTTGCTGTATGACCCGCAGCAGTTCACCGTTACAAATTCCAAGTTGATACTCTCCACCCCGTTTGAGGGGGATACGGTGCACCTGACGCGTGGATTTCTGATTGTAGACGGTCGGTTGGCTGATGAGCGTGTGTGTGTCATCGTAAATCATTGGCCTTCTCGTGGTGCAAAATCACCGGTGCGCGTGCATGCTGCCAAGCAGGTGAAAGCACTTACAGACTCTTTGCTGCGTGAAGATAAGAAGTTGAAACTTTTTGTAATGGGGGATATGAACGATGACCCTATGGATGAAAGCATGCAGACTTTGGGAGCACGCAAGTACATCTCGGGAATGAAAGCAAAACAGTTCTATAATCCTTGGTGGAAAACGCTGGAGGATAAGGGAGTGGGAACCTTGCTTTATCGGGGCAAATGGAATTTGTTCGATCAGATTGTGCTGTCAAGACCATTGGTGAAAACAAAAAAAGGGCTGCGTTATGACCATAATGAAGTCTTTATCCGCGATTATCTGATCCAGCAGGATGGTAAATACAAAGGCTCACCTTTACGTACTCATGGCGGACGTGTGTGGCTGAACGGTTATAGCGATCACTTGCCTACGATTATCTATTTGAAAAAATAATATATAATAATGTGTAAATAGGGGGCCGGAAAGTAAACTTGCTTTCCGGCTTTTTTGTTTATGAGGTTGAGAACGCAAAAGGCAGTAACGGGCAGACAGATGCAAAAGCATTGTAATATGGAGATTACAATATTCTGTTAATTCAAGCCAATAGCTTTAAAATAGAATAGATTTGATAGATAAATAGAGATATTTTATTCTTCTCTCGTTCTTCTTTTTAAAGGATAATGCTTACTTTTGCGTAGAATTTTAATTCACTAAC
>ERZ772816.2362-NODE-2362-length-12855-cov-2.804453_pt1 | contig 12855 bp, 9 predicted proteins | sample MGYA00511359_ERZ772816 | MGnify/ENA primary metagenome ERZ772816 (study PRJEB29015, sample SAMEA2737710) | human gut metagenome | biome: human gut; feature: human-associated habitat; material: faeces | place: China | collected 2012 ...
CCGAATTTACCCCGGATGCCGTCCATGGCCTTTTCCAGCTTCTCCAGCTTGTCCCGGCGGGGGGCGGCGCCGGCGGCGAACAGATCGAGCTGTTCGCCCGCCTCGCCCTCCTCCACCAGGGCCTGGGCGGTGAGGGTGAGGGCGCGCACGGGGGCGTTCTCCCTCCAGGCGGCGCGGATGAGTTCCATAGCCGTCTCGGTCAGCTCACGGGCCACATAGGTGGGGGCGCTCAGCCGTTTCTGGCGGCAGATGTCCTTGAAATTGGGGTCGCGGATGGTCACCTGGAGGGTGGTGCACTTGAGGCCGTGGCCCCGCAGGCGGACAGCCACCTCGTCGGCTAGCTCAGTGACTCCGGCGTGGAGCTCCGCCCATCCCACCAGATTGCGGGGAAAGGTGAGTCCGTTGCCCACCGATTTGGGGCCGGGCTGCTCCCGGGCGGGCACCACGGGGGAATGCTCCGCCCCAGTAGCGTAGTCGTGGAGGGTGCAGCCCTGCCTGCCCAGGATGGAGGCAGCGGCTTCCCGGTCGAGGCGGGCCAGATCCCCGATGGTGTGCACGCCGTAGTGCTCCAGCGCGGCGGCGGCCGACCGCCCCACAAAGAGCAGGGAGGTGATGGGCAGGGGCCAGAGCAGCTCCTGGTAGTTCTCCCGGGAGATCACCGTGGTGGCGTCCGGCTTTTTGTAGTCGCTGCCCATCTTGGCGAAGATCTTGTTGAAGGATACCCCCACCGATACCGTCAGGCCCAGTTCCTCCCGCAGCACCCGGCGGATCTCGTCGGCCAGGGCCTTGGCGTCTCCGCCGAAGAGGTGGAGGGAGCCGGTTATATCCAGCCAGCTCTCGTCGATGGAGAAGGGCTCCACCAGGTCGGTGTACCGCTCGTACACCGCGTTGACCCGCCTGGAGTAGTCCCGGTACTTCCAGTGGTGGGCGGGGAGGAGCACCAGCTCCGGGCACTTGCGCCGGGCCTGCCAGATGGTCTCGGCGGTCTGCACCTTGTACCGCTTGGCGGGCTCGTTCTTGGCCAGGATGATCCCGTGGCGGGAATTTGGATCGCCGCACACCGCCACCGGTCTGTCCCGGAGCTCCGGGTGGTCCAGCAGTTCCACCGAGGCGTAAAAGCTGTTCAGATCGCAGTGCAGGATGATGCGGTCCATGGCCCCGCCTCCTTTCTCACTTCTATTATAGCACATCTGTTCGTTCCTGAAAAGGGAGAAGGGATGGGAAGGTTTTGACATACCGGCGCGGGGAGGCGGAGGGACGGATATGGGCCGCAGTAAAAGGCGCGGGGACGGTATCCGCCCCCGCGCCTGTGGTGTTCAAATTTACAGAATCCCCATCAGCACCAAGGCCAGCACCACAAAGGTCGCCAGCAGGGCCAGGGAGAACAGGAGGAACCCGGCGCTCAGCTTGCCCTTGCCCTCGACAGGCGCATGGGACTCCGGTACCAGCCGGGCCTTCCGCAGGGCGGTGACCACCGGCTTGTAGAGCAGCAGGATCAGCGCCATGTTCAGGCCGCCCTTCACCAGGTTGAAGGGCAGGAACACCGGGATCAGCATGGGGACCACGATTTCCTCGCGATCCATTCCCATGTAGATGGGCGTGATGAGATAGTTCCACAGCAGCATCACCACGGTGAGGCAAACAGTGCCCAGGGCCAGACCGATGACGGCGCCCTTGCGGGTGTGGAACTTCTTGTAGACGAAGGCGGCGGTGCAGCAGAAGGCGCAGGTGGCCAGCACGTTCATGATGCAGCCGATGGGGCCGGTGTCGCTGACGGTGAACATCTCCACCACGGCCACCACGATGGAGATGACGGCGGCGGACAGAGGTCCGAAGAGGAAGGCGCCGATGCAGATGACCGTGTCCTTCAGGTCCATCTGCAGGAAGCCGGACACCTGTGGCAGCATCTTGCTGAGGAGCATCACCACATAGGCGATGGCCGCCAGCATGGCCAGGGAGGTGATGGTTCGGACGTTTGTTGCGGGCCGGGAGGGGTTCTTGATGGCGTTGGCATTGGGTTCAGACATAAAAATACACTCCTTTTCGTTGCTTGAAAACACCCTGGACGCTTTGGCTTCTCCAAGGTGATCCACGCAACGCAGGAGCGCGAACAAACGCGCGGCCACGCCGCACTCATCTTCTTCCATCCAGACTGTAACTGTTGGTCCCGGAGTTTCACCGAGTCAGCGCCTGTGCATACGCGCAGGCGGTCGCGGACTGTACCGCCAGTGGGGAATTTCACCCCGCCCTGAAGACAAAGTATTCAGTTGCTTTCTAGCCATAGTATATGACAGCGCGGAAGAAATTGCAAGTCCCTAAATGAAAAAACGGCAAATTTCCCGTGGGTCTTTACAAACAAGAACGGATGTTCTATACTGAATCAAAGACCAGAAGGAGGGAGGCGGAGACCATGCGGGGGCGGCAGTCGGCCTGCTGCTTTACCGGGCACCGGCCCGGTAAGCTGCCATGGCGGTATAACGAGGAGGACCTGCGCTGCGTGTTGCTCAAGGCCCGCATCGCAGACGCGGTGGAGGCGGCCTATCAGGAGGGATTCCGTCACTTTCTCTGCGGCATGGCCCTGGGCTGTGACCTGTATTTCTGCGAGTGCGTCCTCCGCCTGCGCCAGATGCACCCGGACGTGACGGTGGAGGCGGCCGTCCCATGTCCCTCCCAGGCGGATGCCTGGCCGCCGGACCAGCGGCGGCGGTATGAGCGGCTGGTGGCTGCCTGTGACTTTGAGACCCTGGTGTCCGCCTGCTACACCCCCGCCTGTATGCAGCGGCGGGACCGGTATATGGTGGACCACGCCGCGCTGCTGATCGCCGCCTTTGACGGGTCTCCCGGCGGAACCCGGTACACGGTGGAGTACGCCATGCGCCGGGGGCTGGAGATCGTGGACCTGCCCATTGTGCTGGAGCCCGCCCGATAGGCCGGGGCGCTTGGATGCGGAGACGTCCGGTGCCTCGGCTTTTTTCTTGCAATATGGGCCGGAGCCGTTGCGCGGGGAGCCCTGTTGTGGTATGTTGGAGAGGAAGGCAATCTGAGATTGCGGAACTTCCATGCTTGGTTGCTGGTATGCAACCGGGCGGCCTGATAAGCTGAAGGCATCCAAGAGAAGGGAGAATGCCTATGACATTCGGAGAGAAGCTGCAATCCCTCCGGCAGAGAGCCGGCATGAGCCAGGACGCGCTGGCCGAGCGCCTGCAGGTGAGCCGGCAGGCCGTCAGCCGCTGGGAACGGGACGAGACCATGCCGGAGACGGACAAAGTGGTGGCCCTGGCGGATATTTTCGGTGTGACAACAGACTATCTGCTCCGCCTCCAGCCGGAGCAGACGGAGCCGGAGGAGAAGCAGCCGCCGCCCCAGGAACGGAAGGACTGGGTGGAGCGTTTTTTGGCCTTTAGCAAGCGGAAGTGGTACCTGCTGGGATGGGTGCTGATCGCCTGGGGCGTATTGGATCTGGTGCAGCTGGCGCTGTTTTATCTGGCGTACCGGGGGATGCTGGGCGGATTCACGGGTCTGATCGGCTGGGATATGGCGGAGATGGGCGGAGTGAATCTGCTTGACGTGTTCCCGGCAGGTGTGCTGCTGTTCCCGGCCCTGTACGCCGCCGTGAAGATCGCGGCGGGGGTGCTGGTGCTGTATTTCGGAAAAAGGCATGTACAAAAGAAGCGGGAGGAGGAAATGCAGTGAAGGGAATCTTTTGGGGGTTCTTCTTGATCTTTATCAATTTTTATGTGACAATCAACGGACATACACTGAATCTGCTGCCGACCTTTGCGGGTTATATCTTACTCTATCGGGCAGCAGGGGAATTGTTGGGAGAGAGCGGTCGATTCGGGAAACTCCGCCCCTTTGCTGTGGCTGTGGCCATATACACGGGTATCCTGTGGGTGGGAGACTTGCTGGGCGTGACCGGCGCAAACTGGCTGAGTACGCTCCTGGAGCTGGCTGCTCTGGCGGTCGCCCTGTATATTTCCTGGAGCGTGATCCAGGCCATTTTGGAGATGGAGACCCATTATGGGACAGATCTGAACGGCACTTCGGCACGGACCGCCTGGTTTGTCCTGTTGGCGGCACAGATTGCCGGAACGCTGGGCGGCCTGCTGCTGGACGCTTTGGCACTGATGGCCCTGATTGCCCTGCTGGTGGGCATCATCTGGTTTCTCGCGGCACTGTGGAAGTGCGCCGGGCTCTATGACGGCCTGCCGCCCAAGGACGCCGGCCTGGAAAACCTGTGAGAGACCGAGAGGAGAGAGACCGCCATGCGAAAGGTACTGCCCATGTCCCGCATCCGGGAGATGGAGCCCTATATGGACGCCAAGGTGCTGGACTACATCCACGAGGGGCAGATCGAAGCGTTTGAGGGCTTTGAGGACTTCGATCTGATCGCCTTTGACTGGTACGACGTGCGCAGCGAGCGGACGGCAGCATCCCAGATGCTGCTGTATCTGGACCGGGAGGACCTGTTTGTCTTCTGTGAGGACGACGCAGCGGAGGACGCCGCCCAGGCGGCCCTGCTGGTGCCGGAGGAAGAGGCACTGTCCAACGAGCAGGTGCTCCACCGCTTCTTCGTCCGGCTGCTGAGGGGGGATATGGCCCATCTGGACCGGCTGGAGGCGGACATCAGCGATGGGGAGACAGAGGTGCTCACCGGTGCCCATGAGGCGTATCTGGACCGGATCATCGCTTGGCGGCAGGAGCTGCTGCGGCTGAAGCGGTACTACGAGCAGCTGGATTCCATCTTTGACGAGCTGGCGGAGAACGACAACAGCCTGCTGGGCAAGCAGAACACCCGCCGCTTTGCAAACTTGGGCAATCGGATGGAGCGGTATCTGAACGCGGTCCAGTCCCTGCGGGAGTCCGTGGCCTCGCCCCAAGCCCGTTTCCGTTCCGCCTTGCGCGGAATATACAGATACACCCCGTCGGCATATTGCTGGATCGCGTCCAGCAGTTCGCGGGGAAGTATCCGGTCGGCGTTGGTATAGCTCACTACCTTGCCCACTCCTTGCATGAATTTTCATGTGAGGATGAGCAAAGGCCGCCTGCTTCAATCTTCAGCTCGTCGCGCAGCAGCCTTTGCTACGGGCGGGCAAGATCCTCTGCTTTCGTAAATCCGTTTGTCATACAACGTATCCTAAAAAGAGCGCACGGTATGCGCGGTGGGTTTGCCGCCGTCGGTTGCGGCGGATGTTGAAACAAGGAATGCACTTCATGTTTTCCGTATGTCAGGGCACGGCTCCCGCTGCGGACGGACCTGATCCGCGGCGCCTCCGCCTTTTCTGACGGAGCGGGGCACCGGGCAGGGTGAGGATGCCTCCGTTTCCGTCACAATGGACATGGTTCTCTCGGAACGGAAACGCCGGAGGGCTGGCAAGGCGAGACAAACAGCGCTGTGCCGGACTGGGGAGGGATGGGCTGACCGGGGTCATCTTGAAGGTGCCTTTTGGGTTTGTACCGGGCTACCCGCCACCCGTCAACACGGCTTGGCCGTGGTGGTTGAGGACGCTTCTCTTAGGCGGGAAACCCGATCCTCCGTGCGGGGTGCCGGGGGGCTTTGGGGGGGGCTTTACCGCCTCCAGACGCTTTCGGCAGGCTTTCCCCGGGTGGAGGTTTTTCTATAATTAGGAATCGTTATTTTTTAAAGGAGGCCCGCATACGCTGAATAAAGGGGCAGTGAGGCAGGATTTTTTGATATTTCTAGAAAAAAATAATTCAATACTTAAGAAAAGTTATGCGTAACTAGCTGCAAATTGGCGGTTGACAGAATGGCCCTGATATGACTCGCCGGAGGATAAAAAAAGCTGAAAAATTTTTCATCCCGACGGAAGCCTTGTTTCCCGGGGCTTTTGAGGAGAGAGCTTTCGCTTGGGCATGTACAGGGGTGTTGATCCTCTTCCGGTTTGCGTTTACACCTTCTTCACGCAGAGAGACATCCCCCCGGACAAGCGAGGGTTCGCTGCCGTATGCCCCCGATATCGGGGTGAGCATATCAACCCTCGGATATTCAGAAAGTTTTGATAGTGGGTCTCCCCGGTTTAACGAAAGAGCGACGGGCCTCGTTGCTCTAAGGCGTCCTTTTTTGCGTCCCGATGGTAGGCAATCGGACGGCGGGTGGTTCGAAAAAGAACTTTTCGGAAAAGAGTGTTAGACACTAGCCCCGAGTCGCCGGATAGGCTATGCTGGATGTATGAATCTGTTTCCTTTCAGTAACAAGTACATATTGTTGCGAACTGCAAACAGCCTTTTTTTCTTGATTAAAGCGAGTGAGATGACGAATGGTTAGTTCTATCAGGAAACGTGACGCACGCATTGTTCCTTTTGACGTGAACAAGATCGCTCAGGCAATCTTCCGTGCCGCCAGCAGTCAGGGAGGGAAGGATTATGTCCTTTCGCTCAAGATAGCCGCTGAAGTGCTGGAGCGCCTCAATGAGCAGTTCGAGGACGCCGTCCCCGATGTGGAACAGGTGCAGGATCTGGTAGAAAAAACCCTTATCAAGAGCGGCCATGCCCGCACCGCCAAGGCGTACATCCTGTACCGCCACCAGCGGACCAAGATCCGGGAAATGAACACCCGGCTCATGACCACCATCCGCGACCTCACCTTCAAGGACGCCAAGGACAACGATCTCAAGCGCGAGAACGCCAACATCGACGGCGACACCGCTATGGGCATGATGCTGCGTTACGGCAGCGAAAGTTCCAAGCAGTTCTACGAGATGTACATCCTCAACCCGAAGCACAGCCTCGCGCACAAGAACGGCGACATCCACATCCATGACCTTGATTTTCTGAGCCTGACCACCACCTGCTGCCAGATCGACATCAAGACGCTGTTCAAGGGCGGCTTCGGCACGGGCCACGGCTTCCTGCGCGAACCCAACGATATCCGCAGCTACAGCGCCCTTGCCTGCATCGCCATTCAAGCCAATCAGAACGACCAGCACGGCGGGCAGAGCATCCCGAATTTCGAATACGGCCTCGCCCCCGGCGTCGCCAAGACCTTCATCAAGGAACTGTGCCTGATCCTTGATCTCTACAATATGGAGAGCAAGGATGATGTAAAGGCCGGGCTGCGCGCCTACATTGAGGAAAACGAATCCATCCTCGATGAAAAGGGCCTTGCCTTCGTCCGGGAGATCCTCACTCAGCACGCCCCCGCCCTGAACATCGACTTCGCCGTCAAGAAGGCCCTTGAGTACACCGAGAAGGCCACGTATCAGGCGATGGAAGCGCTGGTGCACAACCTCAACACCATGCACTCCCGCGCCGGAGCGCAGATCCCTTTCAGCTCCATCAACTACGGGACCGACACCTCCCCCGAAGGCCGCATGGTCATCCGCAACGTGCTGCTGGCCACCGAAGCGGGCCTCGGCAACGGCGAGACGCCCATCTTCCCCATCCATATCTTCAAGGTGAAGGAAGGCGTCAACTTCCGGGAAGGCGAGCCCAACTATGATCTGTTCAAGCTTGCCTGCCGCGTGTCCGCCAAACGCCTGTTCCCGAACTTTTCCTTCATCGACGCGCCGTTCAACTTGGCCTACTACAAGCCCGGCCATCCCGAGACGGAAATCGCCTACATGGGCTGCCGCACGCGCGTTATGGCCAACATGAACGATCCGAGCCGTGAAATCGTCAACGGGCGCGGCAACCTGAGCTTTACGTCCATCAACCTGCCCCGCCTCGGCATCCTTGCGGATCACAACGTCGACGTCTTCTTCGCCGAGCTGGACAAGATGGTGGATCTGGTCTTCGAGCAGCTTCTTGAGCGCCTCGAAATCCAGTCGTGCAAGAAGTGCAAGAATTATCCCTTCCTGATGGGGCAGGGCATCTGGATCGATTCGGAACAGCTCGGCCCGGACGACGAAGTGCGCGAAGTGCTCAAGCACGGCACGCTGACCGTGGGGTTCATCGGCCTTGCGGAGTGCCTCAAGGCGCTGATCGGCAAGCATCACGGCGAGTCCGAGGAAGCGCAGGAGCTTGGCCTCAAGATTGTAGGCTTCATCCGCGAGAAGGCGGACAAGAAGGCCGCCGAGACGAAGCTCAATTTCTCGGTGATCGCAACCCCCGCCGAAGGGCTTTCCGGCAAGTTCGTACGTCTCGACCGCAAGCGTTTCGGCTCCATCGAAGGTATTACGGATAAGGACTACTACACCAATTCGTTCCACATCCCGGTCTATTACAGCATCAGCGCCTACAACAAGATTCGTCTTGAAGCGCCGTATCATGCGATGACCAACGGCGGGCACATCACCTATGTGGAAGTGGACGGCGATCCGGTGAACAACCTTGAGGCGTTCGAGGATCTCATCCGGGCCATGAAGGACATGGGCGTCGGCTACGGGTCCATCAACCATCCCGTGGACCGTGATCCCCTGTGCGGCTACACGGGCATCATCGGCGACGTGTGCCCCCGCTGCGGGCGTCACGACGGCGAAGGCGTCGATATCGAAGTATTGCGCAAGATCAAGGGCTACATCCGCGACGTGCGTTCTGAAGAGGAACGCCTCGAAGCCGAGGACAAGATGCCCAATATGGTGATTTAGATGAATATTGGGAAGGGGAACCCTTCTGAAGAAGGGCTTCCCCTTCCCAGCCCTCTCTCTTTCCCCTCCTAAGACTTTTGACTGGTGGGGAGGCCGCGCGGGGGGAGTTCGTTCCGGCTGTTGGAACGGGTGAGTTTTTCCATCCCCCTTCGCTAAGAGGAACGCCTTGGATCAATTCGTATAGCTCGGGGACAGCCCAGCTGGAGCGGTTGAACTGGGAATGCATTGAAGAGGCGCGTGAATGTCGCGCTGATGAGCAAGCAAAGTGCGGACACCCGCATTTTCCGATATACCCATTATTGTTAAACCAAGTATTGGAGAACGGTTCAATGAACACTGGAAGCAAGAAAGTTTTGGTTGGCGAAGGCGTGAAGTTTGAACGTATCCGTCGCATTACCGGATACCTCGTCGGCACCGTGGATCGTTTCAACAACGCCAAACGCGCTGAAGTCGAAGATCGCGTGAAGCATTGCAAGATCGGCTGCTGCGGTAACTAGGGTTCTTTCGTTTTGAAGCTGAAAAAGCTGTGAACAGGGATCCAATAAGCGCAGAAGCCTTTGGGAAGGGAGGGAAAAGCGTGGGGGTGCTCCCCCCCTTTCTTTAGAAAAGCTTTTCCCTCCCTTCCGCAATTCTCCCTCGTCTTGGCGAAGTCAGAGGTTTTGGTATGAGCGACGAAATACGCATATCCGGCATTGTCGAGGAGTCCATCGTAGATGGGCCGGGCTTGCGCTACGTCCTGTTTACGCAGGGCTGCCCGCACCATTGCAAGGGCTGCCATAACCCGACGACGCATCCTTTCGACGGCGGGCGCATGGTTTCACCCGACTGGGTGTTTGCGGACGTACGGAAAAACCCCATCGTGCGCGGGGTAACGTTCAGCGGCGGGGAACCGTTCGTACAGAGCGGAAAGCTTGCGCCGCTGGCAGAGCGCCTGCGCGCTGCGGGGTACAATCTGACGAGCTATACCGGGTATTTGTATGAGGAGCTGCTTGCGGACAGCCGGCATATGCCGTTGCTGCGCCAGCTGGATATCCTTGTGGACGGCCCCTTCATACTGGAGGAGAAGTCCTTGATTATCCGGTTCCGAGGGTCGCGCAACCAACGTATCATCGACGTGCCCCGCTCATTGGCGGAAGGCCGCGTGGTGCTCCACCCTGCTATGGATTGAGCAAAGCCCTCCTGAGATTTCGGGAGGGCTTTTTTTATGTTTGGAAAGCCCTACGGGGTTCGCACGGGGATTCTTGCTGGCGTAATTGGTATCTGTACGGACATACCGTTTATGCGGTAATCCGGGTGCGGAGAAGGGCTGCTCCATTGGTATGGGTGACGCGGTAGAAAATAAAGAAGACGGAACAGGCACGTCCCGTCTCCGGAGGATAGAAGGCAAGGCTTGCTGTGCGTGCCTGTTGAGTGCACATTGGCGGGGAGGGAACCTCCGGTGTTCCCCGTTGGTGGAGCTGTTGAGTCGCATTGACAGGAAATAAAGTATGTTCGAAGTGATGTTGATCGGCCTGCTTGTACTCGTGTTGATTTTGATCCCGTTGTGTATCGGTTTCGTGGCCATAGTCAGATGGATCATGCGCCGGACGCGCCGGGTTTCCGGACAGCCCCCGGTTACTGCGGCGGAGCCGTTGCCTCCTCAGGGGGCTGCGGAGAAAGGGGTGGTCCGGACAGAATCCCTGACCGCCGAAGATACGTTCGCGTTCGAAACGTCTGGAGAGCAGGGGGCTCCTTCAGAAAAAGCCCGAGAACCTCAGTTGCCCGTGGAGGATGTTGTGGAGACGCCGCACAATACGGACAAGGCCGTGTTGCAGGATCAATTGAAGGATTCGATGATGTTTCGTTACGCCGTCGTAGCGGGCATCGCACTGTTGCTCCTGATTCCGCTGTTGATGGTGGAAAGCCTCGTAGGGGAACGCTCGTCGCTGTACCGCGAAGTGGTGGCGGACATCAGCCGGACATGGGGCGGGTTGCAGCAGCTTTCCGGCCCGTATCTGCTGGTCCCGTATACGGAGCGTGTGGAGCGGGAACGCGTCGTGCCCGTCGAGGGAGGCAAGGACAGGCTGGTACGCGAAACAAGGCTGGAGGCGAGCTATTTCGTCATCCTGCCGTCGCGTCTGTCTTTTGACGCCACGCTTGATCCAGAATCCCGCCGTAGGGGGATATACAGGGCGCTGGTGTATACGTCCGAGATCGGTATTTCCGGGCAGTTTACATTGCCGTCCAGGGAAGCGCTGACCCGCATCGTCCCCGCGCTGGTTGATGTGGATTATGCCCGGTCTTTTGTAGTCACGGGCCTGAGCCACCCGAGTGCGCTCCGCGAGGCGAGCCCGTTCGCTTGGACCGGTGTCCCGCACAGCGCCGAGCCGGGTACGCAGCCGTTCGAGAACCTTCCGTCCGGTTTCCGTGTTCCCATTGCCTTGAATGCGGGGCAAGGGACATTTGACTTTTCGCAACGCTTGGCCTTGAGCGGCAGCGGCGGCATCCGGTTTGCGACGGCGGGCGAAACCACGGAGATCAAGGTGCGTTCGCCGTGGCCGCATCCGAGTTTTCAGGGGCAGGTGCTTCCGGCCTCTTATGAGACTTCGGACACGGGCTTCTCCGCGGTGTGGAGCGTGCCCTCATTGGCGCGCTCGTATCCGAACCTTGGCACGCTGCACACGTGGCCGAGGCATTTCACGGAGTTTGCCGTCGGCGTGGATCTGTACCAAGCCGGTACGCACTATAAGCTGGTGGAACGCTCGGTGAAGTACGGCGTGCTGTTCATCGGCCTGACCTTCCTTGCGTTCATTGTGTTTGAAATGGGTCTTGGGGCGCGGCTGCATCCGGTACAGTACGGCATCGTGGGGCTGTCGATGGTGGTGTTCTATCTGGTCCTGCTGTCGTTGTCCGAGCACCTGGCCTTTCTGACATCCTACCTTTCGGCGTCGGGATGCATTGTACTGATGGTGTCGTGCTATGTCGGTTTCGCCCTGCGGAATTATAAGGAAGGTATAGGGATAGGCGTATTGCTCGTGGCCCTGTACTCGTTGCTGTACACGATCCTGCAGATGGAGGATTATGCCCTGCTCATGGGCACGGCCCTGCTGCTCGTCATGCTTGCCGCCCTCATGGTGGTTTCCCGCAACCTTGCGAGGGGGAACAAGTAATATGGTATGAATGAGCTAAGGGCGGTATGCAGATCGTTTGAAACAATGATGCATTGAAAGAATATGCCCGGCCTCAACATCATGTGATGACTCTCCCGGGGCTTCACGCTATGTCCAGAACATCCCTCTTGACGCATGTCGGGAGGGATGTTTTTGGATTTTGGCTCCTTTTTTGTGGGCAGGGCTCCGATTTCATCTTGTGCCACGGCCTAACCCCATGAGAGAGCACATTCCCATCGGTTTACCGTTTTCCAATATTGCTTTTCCGTCATGCTTCAATGATGTCCCATAGCCGTAAAGCCTTCTCTACCGCTTTTTGAGGCGTGAGATCTTTATCAGCACTGACAAAACGGCAAGCTGCGATAAAGACAGTCTCTTTCTTTTGGTTTTCCTCAATGCCGTAAAGCCGGATCTTTTCAGCGAGTTGGAGCGCATCTCCTGCCGCGTCGTTGAGTGAGAGCTCCGGGTAGTGGCAGGCGATTTCGCAAGCGCCGATCACGAGGCTTTTTTGTGGGATACCCATAGTTCCTCCTATAAAGAGCTTGGAGAGTTGTTTATCCTATTGTCATACCGTTTTCTTGTCATGGTATCTTTCTTTTGAAGAGAAGATATCCTGACATATATTTAAAAATCTATAATCATGGAAACATCGTTTGCGATAGCTAGTATAGAGTTGATAACCAACACATATAAAAAGATATTAACGATACAAGCTCTAATACGATGTGCAAAAGAGAATACTCCCAATGTATAAAAAAGAATGGACCTGATTGATCCTTGTGAAAGAGGGCATCCACTTCATTCACCTGTTGGGAGGAAAACAGCATGACGGATTTGGGGATGATGACGGGCAAGGCAGCACTTCGCCTCGCCAAGGAAGAAAGCGGCCTGACCAGAGATGAGATAGCGGAGCGCCTTGGCGTGTCACATTCAGTCACCAAGCGTTACTTCAATATAAACGATACGTATATGCCGAGCTTGGAAATGATTCCTCGATTGTGCTTGGCTTTGGGTAACGACATTTTGATGCGTTGGCTGGAGGCTCGTCTCCAAGGCGGAGAAAGCTTTTCGCGGGAGGAAATAGAGGAGGAGATGGTGCGTGCGGCGAATGCATTTGAAGAGTTGCGTACCCTCGTGAACGAAGACCCACCTCCTTCCGT
>ERZ772816.2363-NODE-2363-length-12853-cov-3.987811_pt1 | contig 12853 bp, 13 predicted proteins | sample MGYA00511359_ERZ772816 | MGnify/ENA primary metagenome ERZ772816 (study PRJEB29015, sample SAMEA2737710) | human gut metagenome | biome: human gut; feature: human-associated habitat; material: faeces | place: China | collected 2012 ...
GATGATGCTGCCGCCGTCGCCGCCGTCGCCGCCGTCGGGGCCACCGGCGGCCACGTATTTCTCCCGGTGGAAGGCCACGGCTCCGTTGCCGCCGTTGCCGGCCCGGACGGTGATGCGGGCTTTATCGATGAATCCATTTGCCATAATGCTACCTCGTTTATCTGAAAATGTGTATTCTACTCCAATATGTCCTATTTTAGCGGAAAAACGCCCCACCGTCAAGGGCGGGGCGCAGGAGAAAACAGGTGCGGCCTGCGGGGAAAACTCTTGCAGATACACGGAAAAGGAGGACCGGCGTTTGCCTGTCCTCCTTTTGAAGTCAGAAGGTAACGCCGTCAGCGGGGCTCATCGGAGAAGCGGATGACATCGTTGGGGGTGCAGCCGATGATGCGGCAGAGCTTTTCCAGCGTGACCATGGTGATATTGCGGCCCTTTTTCAAAGCGTCCAGCGTCTTGTTATCCACGCCGCTCTTCAGCAGCTGGTACTGGGAGACGCCACAGCGCTGCATAGTTTCCCACAGGGGGCTGTAATCAAACATCACGGTCACCACCTTTCTTCTCAAATCATTATAGAAAGAAAAGCAGAAAAACCATATTGTGGATATATCCACAATATGGTATAATAGAAAAGGGTGATTATTTTGGCTGATTATAAAGAGATGTATTTGACCATGATGCGGGCAGCTGAACAAGCGATCAATATTCTGATCGCCGCACAGCAGGCGTGTGAAGAAGCCTATTTGCAGGAAGATGCTCCCCATATATTTATCTTGGAAAGTGAATCCGATAACGCAAAACAGGAATAAGGAGGGCAGGCAAGTGCCTGTCCTCCTTATTCCTGTTTTATCACGCTCATGCCAAGGGCGTTACTCCAGTGCGTCACGGCTCTCGAACACGTCACGAATGGAGCCGCTGCGGTCGATCTCCGGCTCAGGCTGGGGCTGCTTGCTCATTTGCAGCTCCTGCCACTTGGCCTTGTCGATGAGCAGCTGGCGGGGCTTGGAGCCCTCGAAGGGGCCGACGATGCCCCGCTCCTCCATCTGATCCACCAGACGGGCGGCACGGGAATAGCCCAGCTTCAGGCGGCGCTGGAGCATGGAGACGGAGGCCTGTCCCGTTTCCAGAACCACCTCCACGGCAGCGGGCAACAGCTCATCGCCGTCCTCCTGCGCTTCGGCAGGCTCGGCAGAGGTCTTTCCTCCGCCGCCCTTTTCCTTCTCCTTCACCGCCTGCTCGATCTTGTCCATGACCTCACGGGAGTACTCCGCCTCGCCGGTGGTCTTGACGAAGCCCACTACCCGCTCGATCTCCTCCGGGGTGATGAAACAGCCCTGCACACGGGTGGGCTTTCCGGCCCCCAGCGGGGCATAGAGCATATCGCCCTTGCCCACCAGTTTTTCTGCACCGGTGGTATCCAGAATGATGCGGGACTCCAGTGAGGAGGCCACGGCGAAGGCGATGCGGCTGGGGATATTGGCCTTCATCAGGCCGGTGATGACGTCGGAGGAGGGACGCTGGGTGGCGATGACCAGATGCATCCCGGCGGCACGGCCCATCTGGGCCACCCGGCAGATGGACTCCTCCACCTCCTTAGCGGCCACCAGCATCAGGTCCGCCAGCTCGTCGATGACCACCACCACCGTGGGCAGGGTCTTTAGCTCCTCATCCTGCCGGGCCAGCGCATTATAGCCCGCCAGATCCTTGACCCCGTGTTCGGAGAAGAGCTTATAGCGCTTCATCATCTCGAACACCGCCCATTGCAGGGCTCCGGCGGCCTTTTTGGGGTCCGTCACCACGGGGATCAGCAGGTGGGGGATGCCGTTATAGGGGGCCAGCTCCACCATTTTGGGGTCCACCATGATGAAGCGGACCTCCTCCGGCGTGGACTTATAGAGGATGCTGACGATGAGGGAATTGGTACACACGGACTTACCGGAGCCGGTGGTGCCGGCGATGAGCACATGGGGAAGCTTGCCGATATCCCCCACGATGCAGCTGCCGCCGATGTCCTTGCCCACGGCGAAGGCCACCGGGGACTTATGCTCCGTGAAGGTACGGGACTCCACCACGTCCCGGATGCGGACGGGGGTGACGGCCCGGTTAGGGACCTCGATGCCCACCACGGAAATTTTATTGGGGATGGGGGCGATGCGGACGCCGCTGGCCCCCAGTGCCAGCGCAATGTCATCGGCGAGGTTGGTGATCTTGGACAGCTTCACCCCCTGCTCCAGCGTGAACTCATAGCGGGTAACGCTGGGGCCGTGGACCACAGCGCCGGGGCGGGCGTCCACACCGAAGCTCTGAAGGGTCTGGGCCAAGCGCTGGGAGTTGCTCCGCAGCTCAGCCCCCACCTCCGTATAGTTGTCGGCGGTATTCTCATCCAGAAGCGTGATGGGGGGATACTGGTACGCCTCCTCCGGCTGGGCCAGCTCCTGCTCCACCGCAGCGGTCACCTCCTCGGTGGCGTCCTGCACCTCCTGCGCCGTGACGGAAGGCTTGGCCGCTTCACGGGGCTTAGCCACAGGGGCGGGGGCAGCAGACGCTGCCGGTGGGGAGGTAACGGGAGCGGCGGGGGCCACGGGGGCGGCTTCCTCCGCAGGCTCCCCCCGCAGCACCTGATCCGGGGTGCGGACGGTGCTGCTCTTGCGGGAGAAGAAGGGCTTCTTCTCCTTGGGGGCAAAGGTGGGTTCCTCCGGCTGGGGCTGCGGCTGTTTGGCGGGAGGCTCGTCGTCCAGGGGGATATCGATGGCGGCACGGCGGCGGGGCCGCTTCTCCGCCGGTTTCTCCTTCTCACGGACGGGGGGTGCTTCCTTCGGGATGTCCTCCCGCTCCGCCTCACGACGCTCCTGCGCTCGGCGAACGGCGTCCTTGGGGGAGAAGTGCAGCGCCAGACACAGGGCCACCAGCAGCATGAGGAGGAGCAGGATCAGGGACAGCACCTTGCCGAATACGGCGGAGAAGCCCACCGCCAGACCGCCGGACAGGGCGCCGCCGCTTTGCAGGGACCGGCCGGAGAGCCACAGCTCCCGCAGGCCGGTGAGGCCCGGCTCATAGGAGCGGGCGCACAGCAGCAGATGCAGGCCGCAGCCGGTGAGCACCGGCACCAGCAGCGTACATACGGAGCGCAGGGTGGCGGGACAGTCCCGGTGGGTCAGCAGCAGGAGGCCCGTCAGCAGCAGGGCCGGTGCCGACAGCCAGTAGCCGTAACCCAGCAGCCCCTTCAGCAGGCCGCCGAAGAAGGTGATGAACAGGGCCTCCTCCTGAAAATAGGACACGACGGCGCACAGGGCCAGCAGCAGGCAGACACCGCCGGCGATCTCCCGGCCGTAGGTAGGGGCAGGAGGGGGCGGCGTGCGGGTATTCTTTTTTGCGGGTTGCGAGGTTTTCTTCTTTTTGGGTGCAGCAGCCATGCGGACTTCCTTTCGTGCAAGAGAACGGGTGTTACTTGACGGCGTTCAGAATGAGGGTAGCCAGACCGGCGGCCCAGCAATAGTAGGCGAAGGCACCGAAGCGGCCCTTGTCAGCGATCATCTTCAGCAGGCGGATGCACAGGTAGCCGGAGACGGCAGCCACCACCACGCCCGCCAGATACACCGGCAGTTGGCTCCAGTCCACGCCGCCGGTGAGGGCATCCTTCAGACTGAGGATGTTGGCACCCAGCACGGCGGGGATGGACAGCAGGAAGGAGAAGCGCACGGCAAACCTCCGCTCGAAGCCCACGAAGCAGCCGGTGGTGATGGTCATGCCGGAGCGGGAGATGCCGGGGACCGTGGCGATGGCCTGACTGACGCCCACCACCAGCACATCCAGCACCGTGGCGCTGCGGGCATCCTTGCGGCCCTTGCGGGCCCGGTCGCTGAAAAACAGCAGGAAGCCGGTGACGATCAGGGCGGCGCCGATGAATACCATACTGCTCTTCAGGCCCTCCACCGTGTCCTTGATGGGCAGGATGGCAAACAGAGGCAGCGTACCCAGAATGATCAGCAGGATCAGGCGGCGGGCCGGGGGTACCGGCGTAGGGGTGCTGTGGTGGACCAGATCACCGATGCCGCAGAAAAATTCCCGCACCATGTCGCAGATGTCCTGCCAATAGGCCACGAACACCGCCACCAGCGTGCCCAGATGCAGCAGTACGTCGTAGAAGGCGGGGACCTCGGCGTTGATGTTCAGCAGATTCTGGGCGATGGCCAGATGGCCAGAGCTGGAGATGGGCAGAAATTCCGCCACGCCCTGGATCAAGCCCAGAAGAATAGATTGCAGAAAGGTCATAGGTTTTCTCCTTATTTGAAGTTCTATCAGGGGGTATGGCCCCGTATTGTTGGAAGGGATACGTTTTATCATACCACAGGCGGACAAAAAATACCACCCCTTTTCCTCGACAATCTGCGGGATGGCCGCAGGAGCCATTCTTATCAAAGGAAAGAAGGCCCACCGGATGGCGGGCCTTCTTCACCGTGTGCGGTACACGGGGTCAGAATGTGACGGACTGAAGCTCTTTCAGGCACTTCTGACACACATTCTTCCCCCGAAACTCCGATACGCCCCGGCTGCTGTTGCAGAAAATGCAGTTGGGCCGGAATTTTCGCAGGACAATGGATGCGCCGTCCACATAGATCTCCAGCGGATCACGCTCGGAAATATCCAGCGTGCGCCGCAGCTCTACGGGCAGGACGATGCGTCCCAACTCATCCACTCTTCTGACGATACCGGTTGCTTTCACAGTGATCTCCCCTTCTTTGCCCCTCAGTTTTAGCGTCTACGTGGGATTCGTTTATATTATGCCGTAAATTTACATATTTGTCAACCAAATGATAAAATCTGTCTGGATAGATGTAATAAAATATGTCGGTGCGGCGTATACATCCATGAGGTGACAAGGATGGCGATGGCGTGGATCTGGACGGGAATGGCTGTGGTCAGCGTGGTGTGCGGCGCCGTATACGGGCGCATGGAGGCCGTCAGTGCGGCGGCGCTGGAGGGGGCCGAGCAGGCGGTTCGGCTGTGCCTCTCCATGGCGGGGGTGCTGTGCCTGTGGACGGGGCTTATGGAGGTCATGGATCGGTGCGGACTGTCCCGGCGGCTGGGACGGCTGTTCCGTCCGGTGCTGCGGCGGCTGCTGCCCCAGGCCAGCCGGGATCCGGAGACGCTGGCAGCGGTGACGGCCAATGTGTCGGCCAATCTGCTGGGGCTGGGCAACGCCGCCACGCCCATGGGTATCCGTGCGGCCTGCCGTATGGCACGGGGGACGGAGGGCGTGGCCAGCGACGAGCTGTGCCGGCTGGTGGTACTGAACACCGCCTCCATCCAGCTGCTGCCCACCACGGTGGCCAGCGTCCGGGCAGCCTGCGGCAGCGCCGCGCCGCTGGATATCCTGCCGGCGGTGTGGGTCAGCTCCCTGCTGTCGGTAACGGCGGGGCTGGCGGCGGCGAAGCTGCTGGAGCGGCTGGGAAGGCGGCGGACATGACGGACTGGGTGATCCCCTGTCTGCTGGCGGGGGTGGCGGCGGCAGCCATGGGGCGGAGGACCGATGTCTACGGCGCCCTCACCGACGGGGCGGCGGAGGGGCTGCGGGTGCTGGGGCGCATCCTGCCGGCGCTGGTGGTGCTGCTGTCGGCGGTGCAGATGTTCCGGGCCTCCGGAGCCATGGAGCTGCTGACGGGGCTGCTGTCACCGGTGCTGGAAGGGCTGGGCATCCCGCCGGAGACGGCGGTGCTGCTGTTGGTGCGGCCCGTCAGCGGCTCCGGGGCGCTGGCGGTGGGCAGCCAGCTGATGGAGCAGTACGGGCCGGACTCCTACATCGGGCGGGTGACGGCGGTGATGCTGGGATGCTCGGAGACGACGTTTTACACCGTGGCGGTCTACTACGGTGCTGCGGGCATCCGCCGCACCCGCCACACCGTCCCTGCGGCGCTGGCGGCGGATGCAGCGGCCTTCGTTGCCGCCGCATGGGCGGTGCGGGTGTTCTTTCCGTAAGGCCGGCTCTCCCGGTGGCGGGGCAGAAAAAAGGAGGCTGGGGACTCGTAGTCCCCAGCCTCCCTTTTGGATCTGGATGGATATTTCAGGGTGCATCTGCCGTTGGGCAGTTAGCGGTGCAGAGCTTCCACAGGCCACGCAGCAGCAAATCCTCGTCGTAGACGGCCTCCCGGCGGCACAGGGGCGCCACAAAGCGGCTCAGGCCGCCGGTAAACACCAACGTACAGGGACAGCCCAGCATGCCCACCATCAGATAAGCTCCGGCGCTGGCATAGCCCGCCTGCTGCGCCCACTGATGGATGAGGGGCATGAAAAACAGTCGGCAGCCCAGCAGAATCACCCCCCGTATTGACCAGTGGGGCGGCCAGAGCCGACAGCAGAATGGAAAGTCTCGGATACCGTGGGTGCAGCCACCGGCAGCACAGGCCCGCCGCTGCGCCGCAGGCAATGCCCTTGCTCAGCACCGTCACAATGGCCCCTCCCGGATCTGCCGCCAGAAAGAGGCCGGCATCCCCCGACAGAAGCACCACGGCCCCGAATACCAGCCCCAGCCAGCAGCCCATGCCCCAGCCGTACAGGGCGGCGCCCAGCACAATGGGGATCAGAACCAGTGAGATGGAAAAGGGGCCGAAACGAATGGCGCTGCCCACAAACTGGAGCATCGCAGCGATGGCGGCAAAGAGTCCGCCTCCTGCGAGATACTGCGTCGTTTTTTCATATGACTTTCCTCTGCTGCCGCTCCGCCGGGGCGGATGCAGCGCATTTCTTTTTGATTTTTATAGGTTGGGTCAGCGGCTCACCGGGCCGCTGCGGGGAAGGTGATGCGAATGACAGTCCCCTCGCCGGGCTTGCTGGTGAGGCGGATGTCGCCGTGGTGATACTGCACGGCGTGCTTCACGATGGAGAGGCCCAGCCCCGTGCCGCCGGAGGCCTTGGAGTGGCTCTTATCCACCCGGTAGAACCGCTCGAACACCCGGCTCTGGTGCTCCGGGGCGATGCCGATGCCGGTATCCGACACCGTGACGGAGGAGATCCCGTTCTCCGAGGACACCTGCACCTTTACGGCGCCGTCGGGGACGTTATACTTGATGGCGTTGTCGCAGAGGTTGAAGATCACCTCATACAGCAGCCGCCGCACGCCGATGACCGGGGCGTGGCCGCCGTCCACCGACAGGGACACCCGCTGCTTGGCGGCGGCATCCTGCAGGTTGGTCACGGCCTCCTGACTCAGCACCAGCAGGTCCACCGTCTCCGTGGGCATGGCATCCCCCTCGTCCAGCTGGGACAGGCGGATGATATCCTCCACCAGCGTCACCATCCGGGAGGCTTCGTCGTGGATATGGCCCACGAAGCGGGGCATATCCTCCGGCTTCACCATGCCGCTCTGAATCAGCTCGGCGCTGCCCACGATGCCCTGCAGGGGGGTCTTCAGTTCGTGGGAGACGTTGGCGGTGAACTCCCGGCGGTTGCGCTCGGCGTACTCCTGCTCTGTCACGTCGAAGGCCAGCAGCACTGTACCCACCGTCTCGCCGCCGGATTGGATGCGGCTCATATCCAGCTGATACTCCCGGCCATTACGCTGGCAGCGCAGCTGGCTGTGGCCCTTCTCCCGGGCTGTCTCCATCGCAAGGCACAGCTCATGGCTGCGGTCCACCGTCAGGAAGTCACGGCCCACACAGCCGTTGTCCGCCTGAAAGAGCCTGCAGGCGGCGTGGTTGATGCTGAGCACCGTCCCTTTCTCGTCCAGCAGTACCAGACCCTCCTGCATACTGCCGGTGATCTGGGTGAACTCATCGGTCTTTTGCCGCAGGGTCCGCAGCTGGGCGTCGATCTCCTTATGCTGGTAGTTGATGCGGCTCAGAAGAGGAGCCAGCTCCTCGTAGGCGTCGTTTTCCAGCGGATGCTCCAAGTCCAGCCGGTTCAGGGGATCCACGATGCGGCGGGACAGGCGGCCGGCCATGAGCCCGGCGAAGATCAACGCCGCCACCAGCACCACCAGCATGGGCTGGAGCATTCCCAGCGCCAGCATCCCGGCGGTGGCACGGCTGACGGAGATACGCAGCACCGTGCCGTCCGTCAGGCGGCGAGCCACGTACAGGGTCTGCTGCAAAAGGGTATCAGAGTAGCGGCTACTTTCGCCGCTGCCGTTTTCCAGGGCCTCCTGCACCTCCTGACGGCCGGCGTGGTTCTCCATGGAGGCCACGTCCGTCACCTGCGTATCATACAGCACCCGGCCGTCGGAGGCGATCCACGTCAGGCGGAACCGCTCCGCCGGAAGGCGCTCCAGATAGGCCGTACCGCCGTTTTCCACGCCGCTGACGGCGAGGCTCAATTCATCCTGTAATTGCTGCTCCTGCACACCGCCGAAGTAGCTGTACAGGCAGCCGGTCATGATGACCATGCCCGCCGCCAGCACTACGCCCGCCACCAGCAGAATGGAACGGAAAATTTTTCTTGTCATGCGCCTACCTCCAGCCGGTATCCCACATTCCGCACGGTCTGGATCATGCTGCCGCAGCTGCCCAGCTTCTGGCGCAGGGTGCGGATGTGCATATCCACCGTCCGGGTCTCGCCGCAGTAATCCATGCCCCAGATCTCGTTGAACAGCTGGTCCCGTGTGAAGGCCATGCCCGGATGGGACAGAAACAGCCGCAGCAGCTCAAACTCCTTATAGGTCAGCGTCACCCGCTGACCCTCCACCGTGACGATGCGCTCCTCCGGGTGCAGTACGATGCCCCCGGCCCGCAGCACCGGCTCCTGCTCCGTCCGGCAGCGCCGCAGCACCGCCTTGACGCAGGACACCAGCTCCATGACGCCGAAGGGCTTGGCCAGATAATAGTCCGCCCCCAGATCCAGCCCCTGTATCTTGTCATACTCTGCGCCCTTGGCGGTGGCCATCACTACCGGGATACGGCGCAGGGCCGCCGAGGCCCGCATCCGACGCAGCAGCTCCATACCGTCCACGCCGGGCAGCATCACATCCAGCACCACCAGCTCCGGCTGCTCCTCCGTCTGGAGGGCCTGCCAGAAGGCGGCACCGTCGGCAAAGCCACAGGCCTCGAAGCCGGTGGAACGCAGGGCGTATACTTCGATATCCCGGATACTGGCATCGTCCTCCACGCACCAGATCATGCTATCCCTCCTTGTGCGTACCGGTGACGGAGAAAATCACCCACTGGGCGACGTTCACCGCATGATCCCCGATGCGCTCAAAATATTTGGCAATCATCAGCAGGTCCACCGCCCGCTCCCCCTCACCGGGGTCTGCGGTCATGCGGCGGATCAGCGTATGCTTCACCCTGTCGAACCAGTCATCCACGATATCGTCCTCTGCGATGACTTTTTCCGCCAACATTGTATCATGTTTCACGTAGGCGTCAACACTTTCCGTCACCATTTTTATGGTGGAAGCGGCCATATCCCTCAGCAGCTCCTCCTCCTCGTTGACCTGACCACTGATGACGATCTCGGCAATGTCCTCTGCCTGATCTCCAATGCGCTCCAGATCTGTGATCATTTTCAGGGCCGCCGAGATCTGCCGCAGATCCCGTGCCACCGGCTGCTGCTGCAAAAGCAGCTTCAGGCACAGGGACTCGATGTCCCGCTCCTTGCGGTCGATCTCCGTGTCCAGCGGGGCCACCTGACGGGCCAGTCTGCCGTCTCCCAGCGATTTAGCCGCCAGAGCAATGCTCTCCTCGCACAGTGCGCCCATTTCAATGAGCTCCCGCTCCAGCTGGGCCAGCTGTTCATCAAACCGGCTTCTCATTATCCGAACCTCCCCGTGATGTAGTCCTCTGTCCGCTTCTCCGCCGGGGCGGAGAACACCTGCTCCGTAGCGCCGTACTCCACCAGCTCACCCAGCAGGAAGAAGGCCGTGCGGTCGGAGATACGCACCGCCTGCTGCATATTGTGGGTGACGATGACGATGGTATAGCGCTCCTTCAGTTCCATGGTCAGCTCCTCGATGCGGGAGGTGGAGATGGGGTCCAGTGCGCTGGTGGGTTCGTCCATCAGCAGCACCGCCGGCTCCACCGCCAGCGCCCGTGCGATACACAGGCGCTGCTGCTGGCCGCCGGAGAGGCCCAGCGCATTCTTCTTCAGCCGGTCCTTTACCTCGTCCCAGATGGCGGCGCCCCGCAGGGAGCGCTCCACCAGTTCGTCCAGCCTGGCCTTGCTGCGGATGCCGTGGGTACGGGGACCGTAGGCGATGTTGTCGTAGATGCTCATGGGGAAGGGATTGGGTTTTTGAAACACCATGCCGATCTCACGGCGCAGGCGGCACACGTCCGTCCCCGGCGCATAGATATCTCCCCCCCGATAGCGGACCTCGCCGGTGATCTTCACCCCCGGCACCAGATCGTTCATGCGGTTCAGGGTTTTCAGAAATGTGGACTTGCCGCAGCCGGAGGGACCGATAAAGGCGGTGATGCTTTTCTCCGGGATGTCCATGGAGACGCTGTGCAGCGCCTGATGAGCGCCGTACCACAGGTCCAGATCCTTCACTTGCAGAATGGGGTCCATTGTCGTTCACTTCCTTTTCAGCTTCCGCCCGATGATCCCGGCGGTGAGGTTGATGAGCAGGGTCAGCACCATGAGGATGGTGGCGATGGAGAAGGCCAGCGCCGTCTCCCCGCCCTCGGTGGCGTAGACGTACAGAGCCACCGTCAGGGTGGCGGAGGAGGTGTGCAGGGAGTCGAAGAGACTCACCAGTGCCATGCCGAAGCCTGCCGTATACAGCAGGGCGGCGCTCTCCCCCACGATGCGGCCGATGGCCAGAATACAGCCGGTGACGATGCCGTCCACCGCTCCCGGCAGCACTACGGTGCGGACCATGTGCCATTTGCCGGCACCCAGCGCCAGCGCCCCCTCCCGGTAGGACTGGGGGACGGTTTTCAGGCTCTCCTGCGTGGTACGGATGATGGTGGGCAGGATCATCATCACCAGCGTCAGGCTACCGGCCAGAATTCCCGCCTGAAGGCCCAGCTTCTGCACGAACAGCATCATGCCCACCAGTCCGAAGATGATGGAGGGAATACCGGTCAGGGTCTCGGCGGCGAACTCGATGATGCGGACCAGCCGCCCGCTGGCGGCATACTCCGTCAGGTAGATGGCGGCGCCTACACCCAGCGGCAGCACCACCGCCATGGCCACAAGAATGATATACAGCGTATTCAATAGGTTGGGCAGGATGCCCACGGTATTGCGGATATAACTGGTCTGGCCGGAGATCAGCTGCCAGCTGAGGCCCGGCATGCCACGATAAAAGATATAGCCGATGAGAAAGATCAGCAGGGCGCAGGTCAGTCCGGCGCACAGCCACACCAGCCCCCGCATCCCACCGTTATATAGTCTCCGGCGAAGCGACCATTTCTGCTTCATGGCTCAGTCCTCCTTCTTGCGTTTGATGCAGACATTCAGCAGGACGTTAATGAGCATGATGAACAGAAACAGCACCAGCCCGATGGAAAACAGCGCCTGCTGATACAGGCTCCCCACGGCGGCATCGGACATTCCGGAGATGATGCCGGTGGTGAGGAAGCGCACCGAGGTGAACAGCCCCGGCATATTGGCCACGTTGCCGGCCACCATGATGATGGCCATGGCCTCTCCGATGGCACGGCCTACGCCCAGCACCACCGCCGCCGCCACGCCGCTGCGGGCGGCAGGCAGGCTCACCCGGAAGTAGGTCTCCGTCTCCGTGGCGCCCAGCGCCAGACTGGCCTCCTCATACTCCCGTGGTACGGCCTGAAGGGCCGTCTCCGCCACGTTGATGATGGAGGGCAGCACCATGACCGTCAGCACCAGAATGGCCGCCAGCAGGCAGGCCCCGGAGCCAAGCCCGAAGGCACGACGGATGGCGGGGACCAGCACGATCATGCCCACCAGGCCGTACACCACCGACGGGATGCCTGCCAGCAGCTGCACCGCCGTGCGGATCACCGCCGCCAGACGGGGCGGGGCCGCTTTGGCCAGAAAGATGGCGGTCATCAGGCCCACCGGCACCCCCAGCAGCAGCGCTCCCGCCGTGCCGTAGACAGAGGTGAGGAGGAAGGGCAGAATGCCGAATTGCGGGCCGGTGGTGGCGTTGGTAGGCGCCCACACCTTGCCGAAGAGGAATTTGGTCAGTCCGATCTCCCGGATAGCCGGCAGACCGGAGATCACCAGATACACGCTGATGCACAGCACGAAGCCCACCGCCACGATGCCGCACAGCAGGAAGATCAGGTGGATGGCCTGCTCCATGGCCCTGCGGGTGCGGAGGCTTTTGCCTGCTGTCCGTTCCATAGAGTTCTCCTTTCCCGATGACGGGGAAGCCCCCTCACCCGCCGCAGCAGATGAGGGCCTCCCGATTCGTTTTTACTTGGCGGTAGGCACGGCACCCGCATTCTGAATGAGGGAGGCGGCGTCCTTGGAGGTGGCGAAGACGAAGAAGGCCTGCGCCGCCGGGGACAGGGTCGTGCCGTCCTTGGTCACCAGCACGAAGGGCCGCTGAATGGCGTAGCTGCCGTCCAGCACAGCGGCCTCGGTGCAGGCCACACCGCCTACGGTGACGGCCTTCACGGTGTCCTTGCCCTCCACAGCGGAGAGGGAGGCATAGCCGATGGCGTTGGGGTTGCCGGCCACGGCCTCGATGACGCCGCCGGTAGAGGTCAGCTCCTGATCCAGCTTGCAGGAGTCCTTGGTCCCGGTGATGGACTCGAAGCCGTCACGGGTACCGCTGCCGGACTCACGGCCGATGCAGGAGATGGCGCCGGGGTCGCCGCCCACCTGACTCCAGTCGGTGATCTCACCGGTGAAGATCTTGGCGATCTGCTCCACGGTCAGGTCCGTGACCTTGCTCTGGGCATTGACAATGACGGCGATGCCGTCCAGGGCGATG
>ERZ772816.2375-NODE-2375-length-12803-cov-4.227251_pt1 | contig 12803 bp, 10 predicted proteins | sample MGYA00511359_ERZ772816 | MGnify/ENA primary metagenome ERZ772816 (study PRJEB29015, sample SAMEA2737710) | human gut metagenome | biome: human gut; feature: human-associated habitat; material: faeces | place: China | collected 2012 ...
TGACATGGATCATCTGGGCTTGTGCAGGAGTGCTATGTGGCGCGGTTTCTGCTATAATGTCTTTATCGAGAAGATAAAATGATATAAAAATACAAAACATACCTGATAAGTTGGTTAAGCAAGGAAAGGCCTTCTTTGGACAAAAAAGTGTCTGAAGAAGGTGTTTTTTTGCGTACAGTTCACCCGCGCCATTCGCAAAACGCCCCTTACAGGGCTTCTCCGCTGCGTTGCCGCTATTTTTGCTCATAAAACGGCGCTTCTTTCGTCCCTAGTCATAAAGATAACTCCTTATGCGAGCATAATCGTTATCTTTATGAGTGGTACGAGTGAACTGGGAGAATAAAAAATATAAAAAATCTTCAAAAACCTAGTTGACAAATAGGAATAAGGGGAATATAATACACTCAACAAATAAAACATAGAAAACAGATATGATTTATAGGAGGACGAAACAATGGCTAACATTTATAAAGGAACACTTGGTTTAATCGGTAACACACCACTTGTTGAGGTTGCAAACGTAGAGAAAGATCTGGATCTCAACGCACAGATCCTTGTAAAATTAGAATACTTCAATCCGGCAGGAAGTGTCAAGGACAGAATCGCAAAAGCAATGATCGATGACGCGGAAGCAAAAGGATTATTAAAAGAAGGATCCGTTATCATTGAGCCGACTTCCGGAAATACCGGTATCGGTCTTGCATCAATCACAGCAGCAAAAGGATACAGAATCATCCTTACCATGCCGGAGACCATGAGTGTTGAGAGAAGAAACATCCTGAAAGCATACGGCGCAGCCAGCAAGACAGAGGAAGATTTCAAGGCATTCTTAAACGAGTATGTTTATGATGTAAAGGATCACGAAGAGTTCCTTGAGAAGATCGGTGTAAATCGTCTCCTTAAGTTAAAAGTATCTGATGGCTTTGGATATGCGACAGATGTAAGCAAGGAGGATTAATCATGGCTGACTACACAAAGTATACAAATAAAGAGATGCAGGCTATTACGCTTGCACAGCAGATCACAGATGACAACATTGCAATCGTAGGTACCGGTCTTCCGTTAATCGGCGCTTCCGTTGCAAAGCGTTTATTTGCTCCTAAGTGCAACCTGATCGTTGAGTCCGGTCTCATGGACTGCTCCCCGATCGAGGTTCCGCGTTCCGTAGGCGACCTTCGTTTCATGGCTCACTGCGGATGCCAGTGGCCGAACATCCGTTTCATCGGATTTGAGACAAACGACTGGTTACATGACAACGATCGTATCGTAGCTTTCATCGGCGGCGCTCAGATCGACCCGTATGGTAACGTAAACTCCACATGTATCTTCGGTAAAGGCGACTATGTTCAGCCGACAACACGTTTCACAGGTTCCGGCGGAGCTAACGGTATCGCTACATTCTGTAACACAATCATCATGATGCAGCACCAGAAGAGAAGATTCATGGAGCATGTTGACTACATCACAAGCTGTGGCTGGATGGACGGCCCTGGCGGACGTGAGAGAGCAGGTCTTCCGGGCAACCGTGGACCGCAGATGGTAGTTACAGATCTTGGTATCATGAAGTTCGACGAAGAGACCAAGAGAATGTACCTTGCTTACTACTATCCATTCTCCTCTCCGGAAATGGTTCAGGAGAACACAGGTTTCGAGATCGATACCACAAGAGCTCAGCTTATGGAAGGTCCGGATCCGGAGATCATCCGCGTAATTCGTGAAGAGATCGACCCAGGTCAGGCATTCATCAAAGTTCCGAAGGAAACAAAGTAATCGAAACTGATTTAAAGTGAAATCATAAATGCCGCGGTCAGCGGCTGGCAAAATCCGCTGACCGCAGCGATCGCGTATATAAGGAGGAAGAACATGGGCTACTTTTCCATGCCGAAATATTTCCAGAACATGCCTACCGTTGGTAAGGCATTAGTTAATCCGAATGCGGAAAACGAGACAGAGATCAAAGAGATCGAGAAGCAGATTCACGACAAAGTTACTGAGATCCTTGCTGCCGGCATCACAACAGAAGAGAAGTTAAACGAGCGTGGCCAGTTATCCGCAATGCAGCGTATCAACGCTCTTGTAGATGAGGGAACATTCTGCCCGTTAAACAGCCTTTTCAACCCGAACGACAATAAGATGGGTTCCACAAACATCATCAACGGTCTCGGATGTGTAAACGGCAAATGGGTTTACATCATCGCTTCTGATAACAAGAAGATGGCTGGTACATGGGAACCGGGCCAGGCAGAGAACCTGATCCGCTGCTCCGATGCTGCTAAGATGTTAAATCTTCCGTTAATCTACTTATTAAACTGCGCAGGCGTAGACTTCCCGTATCAGGATCAGGTTTACCCGAACAGACGCGGCGGCGGTACTCCGTTCTTCCGTAACGCAGAGTTAAACCAGTTAGGCATTCCGGTAATCGTAGGTATCTACGGTACAAACCCGGCCGGCGGCGGATACCACAGCATTTCCCCGACAATCCTGATCGCACACAGCCAGGCTAACATGGCAGTCGGCGGTGCTGGCATTCTTTCCGGTATGAACCCGAAGGGATATATTGACGAGGAAGCTGCTGAGCAGATCGTTGCTGCCCAGATCGAGAACAGCAAGAAGCACGTTCCGGCTCCGGGCTCCGTTCCGATCCACTATGACGAGACAGGATTCTTCCGTGAGGTTTACGAGAACGACTACGGCGTAATCGAAGGCATCAAGAAGTACATCAGCTACCTTCCGGCATACAACCTCGAGTTCTTCCGTGTTGATGATCCGCAGAGACCGTGTCTTCCGGCAGAAGATCTTTACAGCATCATTCCGATGAACGGAAAACGTCCGTATGATATCTACGACGTAATCGGCCGTCTCTTCGATGGTTCTCAGTTATATGAGTACAAGAAGGGCTATGGTCCGGAGATGGTAACAGGTCTTGCAAAGGTTAACGGACTTTTAGTTGGTGTGATCGCGAATACTCAGGGTCTTCTTATGAACTATCCGGAGTATAAGCAGAACTCCGTTGGTATCGGCGGAAAGCTGTACCGTCAGGGTCTCATCAAGATGAACGAGTTCGTAACTTTATGTGCCCGTGACCGTATTCCGCTGATCTGGTTACAGGATACAACAGGTATCGATGTAGGCGACGAAGCAGAGAAGGCTGAATTACTTGGTTTAGGTCAGTCCCTGATCTACTCCATCGAGAACTCCAAACTTCCGTCTCTCGAAATTACTCTTCGTAAAGCAAGCGCTGCTGCTCACTATGTACTTGGTGGACCGCAGGGTAACAATACAAACGTATACTCCCTTGGTACAGCTGCATGTGAGTACTATGTAATGCCGGGTGAAACCGCTGCAAACGCTATGTACTCCAGAAAGCTTGTTAAGGCAAGCAAGGCAGGAGAGGATCTTGCTCCGATCATCAAGAAGATGAACGATATGATCCAGCTGTATCATGATAAGTCCCGTCCGGCATACTGCGCTAAGGTTGGTATGGTAGATGAGATCGTTGACATGACAGATATCCGTCCGTACATTCAGGCATTTACAGAGGCTGCTTACCAGAATCCGAAGTCTATCTGCCCGATGCACCAGATGGTAACACCGCGTGCAATTCGCGAGTGGAATGACGCTCACAAGGCTTGATTTTGACTGAAGGATAGAGTAAAATGATATGTATCCAGGCCGGGGGAGTCTTTCTCTGGCCTGGATATACTGGTATAACAAAGCCAGTTTCATTTTACATTTTCAGTATACCCGGAGGTTATTATGAGTGCAATTTACACCCTGGGAATTGACGTTGGATCCACGGCTTCCAAATGCATTATGCTGAAGGATGGCCAGGAGATCGTAGCGAAATCCCTGATCGATGTAGGTGCAGGTACCAGCGGCCCCCAGCGTGCGATCGACGCAGTGCTGGAAAACGCAGGCATGAAAAAAGAGGATATGGCTTTTACCCTGGCAACAGGTTATGGTCGTAATTCCTTAATGAATTTTGCAGACAAACAGATGAGTGAGTTATCCTGCCACGCAAGGGGAGCTTACTTCCTGTTCCCTGACGTTCATACCGTCATTGATATCGGCGGTCAGGACGTTAAGGTCCTTCATATTGATAACGGTGCAATGACCAATTTCCAGATGAACGATAAGTGTGCTGCCGGAACCGGAAGATTTCTGGATGTTATGGCAGGCGTTCTTGAGGTTAAGGTCCAGGATCTGGGACATCTTGATTCCCTGTCCAAAAAGAGAGTGGAGATCAGCTCCACATGTACCGTATTTGCGGAGAGTGAGGTTATCAGCCAGCTGTCGATGGGAACCGATAAGTGCGATATTATCGCGGGTATCCACCGCTCCGTGGCTCACCGTGTCACTGGACTCGCCCATAGGATCGGAGTTGTTCCGGCACTCGTTATGACTGGCGGAGTTGCTCAGAACGAGGGTGTAGTCAAGGCTCTTCAGAATGAGCTTGGTTGTGAGATCCACAGATCTCCTCTGACACAGTATAACGGTGCGCTTGGTGCAGCTTTATATGCATATCAGGCAGCAAGCCGCCGCGCATAATCATTATTAGTTTATGCAGATCTATGGCTGTAAATAACATAAGCAGCCATGTTTGATAAGAAATGGAGGATATTTATTATGGCAAAGCAGGTTAGCCCTGGTGTTCTTGCGCTGCGTAAAGTCGTAGATGACGTTCATAAAGACGCGCGCGAAGCCAAAAAGAGAGGCGAGTTAGTTGGTTGGTCTTCTTCCAAATTCCCGTGCGAGCTCGCAGCAGCATTTGATTTAAACGTTATGTACCCGGAGAACCAGGCAGCTGGTATCGCAGCAAACCGTTACGGTGAGCTTATGTGTCAGGCAGCTGAGGATCTTGGTTACGACAACGATATCTGCGGATACGCACGTATCAGCCTTGCTTACGCAGCCGGTGTCCGTGTAGCGCGTAAGTTTGACCCGGAGACAGGTGAGTACATCATCGACCCGAGCACAGGTAAGCCGTTAAAGGACGCAGACGGAAACATAGTGATCGATGAGGCAACAGGCAAGCCGAAAAAAGATCCGAAGACTCAGACTCCGTATCTTGAGCTTGTAAACCTTCTTGAGCTTGAAAAGCTTCCGGATGGACCGGATAAAGAGCGCCGTATTGCAGCGATCTCCCCGATCCGTCAGATGCAGATCCCGCAGCCGGATTTCGTTCTCTGCTGCAACAACATCTGTAACTGTATGACAAAGTGGTATGAGAACATCGCCCGTATGTGCAATGTTCCGCTTATCATGATCGATATCCCGTACAACAACACTGTAGAAGTTGCTGATCAGAATGTTCGTTATGTTCGTGGACAGTTTGATAAGGCAATCAAACAGTTAGAGGAACTCACAGGCAAGAAGTTCGACGAGAAGAAGTTCGAGCATGCATGTGAGAACGCAAACCGTACAGCAAAGGCATGGTTAAAAGTCTGTGATTACTTACAGTATAAACCGGCTCCGTACAGTGGTTTCGACCTGTTCAACCATATGGCTGACGTTGTAACCGCACGTGCAAGAGTTGAGGCTGCTGCGGCATTTGAGCAGTTAGCAAAAGACCTTGACGAGACGATCGCTAAGGGCGAGACAACAACTCCGTTCCCGGAGAAATACCGTGTAATGTTCGAGGGTATTCCGTGCTGGCCGAAGCTTCCGGCACTGTTCAAACCGTTAAAGGCTAACGGCGTCAACGTAACAGCAGTTGTATACGCACCGGCATTCGGTTTCGTATATAATGGTCTGGATGAGATGGCACGTGCTTACTACAAAGCACCGAACTCTGTATGTATCGAGCAGGGTGTTGCATGGCGTGAAGGCATCTGCCGTGACAACAAGGTAGATGGCGTTCTCGTTCACTACAACAGAAGCTGTAAGCCGTGGTCCGGTTACATGGCAGAGATGCAGCGCCGCTTCACAAAGGATCTTGGTATTCCGTGCGCAGGATTCGATGGTGACCAGGCTGACCCGCGTAACTTCAATGCCGCTCAGTACGAGACTAGAGTACAGGGTCTTGTTGAGGCTATGGAAGCAAACATCCAGGCAAAGGAGGCTAAATAGACCATGAGTATCAACGCATTATTAGACGAATTTAAGGTAAAAGCTGCAACTCCGAAACAGCAGCTTGCTGAATATAAAGCACAGGGCAAGAAGGTCATCGGCGTTCTCCCGTACTACGCTCCGGAAGAGCTTGTATATGCTGCAGGCATGGTTCCGATGGGAATCTGGGGCTCCAACAACAAGACGATCAGCCGTGCAAAAGAGTATTGTGCAACCTTCTACTGCACGATCGCTCAGCTCGCACTTGAGATGCTCCTTGACGGAACTATGGATCAGTTAGACGGAATCATCACACCAACAATCTGTGATACATTACGTCCGATGAGCCAGAACTTCCGTGTTGCTATGGGCGACAAGATGAAAGTTATCTTCCTTGCTCATCCGCAGAACCGTTTCGAAGAGTTCGGACTTAAGTTCTGTGAGGAGGAGTACGCAAACGTTAAGGCTGATCTCGAGGAAGTATGTGGCCACGAGATCACCAACGATGCGATCCTTGACGCAATCAAGGTTTACAACAAGAGCCGTGCAGCCCGCCGTGAGTTCGTAAAACTCGCTAACGAGCACTGCGACGTTGTAACTCCTACAAAGCGTTCTGCAGTATTAAAGGCATTCTTCTTCATGGAGAAACCGGAATACACAGCGAAACTTGAAGAGTTGAATAAAGAGCTTGCAGCTCTTCCGGTATGTGACTGGAAGGGAACAAAGGTTGTTACATCCGGTATCATCGTTGACAACCCGAAGCTTCTTGAGATCTTCGAGAACAACAACATCGCGATCGCAGCTGATGATGTTGCTCATGAGAGCCGTTCCTTCCGTACAGACGTTCCGGAGGACGAGCAGGATGCTCTCAGAGCTCTTGCAAAACAGTTTGCAAACATGGATTACGATATCCTTCTTTATGATCCGCAGTCTTCCAAGAACCGCCGTGGCGAGTTCGTAGCTGACATGGTTAAGAAGAGCGGCGCTCAGGGGCTTGTACTCTTCATGCAGCAGTTCTGCGATCCGGAGGAGATGGAGTATCCGTACCTCAAGAAAGCTCTCGACAACGCAGGTATCCCGCACATCAAGCTTGGTGTTGACCAGCAGATGAGAGACTTCGGACAGGCTGCAACTGCTATCGAGGCATTTGCGGATGTTCTTGAGATGAGAAAGTAAATAAAACTTTGAATTGCACTGACCGGGTGATAGAATTGTGTTGAAAGCTTGCTTTCATAAGCAATTCTATTGCCGGGGCAGTATAAGGACGAGGTCCGAAGCTTCTTGGGCGCCGTAAGGCGGACAAGAAGATAATTCATAATGAGAAGGGGCAGGCGTTCCTGTTTCTTAGTGTTCACGCGGAGTCAGGCGAAAGAACCGTCGTATTGAACATGGTTTCCGTTAGGAAATCGTGGGAGGTGCGGCGGTTTTTTTATTATACAAAAGTTATGGTTTCTTTCGGGAAAATATGTTAGAATAGACTGAAAAGAGCGACGAAACAGAATGGGATTACAGGAAAAGGGTTATCGATAGAAATTCAATCGGATCGGAATCAAAAGGGGGATTTCGGGGAGTGAAGGGAAAGAGAAACGTATGGGCGGTGTTCCTTGGAATTGCAGTTGCAGCGATGAGTGCGGCAGGCTGCAGCACAGGGGAGAGCAGCGGACAGGGACCGGAGAAGGTGAGTGAGGAGAAGAGGCTTACGGTGTATACTTCCCACAAGCAGGAGGTCTATGCGCCGATCATAAAGGAGTTTGAGGAGCGGACCGGAATCTGGGTAGAAGTGGTTCCCGGAGGAACAACGGAGCTTCTGGAGCGGATCCGGGAAGAGGGGGAAAAGGGATCCTGTGACGTGATGTTCGGCGGAGGTGTGGAGAGCTATGAGGTCTTTAAGGACTGCTTCGTGTCATACGAGAGTACCCAGAGCGATCATATCGAGAGTATATACCGGACTGAGGATCATGTCTGGACTCCGTTTACGGAGCTTCCCATTGTCCTGATCTACAACAATAAGCTGGTGGACGCGGCTTCCGCCCCGCGGGGATTTGAGGATCTGTTTGACGGGAACTGGGACGGAAAGGTGTCCTTTGCGGATCCGGGAAGATCCGGCAGCAGCTGCACGATGTTGGAGACGATGATCCAGGTCCTGCCGATGCGTGAAAACGAGGTCCTGGAACAGTTTGCCAGAGTGCTCGGCCGCCGGATGGCGGCAGGATCTGGCGCCGTGCTCGATGAGGTGTCAGAGGGAACATATCTGGTTGGTCTGACTTTGGAGGAAACTGCGAAAAAGTATATCGACCGCGGCGCGGCGATCTCGATCGTCTATCCACGGGAGGGAACCAGCGCGGTGGCAGACGGATGCGCGGTGATCAGGGGGGCAGAGCATGAAGAAAACGCGAAGCTTTTCGTGGATTTTATCGTGAGTCCTGATGTCCAGAGACTGGCTGTCGAGAAGCTTTACAGACGGACGGTCCGCGATGATATTACCCCGGATCAGAAGGAAGAGGGATCGATCATGGACTTCGATCTTGGATGGGCGGTGAAAAACCAGAAATCCATTTTGGAAAGATGGGCGGCGCTCATGGCAGGAAACGGAGGTAGATCATGAAGAACTTTATCCAGAGATCTTTCCGGCGTGAGCTTCTTGTGAGTTTTCTCGCTGTGTCTGTTCTTCCACTGATCGTGTGCTGTGTGTTTCTGATCCAGATGTTTAAGGTGAAGGTCGGAAGAGATTTTGAGAAAAAGGATATGGAGCTTGCCGGTGCGGTAGAGCATCAGCTGATGACGCTGTTTGACGCTTACCATGACGCGGCGGAGGAACTGTGTACGGATCCGCTGGTCGCCGAGGCGCTGAAAAAAGAAAGCTTTGGAAAGAAGAATGAAGTGTATCGCAGTCTGTACGGGGCGACCGCTGCATGTCGTGAGATGGCGGGATTTCATCTCTACAATGCGGATGGCTCCTGCCTGTACTCTACGGGAAACCGTACCTACGGACAGACGCTGCCGGTATACTGGGGGATCCTGAGAGAGGCACATGCCCATCCGAATGACCTGATCATCCGGAGTGATCTGGAGATTGGCGGTGATGAGGTCCTGCGGTTTGCCAGAGCGGTGACCGGAAATTCGGAGGAATGTTCTGGATATTTTGTGGTCACAATGACGGCGGAGCATTTCGCGAAGGCGCTCTCCGGCACATACAGTGGCCAGGACGGAATCTGTATTCTCAATGGATTTCTGGAGACCGTGTACAGTGTAGGCACGGCATCGGGGGAGACGGTCGGAGATGTTCTGAGAAGCCGTTTTCTACAGGGGGAACCTCTGACGGAGGTCTGGAACAACAACAGTATTTACGTTTCAAAGCTGGGTGATACAGGGCTTTACAGCGTCCTGATCCGTCCCCATGTTTTTACGAGTGATACCACGAGATCCATGTATACAGTTCTTCTTTTCATGGCCGCGGGAAGCTTTCTTTTAAGTGTTGGTGTCGCGATCGGGATCAGCTCCTTTCTTTCCAAGCCGATCCATGTACTTCATGATGCCATGGATGAGGTTCAGGAGGGAAATCTGGATACCCATGTGGACATGGAACGTCAGGACGAGTTTGGGGAGCTGGCAGAAAATTTTAATATCATGACAAAGAGGATCTCCTCCTATATGGAGGAGCGGGTTCGGCGCGAAAAGGAGCTGAACGAGACCCAGATCGCCATGATGCAGTCCCAGCTAAATCCGCATTTTCTCTACAATACCCTTGATACGATGAAGTGGGTGGCGAAGGCGAACCATATTCCGGAGATCGCGACGCTGGCGGCAAAGCTTGCGAAGATCTTAAGGACCAGTATTTCAAGCGCCCAGTTTATCACGCTGCAGGAAGAGATGACACTGGTGGAAAGCTATGCAAAGATCCAGAAGATCCGGTTTAACGGAAAGTTTGATTTCCGCTATGAGATCGCTCCTGAGACGGAGGAGATCCTGGTTCCAAAGCTCATCGTTCAGCCCATCGTGGAAAATGCGGTGATCCATGGGCTGGCGGATGCGGATGAGGGGCATATTTTTGTCAGGGCATATCTGGAAAGGAAGGAGCTTGTGATCGAGGTTTCAGATGACGGATGCGGGATCAGCGATGAAGTGATCCGACGGCTCGGAAACCGGGACAAGGAACAGAAGAATGGTCACATCGGCTTTTACAATGTGGATACGATCATCCGGCTTCATTATGGAAAAGACTACGGTCTCAGGGCAGAGCGGCTGCCTGCAGGCGGAACAAAGGTAACGATAAGAATACCGGTGAATGGTTCCGGAGAGCCTGATCCAGGTGTGAAAAACAGATCCTGATGACCGATGGGGAATGGAAAAAGGGAAGGGGGGAGCTGTTATGATCAAGGTGATCGTTGTAGATGACGAGCGGTTCGTCCGGATGGGCATTGTCGGTGAGACGGACTGGGCCTCGCTGGGATGCGAGGTCGTCGGTGAGGCGGAAAACGGGTTGGACGCGCTGGAGCTGGTCCATGAAAAGAATCCGGAGCTGATGATCTGTGATATCCGGATGCCTAAGATGAACGGTCTTGAGATGTTAAAGAAGCTTCGGGAAGAGAAAAATCCGGTACAGGTGATCTTTCTGACCGCGTACAGCGAGTTTTCCTACGCCAGAGAGGCGTTGAAGCTTTATGCATTTGATTATCTGCTAAAGCCGTTCGAGGACGGGGAGCTGGAGAGCGCGATCCTCAGGGCGAAAGAGCGGATCGAGACAGATCGGGGGAAGCAAAGAGATACCGGTCTGAGCAGATCTGTCCCGGATAAGGCACCGGTAAAGGAGCAATATCCGGGAGCTTTGGAAGGTGACGGACCAGAGATCAATGCCGCGGTGATCCGGCTCTGTCTGCCATTCGATGAAAATACCGCGGGCCTTACCGGATACGTCCGGGACGCGGTGCTTTATATGGCATCTCATTACGGGGAAAGTACGATCAATGTGGCGAAGATCGCAGGTGCGGTGGGGATCAGCGAAGGCCACCTGAGCCACTGTTTCAAGAAAGAAACGGGATATACGGTGATGGGGTGGCTCACACGGTACCGGATGAAAAAGGCAGTGGAATTGCTTTCGGACCACCGGAACAAGGTGTATGAAGTGGCAGAAAAAGTCGGATATAAAGATATTGCGTATTTTTCTAACACATTTAAAAAAATTGCGGGTGTTGCTCCATCGGAGATACAGGAAAAATAATCTGGATCCTGAAAAAACAAGCCGTTGGAGGCCATCAATGGAAAAAGGTAAGAATTAAAATGAAAATATAGGAGGAATCAGTATGAATGTAAAGATGTTTGGGGAGATTTGTGATGCGTTTGGACCGAGCGGATTTGAGGAGGATGTAATCCGCACGGTTGCAAAGTACTGTAAAGGACTGGAGCTGGAAAATGACGCGATGAATAACCTTTATGCGCGTATGCCCGGTGAGGATCCGGAGAAACCGGTCGTGATGCTGGATGCCCATACAGATGAGTGTGGATTTATGGTACAGAGCATCAGAGAAAACGGAAGCCTGGAGATCCTCATGCTCGGCGGCGTGATCCTTACGAACCTTCCGGCTCACACAGTGATGATCCGGACCAGAAGCGGGAAGCTTGTACGGGGAATTATTTCTTCCAAGCCGATTCATTTTATGAATGAGGCAGAGCGGGCCTCCCAGTCGTTGAGTATTGAGACGCTGATCGTGGATGTCGGCGCGGTGAGCAGGAAAGAAGTGACAGAAGTATTCGGCATTTCCATCGGAGATCCGGCAGTCCCGGAAGTTTCATTTTCCTACGATGAGGAACGTGACCTCTGCTTTGGAAAAGCGTTTGACAACCGTGCAGGCTGTGCATGCATTATCGACACCATGACCCGTCTGTGCGGGGAGAAGGATCAGCTGGCGGTACGGGTGACCGGAGCGTTTGCGGCTCAGGAGGAAGTTGGAACAAGAGGTGCCACAGTCACATCCCAGATTGTCCGTCCGGACCTAGCGATTGTCTTTGAGGGATCCCCGTCAGATGATTTCTATTTCAGTGCTGCCCAGACCCAGGGGCACATGCGGGGCGGTGTCCAGATCCGCAGGATGGATAAGAGCTATATTTCCAATCCGGTGTTTATCGAGTACGCGGAAGAGCTTGCGAAGAAATTCGGAATTCCATTTCAGGAGACAGTCCGCCGTGGCGGAAGCACGAACGCGGGAAAGATCAGCCTGACAGCAAAGGCAGTTCCGGTCCTGGTTCTCGGCGTCCCGAGCCGGTATGTTCATACCCATTATAATTTCTGTGCGAAATCTGATCTGGAAGCGGCAGCAGATCTTGCTGTGGAAGTGATCCGGGGACTTGACGCGGAAAAGATCCGCCATATCTGCAGACAGGATATTTTAAAATAAGAAGATTACAGGGACCTGAAAGCGGCAGTGTCCCTTGGGCCGGTGAAGACAGAACAACAGAAAAAAGCGTTCGGATCCATAGGAATGGATTCCGGACGCTTTTTCTGTAAAAATGAGGAACTAAATGGAAAAACTCAGAGACGGAGGTTTGTGGGGGTTATGCCTCTAATTTTTTCCCGGTGATCATCTCGTATGCTTCCAGATATTTCGCGATCGTCTTATCGACGATCTCCTGCGGAAGCGTCCAGTCATTGCCCGGATGGGAAGTGAGCCAGTCGCGGGCGAACTGCTTGTCGAAGGACGGCTGACCGTGGCCCGGCTCATAGCCTTTTGCCGGCCAGAAGCGGGAGCTGTCCGGTGTGA
>ERZ772816.2382-NODE-2382-length-12769-cov-4.175712_pt1 | contig 12769 bp, 11 predicted proteins | sample MGYA00511359_ERZ772816 | MGnify/ENA primary metagenome ERZ772816 (study PRJEB29015, sample SAMEA2737710) | human gut metagenome | biome: human gut; feature: human-associated habitat; material: faeces | place: China | collected 2012 ...
GAAAAGCTTTTCTGAAGAAAAGCTTTTCCCTCCCTTCCCCAATGCCTTTGTGCCGTCTAATCCCTGAAAAACTTCGCGCTCCACGGGGAGTTGTCGCCCTTGTTGCGGCCGTAGCACATGGCGTCGTTGCCCGCGCCGGGGCTGCAATCGATGCGGAGGCCGTTGAAACTGCCCCGTGAATTGCGGCTGGTGGCGTCTCCGGTGTCGATGTGCAGCCTGCCGTTCTGCATCTGCGCGTCGGCCCGGCCCGTGTAGGTCTTGCCCTGGCGGTCGATGATGGTGATCTGCCCCTTGCCGTTCTTGCCGAAGCAGAAGCGGACCTTGATCGGGTTGCCCCGCGTGTCCGAAAGCCCGGTGCGGCAGTTCCAGCAGCCGTCGAGGAAGTCCATCGACTTGTCGTCCTTGTCCGGCAACTTCATGGGATCGCCCTTCTTCGGGGTTTCCTTGGGCGGTTCCGGCTTGGGCTCTTCCTTCTTCGGCGCGGGTTGTTCTTTCTTGGGTTCCGGTTTGGGCTCGGGCTTCGGCTCCTCCTTGGGAATGGTGGTCAGATCGCCGAGCAGATCGCCCAGATCCTTGGGTGGCTCGGCGGGCGTTTCCACTTTGGGTTCCTCGACGGCTGGCGGCGCGGGAGGCTGGCAGGCTTCGGCACGCTTCTGGGCCGCTTGGCGCAAAACTTCGAGTTCGGCGCGCAAAGCCGTCAAATCCGCTTCGGACGGGCCGGGGTCCGCTGGCTGCACGGCAGGCTGAGGGGTTTCAACGGCGGGCGTCCTCGCGCACCCTGCGGGCAGGGGGAGGGGAGGGACCCACGGGAAGAGGAAGTGCAGGCCCCAGAACAGCAACAGTGCGAGGAGCAGGCCGAGCAGGAGCATGAGGAGCTTTTTCCACCACGGCTCGCCTTCCACCACAACCGTGGGCGGGAGCGGGGCGACGATGGGGCGTTCCGTCACTTCGCCTTCGCGGACGATGCGATCCGGATCGCCGGATGCGCCGCTGGCGAGAGGCGTTTGCGGCGCGGGGGAGAACGGCGTGGCTCCCATTGCATAGATGCCTTCCTGCGCCGTGGAGGAAGAAAGGGCCATGCCCCAGCAGACCAGCACGGGCTGCGGCGGGCTTGCGGGCTCGCCCGAGGGGAGAGAGGCGTACAGGCATTCCTGCGTGGGGAAACGGGTAGCCAGATGCAGCATGGTGCCGCACAGGCTTTTATAGGGATCGCTGTCCGTCTGAAGGCTGGCGGCCAGCTCTTCAATATCCGAAAGGAGGCCCTGCAACCGCGTTTTAACGGCTTCCTGCGTTTCTGCGGGAAGCTCGGCGAGGGGCTGCACGGGGCCCGACGTGTACCAGTCCACCGCCGTTCCCTGCGGGTCCATGAGCGGCTCGGCCAGCAGACGGGCGTGGGCTTCCCCGAGATGGGTCCGCAGCAGCCCGCTCAGCTGGGCGTGGCAGGCATAGACCTGCGAGCCCTGGAACGCCAGTGCGCGGTAATCCCCCTTCCGGGTGGAGAGAATGAAATATCCGGCCATATCTGACTATCCTTGTTCAGGAACGGTTCATTGGTGTTCGGTGAAGGGGATGCCCTTCTCGCGCAGGAAGCCCATGATGGCGTCGCTGCCGAGCGCGGTCTGAGTCTGGCGGTTGGAGTCCGCGTCCAGCCTGATGAAGGTGTTGATGCCGATGACGTCGCCCTTCTCGTTGACCAGCGGGCCGCCGCTGTTGCCCTGCGAGACCACGGCGGAATGCACGATGTTGCGGGGCGAGGTCTGGAGGATGGCGTTGACCACGCCGTCGGTGAACACGACCTCGGGGACGGCGTTGAAGTCGCCCCTGAGGAGCCGCAGGTAGGCGGGGTCCTGTTCGGAAACGAGGGCGGGGAAGCCCCATGCGCTTACCTTGTCGGTCCGGTTGACGGTCGGGGACAACGGAAGGGCGGGAACCTGATCCCCTTCCACGAGCATCACCTTGATGACCGCGAAATCGTATCCCGGCGTATCGCTGCGCGCGACGACCATGCCCCGGCGTGCTCCGCGCAGGTTGGCGTTGGTCACCATCACCATATCGTCGATGGCGTTTGCCACGACGTGGCGGTTGGTCAGCACATGATCGGGATTGATGAAAAAGCCGGGTCCCTTCCTGCGCGCCGCCGGGGACCGGCGCGAGAATGAGTACAGTACCTTGTTCGAGGCGCTGCGGGATGGTGAGCGTAGACAGATCCACGGCCTTTGCCGGAACCGTGGCGTTGGCGGAAGGCAGGGGCGGGAGGGAGATGCCGGGGACCGCTTCCCCGGGCAGGTTTTCCGGAACGTCCTTGCCGGGGGTGGTTTCTCCGGCGTCCGGTTTCGCATCCGTCTTGCCGGCATTGCCGTCAAAGAAGGCTTTCAGCTCGCACGGCGTCAGTTCCAGCAAACCCTGCCAGAACGCTTTTTCGCGGAGCAGGTTGGCCCATTCCGCCTTGCGTGCCGCCTCTTCGGGGGACTCCGCCGCAACCGGGGGCGTTTCCGGGGCAACGGGCTGTTCCTGGGCCGTTTCTACGCAGGAACGCAGCAGGAAAAGCAGGAGTACGCCCAGCAGGATGCCGAGGAGCAGGGCTCCGAAGAGGCCCGCCTTGCTACGCCGGATGATGACGTTTCCCGCCGTTGCCCCGGCAATACCTGCGGCGGTTCCGGCCGCCGTTCCGGTCGCGCCCGCTGTTCTTGTTCCGGCGGAAGGGCCAGCCGCACGGCCCGCACCGGGAACGGCATTGCGTGCCGCCGTCCCGGCAACCGCTGCGGCGGAAGCTCCCGTTGCAGCCGTTGCCGCTCCGGTCACACCGGAGGGCGTTTCCCCGTTTTCCGGCTCGCCCCAGAGTATCGGGGCAGTGGCTTCGTCCGTGCCTTGCGGGAGCAGGCCCCAGTTGACGAGCACGGGATGGCCGTTGACGACGAAGACATTGTCCGCCGAAGGGATGAACAGCGCCTTGCAGAGCAGGACGCCGCCGGGCGTGTCGTCGAGATGGGGGGTGACGGCTTCCCGCGCCCGGCGCAGGGCAGCCCGCGCCTGTTCGGCTTCTCCCGCGTCGAGGCGGGAGAGGGGGGTGCCGACGCCTTCCAGCGGCGTATACCAGGAAATGGAGGCGTAGCCCGCCGGTGTGGCCTGCCCGGTAACGGGTTCGGCCCACAGGGTGCCGAACCGCCCAAGGCCGATTTTTTTCAGATAGGCCTGCAACGCTTCGTACTGCGAAGGGAGCGCGCCCTGTTCCGTATGCAGGGCGGCGAAAGCCGACGTATCCGAAGCCTGTATGAAATGAAGAGGATTACCCATAGTTGTACCTTCGGTGAAATGGCACGGAGGCGTTGGGGAAGGGAAGGAAAACTTTTATGTTATCGAATCCCTGCCCCTAACATTCCATAAAGCAAGGGATGTTGGGAATGATGGATGTTTTAAAACTCAATGTTCCGGAAACTCCCGCCGAGCAGCCTTCCCCCTTCCCCCGATCCGTTCCCCACTAACCCTGAGCGAGCATCACCTTGTCCATCTGCAGCTGGATCTCGTCGAGATCCGACTTCACCGCGGTGAGCTGCGCCGTGGATTCCTTGTATGAGCCCACGCCGTTGGAAAGGTTCTGCAACTGGTCGCCCGTCTGCTTGCGCGTGACGGTTTTCGTGGTCTTGCTGGTCTTCTTGGATGTCGTGGCCACGGTCTGTACCGGGGGGATCGGGCGGCTGGCCTTCTTCGCCTCGATGGTCAGCACCTGCCGGTATTCGGCTTCGCGCTTGTCGGCCTCGCTGAGCGTGCTGCCCAGAATGGCGGACGCCTCGGCAAGCCCGCTCTTGATTTCGGCATAACGCTGATCGAGTTCGGCGCGGGTGATGCGCTTGGCCTTGTAGTCCTCAAGGGCGGCCCTGAACTTCGCGCTGTAGCAGTTGTAGGCCACCTGCCCGGCGGCGGTTACGCGGTTCAGGGAATTGACGTCGGCATTCAGGTCGCGGGCATAGCTGGCGAGGCGGACGCGGTCGTCCCTCTCGTTGTTGTACTTGGCGACGAGATAGCTCGCCCCGGCCCCGGCTCCCGCGCCGATGGCGGCCCCGGCCAGAGCGCCTTCCGCCTTCCCGGTCTGGCTCGCGCCGATGACCGCGCCGAGCAGGGCACCCATCGTCGTGCCCATGACCATTGTGGTGTTGAAGCTCTTTTCGGCGCTGCGCAGATCGGCGATGGGCTGGTAGCAGTCGGGATAGTAATGCACGTCCGTCGTCTGCGCGCCGTATTTGCTGGCGCAGCCCGTAGCCAGCAGGCTGCAAAGGCACGTCATGACGATGCAGTAAAGCGCTCCTTTCCGGGTGGTGAAGCTTCCCTTCATGCCTGTCTCCATGCGTTGCGGGTTATGTACAAAGAAAAATCTTTATTCATCAATGGTTCGGTGCCCGAAGTACTCGTCCCCTTCCGGCGTCAGTGCGATGTCGTTGGAGACGTGGTCGGTGACGCGGCAATAGCCGAAGTTCAGCCATTCGTCCACGACGTCGTTGAGCGTGGAATGAGAGAACCCCGCCTGTTCCGCTTCGTCCAGCAATTTGGGGAAGACTCCGGACGGAAGCGGCTTCGGGGCGTTTCTGAGCGCCTTTCTGAGCCATGATTCGGCGGATTGGAAATCGTGCACGGGGAATCCTTTCCGGGCCGGGCCCGGCATCTGTCGTATTTTTTGGGGAATGGTATGCCGTTTCACCAAAATCAGCAATGTGATGCCGTAAGGGGGGACGCCGGGGCGGTCGGGAGCGTGCCGCGTATGCATGGCCGCTTCCCGTATTTTCGTTTACGGCGTGACGGGAGGGACCCGGAGCGGGAAGTCGCCGGGCCGCCGTTCTTTTGCGAACGGGACAACGCGGCATGAAAACGTAAAGAGCCCGGGCAGGGCCCAGGCTCTTCGCGTGGAGGAGGCAACCGAGAGGAGATAGCGGAGAAGCGCAGAACGTGAAGGAGGCCGTTGGCCGGGAGGGGAACAGGGGAGGCCCCTGTTCCCCTCCCATGCTTCTTTATTGATCTTCAGGATCGTCCACGGAGGCGACGCAGAGGGCATTGTCCCCTTCGTAGGGTGCGCAGCCTTCGATGGCGATTTCGGAATCGCGGTCGCCGAGCGCGGCGGCACCGGGCATACGGAAGGTATTCACATCAATGCGCTCAATGGGCGTTTCTTCCTGCTTGCCAAGCTGCGGGACCCACTCGTAGGGCACGCGGTAGGCGCGGTAGACCATGTTCATGGGCAGCTTCTGGCCCCAGTAGGGCGAGATGAATTCCCAAACCAGCTCGTGATCCTTGGTGACTTCAAAGACGCGCCCGTCGGAGCCCTCGGTGATCAGGGTGTTGCCGTTGGGCAGGCGCTGCATACCGCTGATGAAGGGGCTGTAGAAACGGTTGCAGTCCATCGGGGCGAGGAAGCCCGCTTCGGTGGGGGTGTACTGCCATACGATTTTCATGGCCACGGGATCGATTTCCAGCACGCGGGAGTGGTCGCGCAGGGCGGCCTTCACGCCGGTGGGGGAACCGGGGTTGGGCACGTCGTAGCCGCCCCAGCCGCCGTTGTCGAAAATCAGGATATTGCCCTCTCCGGGCAGTCCGCGCGGGATCATGTGGCAGTGGTGCTGGCCGATGATCCAGCCGATGGCCTTGGCTTCGGGGCTGTTGTCGTAGTCGGGGCCGAGTTTCCAGACGATTTTCCCGGTAGCCTTGGAGATGATGAAAATGATGTTGGCTTCGCGGCCGTCCACGATGATGTTGTCGGGATGGAAGCGCTCGTCGCCCGCGTCATGCCATTTGTTCGGGCCGAGCACGGACATGGAGTTGATGTGCATCCAGTCGCCCATGCCTTCGGGCTGCGTCTGGCGGTAGTTGGGGTCGCGGGCGAGGGTGTTCTTGGGGCCTTCGCGGAAGCCCATTTCGTCGAAATGCTCGTTGCAGTTCCATTCCCACACGATGTCGCCGTCCCAGTCCACTTCGAGGATCACGTCGTCGAGGAGCTGCTTGTCGGAAATCTTGGGATTGCGGGCGTTGCGGTGCGCGAGGACGAGGGTGTTGCCGGAGTCGGTCTTGGGCTCCATGCCGGGCGCGTAGTAGCCGGTGGTGCTGCCTTCGCGCTGGTAGTCGTGGTGGCTGCGGGCCATCCAGCGGCCGGGGATGCCGGGATCTTCGATGTATTCGTTGCGGTCGAACTTCCAGACCACGTTTCCGTCCCAGTCAATCTGCACGAGATCGAGGCCGTCCTGCACGCCGTAGCGCCCGTCACGGGAGCCGCGCGAGGTCATGAGGTAGCCGCCGGGGAAAATCTTGTTCGGGAAGCCGTGCACGCCTTTCCAAACCTTGTTTTCGCGGCCGTTCATGTTCATGAGCACGGCGCCCACTTCCAGAGCCTGAAAGATCGTGAAGCCGTTCCAGCACTTTTCGGGATTATATACGGTGACGCCGGTAGGATAGATAGTCGGGTGACCCATGATGTCCTCCTGATTGGTTTCTCTCTTTCTATACATGAAAGAAGGTTTGGCGGATGTTGCCCCTGAATCGTTTCTCACGCCGATCCGTTCCCGAGGGGGGACTCCCCATTGTACGCCATTGGAGGAGAGAGGAGGGGCTTCGGGGGAATGGGAATGCTCCTTCTGAGAAATGCCCACTCCCCTGTATCCAGCTAGGCGATTTCTTCAAGCGACTTGCCGCCGGTGCGCTGGCCCCAGATGGCGATGACCACGGCGGGGACAAAGCAGAGGAAGCTGAAGATCCAGAACACGCCGTCGAAGCTGTACGCAGCGTAGGCCATCGGGATGAGCGGCTGGGCCGCGGCCACGGCGAGGCGGCCGGTGGAGCTGTGGAAGCCGGTGGCGGTGTTGCGCATACGGGTGGGGTAGGATTCGGCGGTGTACGAGAAGACCGTGAAGCCCATAGCCATGACGACCGCGGTGAGGACGACGCCGGTGAGGACGACGGGCCAGTAACCGGTCATATTGCCGAAGATGGGGCCAAGTACGGCGAGGATGATCAACATACACATGATCGGGATCTTGCGCCCGCCAAGGTCGGTGACGAAGGATGAGAAGAACAGCCCGGCGGGTACGCCGACGGAAATGATCGTCGTGGCCATGAGGCTGTCTTCAAGCGAGAACCCGTGCGCCTTGAGCAGGGTCGCGGTCCAGTTGGTCACGGTGAAGGTGGCGGGGTTGGTGAAGACCACGATGGCGAGCAGGACGAGGGTGCGCTTGATGTACTGGCGGCGGAACATGCCGGTCAGCACTTCCATGACGGGGACCTTGGTCTGCACGTTCTTGGCGGCCTCGGAAAGGTCCACATGCTTGCCGGTGATTTCAAAGACGACCTGTTCCGCTTCTTCCAGCCTGCCGCGGGCCACGAGCCAGCGGGGGGATTCCTTGAGGTAGCGCAGGCCGACGAAGAAGGCGATGAGGCCGACGCCGCCGAAGTAGAAGATGAAGCGCCACGCTTCCTCGGCGAGGGGGATGATTGCGCGGCACATGACGCCGATGACCGGCACGGCGGAGAAACCCACGGCGGCCACGAGGTTCTGCCACTTGCCGCGTGATTCGGCGGGGGCCATTTCGGCGATGTAGGCCTGTGAGCAGACCATGAGGCAGAAAACGCCGAAGCCGGTCATGGAGCGGGCGATGACGAAGACGTGGAAGTTGTCCGTAAAGCCGTTCAGCACCGAGAAAAACGAGAATGTGGCGATGGAGATGAGGAAGGTCTTCCGGCGCCCGATGAAGTCGGAGATGACGCCTCCGAAGAAACCGCCCGCGGTCATGCCGATGAAGTACCAGAGCGTGACCACGCCGATGTCGGACATCTGCAGGCCCCATGTGTGCATGAGCGCGGGGGCGATGAAGCCGAAGTTCCAGTTGTCCATCTGCTCGCAGAAGTAGGCCATCATGATGATGAAGAAGACGATTTTGTGGAAGCCGGTTACGGGCATTCCATCAAAATAGTTGTTGGGGATCTTCTTGACTGTAGATTGGCTCATAGTCGCTTCTCCAAAAGTCGATTATGTGCGAGAGTCTTCGATGCCGTTTTCCGTTTTCTTTATCCCTATTACATTGCAGGAAAGAATACGGCATTCGGCAATCATCGCTGTTTTAGCCTCAAAAGATACGAGGTTGAACAACTGCCTGTTACGATGCTGAGAGAAAAGGAAGAATGTCTTATACAGTAAAAACAATGGAACGTTTCTGGCCATTATCCTTTTTTTACATGTTCGGTACAGGCCTTTTCCGGATTGGCTGTGTATGCAGAATACGAGAAACGCGAAACCGGAAATGTTACGAGCGCAGCATTTCACGAAAAAAGTGAAAAAAAATTCAACCTCGATAGGCAAGTCGTCTTTTATTGTTTAATATACTATTATAATTTATTTTTTATGTCACGATACGAACGTATGGACTGCATAAAGAGATCTATGATGCCTGTCCGGTACAAAAAAATCGGGTCAGGAGAAACATATTTGCTTCTTGAAGCCCTTTTTTTCACATCGGCTGAACCCGTTGATAAGAAACGAAAAAAACAGGCAGGGGAGGCATGAGGCATGGGAGGGGCATCAACAGGCCCCCGCAAGTGGATGCCCCTCTCGTTCGCTTGTAACAGCGGAAACGGTGAAGGTATGGACATGGAGCGGTGGGGCGGGCGGCTTTTCGGATGAAGAAAGGCGGGCTGGAGGCTGGCCGGGGTTCAGGAAAGGAGTCGTTCCGGCCGGGAACGGAAAACAAGAAACCCCTTACGGAGATGAGTCCGTAAGGGGTTGAATTCGCTGGTGGGCGGTACAGGACTTGAACCTGTGGCATCCGCCTTGTAAGGGCGGCGCTCTACCAACTGAGCTAACCGCCCGTTCGTATGCAGCGCCTCTTATAGGGGAAAACAGGCCCGAAGTAAAGGGGCACGGAGTATTCTCAAAGCTCTCAGCGGATTGACGGACATCTGAGGCACGGTACTATGGCGGCATCCTTAACCTCCACCCTCCTTTGCCATGACCGCCGAACTGTCCTCCCGCATCCATACCGCCGCCGTAACCGCGCTGGCCTTCGTCTGTACGTATGTGCTGGCATTCTATTGGAATCTGGACAGGCCATTTTGGGCGGGGTTCACCGTGTTCGTGATCAGCCTGCCGAGCATCGGCCAGACCCTGCAAAAGGGCGTGCTGCGGATGTTCGGCACGATCGCCGGGGCTGTCGCCGCCCTTGTCCTGCTCGGGCTTTTCGCGCAAGAGCGTATGCTCCTTCTGTCCGTGCTGTCCCTCTATCTGTGCCTGATGCTCTATCTTATGCTGACAAGCGTTTACTATGGCTACGCGTTCTTCATTTCCTGCATCGTCACGCTGATCATCTGCCTCATGGCGGTTCACGAACCCCAGGATGCCTTTCATCTCTCCGTATACCGGGTTGAGGAAACACTGCTCGGTATCGGCGTGTATACCGTTGTAACACTTGTTTTTTCTCCAAGGACATCCATCAAGTCCCTGTATCGCGGCGTGCAGGATCTCATGGCGGGGCACAAGGCCCTTTTCGTCATGAACGAGGGGGCCGGAGCGGAAGGGCAGATGAGCCGCATGTATACGCAGTATGTCGGCATGAGGGAAATCCTCGATAAAGTTGGGCAGCTTGTCCCGGCCGTGCAACTGGAGACGTATCAGGTTTACCGTTACCGGGAACACTGGGAGCGCGCCGTCCGGTGCAGCGCCGAACTGCTGGAGCTCCAGCGGCGCTGGATGGGGACCCTCGTGGCCATGAAAGATTTGGATATGGCATCCCTTTTTCCTCATTTTGAGTCGCGGGTCGCCGAACTGGGGAAACTTTTCGATCGCCTGGATGCCCTGGGGAAGGAAGGCTCTCCCGGTGGTTCCTCGAAGCCCGAAGACGTACAGCCGCTCGCGTTCGATGAAAGCGTATTCGAGAAACTCGGCTCGACACGGAAGGGATTGGCGTTTTCTGCGGTGAAGCTGTTCGAGGAACAGACGGCGCACTGCCGCGAGCTGCTGATGCTGGCCGGTTTTCTGCTGCATGGCGGGCCCATGCCCGAACTGAAGCCGTCGGCATCAAAAAAGGCCCTTTCCGTCATCAAGCCCGAGCAATACGCCTACATGTCCCAGATGTTCGTCATTTTCTGGGTGGCGACGCTGTGCTGGATACTCCTCAACCCTCCGGGGCTGGAATCCATCGCTTTTCTGGAATTGACCATCGTGCTCGGCCTGATCGGCATCATGACCGGCGAAGACAAACCGCTGCGCCAGGTGCTGATCTTTGCGCTCGGCATCGGCTGTACGGGGCTGGCCTATACCTTCATCTATCCTCTGGTTTCCAACCTTGGCGAGTTCATCGTCATGATGGGGGTATCGGGATTTTTCATCACATTCGCGTTTCCGCGCAAGGAACAGAATTTCACCAAACAGGCCTTCATGCTGCCGTGGCTGTCCATAGGCAATTTTACGAACCTCCCGACATACGATTTCGGGCAGCTGCTGGTTGGCTCCTTTACGCTGCTGTTCGGCATTTCCATCGTTTCCCTGGTCCATTACGCGCTGTTCATGCCCAATACGGAAGCCCTGTTTCTCCAGAGGCAAAAGGCCTTTTTCCGCTCGTCGGAAGCGTTGCTGCTCCATTTGCGGGCTTGCCGCGAGCAGCGGCGCGGCTCCCTGTTCCGTCTGAGGATGCTTTTCCGTCTGCACAGGACGCGTTTTTTGGCTGAAGAGATCGGCATCCTGGCAAAAAAACTCCCCGTGACCTTTGTGAAACCCGAACTGGTCCGCGTTTTTTCCACGGAGGTTCAGGACATGGTGTCCTCAATGCAGGGGCTCTATGCCCGGCTCCGCTCCGTGGATAGCGATCTGCTGTGCCCTTCCCAGCCGGGTACGGCGCGTGTGTCGCTTGTGGAAGCACCTTTGAAAGACCGGCTTGAATCCATGGAAGCGGTGGTCCGTTCCATGATTGACGGCTTGCGCGAAAGCGCCCGCGCCGAGAAAGGGCCGGATGCGCCCGCGGGTGGCCAGGTTGTGCAGGACTTGCTCGTTTCCTGTGCGGGCATCATGAAATCGTTGTCCAATACGCTCGATTTGATGCGTTCCCTTCCGGTGGAGGTCGATTCCCGGAACAAGTTTTGAGAGGGAACGTGGGATTGGGGAAGGGAACCCCTCCCCTGTCCATCCCTCCCAAGGCTCCCGAGTGGTGGTGAGGCGGCGCCACAGCCCGTACCTTTTAACGTGCTCGGGGAGAGGATGCGCCGTATGTATGGTTTGTCTTTTTGGGATTTTATAAAAATACAATGAATTTATTATATTGCAAATATTTCTCCGTATGTTGAAGGAAGGTCGGTATGCCGCATGAACTTGCCCTGGTGGGCATCTATTTTTCGCCGCTTCTCCCCATAGTGCTGTTTGGCATTCTGGGCGCGCTGGCGACGGCGTTTGTGTTGAACTGTACCGGGCTTTCCGGCTGGTTCGCCAATCCGCCGTGGGTGTTTATGGCGTTGATCGTCATCTATGTGTGTCTCCTCCTACCGTTCGGGATGGTTCTATGAGCATCAACAGTTTGCTTCGCTGGTTCCTGACGCTGCTGATCATCGTGATTGCCTGCGTTTTCTGCTACATCCGTTACAACGCCTATTTCAGGAATCCGTGGACGCGTGACGGGATGGTGCAGGCGGAAGTCGTTCAGGTCGCCGCCCGCGTGTCCGGGGAGGTCAAGACCGTGCATGTCCGCGACAATCAATTTGTGAAAGTGGGCGATCCGCTTTTTGATTTGGACGACAGGCCATCCCGCGTGGCGCTTTCGCAGGCCGAAGCCAACGTGCGCCAGAAGCAGGCTGTTGCGAAGGCCGCCCGTGACAGGGCGGGGCGCGATGCACGGCTTCAGCAGAACGCGCCGGGTGCGATTTCTCCCGAAGCCTTTCAGCAGGCCGAGGATCAGCTCCTGTCTGCCGAAGCTGACGTGGCGGTTGCGCAAGCCCAATTGGATCAGGCTCGCTTGAATCTGGATTTCACGCACGTTACGGCTCCAGTGAACGGGTACATCACCAATCTGACGGTGCAGCCGGGGACCATGTCGACGGCCTATCGCCCTTTGGTTGCTCTGATCAATGCGGACAGTTTCCGTGTGGACGCCTTTTTCCGAGAGACGCAGATCCGGGATTTCCGCCCCGGCGACAGGGCGCTGATCACGCTCATGACCTATTCCGATACGCCGCTTGAGGCTACTGTGGAGAGCATCGGCTGGGGCATTGCCCGCGAGAACGGGAGCACCGGCGAGCAGCTTTTGCCTTCGGTCAGCCCCACGTTCGAGTGGATACGGCTGGCGCAGCGCATCCCCGTCAGGCTTCATTTCGACGCGCTTCCGAAGGGAATCGAGCTCCGTGCGGGCACGACGGCCTCCGTGCTTGTCCGTGTTCATCCCGAAGACACCGCCGCGTCCATCCCTCCTCTGCCGACGATTGGGCAATAGAGATAGGGGCGTGAAAAAATTGGAGGGGGAAGAGGATAGGGAGCACCCCCCACGTTTCCCCTTCCCCCTCCAAACTGCTAGAGCGGCTCGCTCCCCCCCATTCTCTTCAAAGGCTTTTGACTGGTGGGGAGGCTACGCGACAGGAGTTCGTTCCGTTCGAAGTTTGATAAAATAGAACGGGGGTCGTCTTGTTGTCTGTTTAGCGTCTTTCTCAATAAGAAGCCCGAATGATTTCATTCGGGCTTTTCTGTTGCCCATAGGGGAAAGCGGGGAAAAGGGATTCGATAAAGTCGAAAGTCTTTGAAGGAGGGGATGGGGTTTGGGGAAGG
>ERZ772816.2396-NODE-2396-length-12724-cov-3.070092_pt1 | contig 12724 bp, 10 predicted proteins | sample MGYA00511359_ERZ772816 | MGnify/ENA primary metagenome ERZ772816 (study PRJEB29015, sample SAMEA2737710) | human gut metagenome | biome: human gut; feature: human-associated habitat; material: faeces | place: China | collected 2012 ...
CTCCAGGGAGGATTTGGACTGCCTGTGACTGCTTATATTCATGAACATGATCCAAAGGTTAAGGTTTTAAATATAGCACTTCCTGATGCTTATGTTGAGCATGGAAATGTAGATGTCTTAAGAAAAGAAGTTGGTCTCGACAGAGAGAGTATTGTAAAAAAGGTCATTGCAGATGATCGGAGAATAGAGGAAGAAAAGTAACATGAAAGAACGTTTGGATGTATTGCTTGTAAAGAGGAATCTGGCGGATTCCAGAGAAAAAGCAAAAGCAATTATTATGTCGGGAAATGTATTCGTAGAAGGTCAAAGAGAAGATAAAGCCGGAACAACATTTCCGGAGGAGGTAAATATTGAGGTACGCGGACATGTTCTCCCCTATGTGAGCCGTGGAGGTCTTAAGCTTGAGAAAGCAATGAAAGAATTCCATGTGACAGTAGATGGAAAGGTCTGTACAGATGTTGGATCTTCCACTGGTGGATTTACAGACTGTATGCTTCAGAATGGAGCGAAGAAAGTATTTGCTATCGATGTGGGAAGAGGACAGCTGGATTGGAAGCTGCGTCAGGATCCGAGAGTGGTATGTATGGAAAAAACGAATATCCGTTATGTACTTCCGGAAAATCTGCAGGAGCCGGCACAGTTTTCATCGATAGATGTTTCTTTCATTTCTCTGACAAAAGTGCTTCTTCCAGTGAGAAACCTCCTTACAGATGATGGAGAGATCGTCTGTCTGATCAAACCGCAGTTTGAAGCCGGAAGAGAAAAAGTTGGGAAAAAAGGCGTTGTACGCGAAAAAAGTACGCATATAGAAGTCATCCATAAAGTGATTGATTATGCAATGTCTATCGGATTTGAAGTGCTGAATCTGGAATTCTCTCCGATCAAAGGACCGGAAGGTAATATCGAATATCTGGTCCACTTACAGAAATGCGAAGCGACTGACAGAATTTCGCCTGAGATTGATGTCGAAAAGACGGTAGATCAGTCATTTGCGACACTTGCGAAAGGTTAGAGACAGATGTTAAAAAAGTTTTGGATCGTTACAAATGATGGAAAAGATACGAATCATGCGGTGACGGGAAAAGTAAGGGAATTACTGGAGATAGCGGGAAGAAGCTGTATATTGTGTGAAAAAGATGCAGAGAAAAATATTATCAGGGAACGGATTCCGGACATGATCGATTGTGCAATCGTGATTGGCGGTGACGGGAGTTTGATTGAAGTGGCAAGAACGCTCTGGAAAAGAGACGTTCCGATTCTGGGTATCAACATGGGAACGCTTGGGTATCTTACAGAGGTAGAGGTAAGCAATCTGGCAGAAGATATCACACAGATGCTGAAAGGTGATTATCTGTATGAAGAGCGTATGATGCTGGAAAGCATGTTTCCGAACGGAAAGAAAGATGTTGCACTTAATGATATTGTTGTGTCACGTAAAGGTGATGATCTGCGTATTATATATTTTAAATTGTTCGTAAACGGGGAACTGTTGAATTCCTATGAAGCGGATGGAATCATCATTTCCACACCAACCGGTTCTACAGCATATAATATGTCGGCGGGAGGTCCGATCGTAGAACCTACGGCGTCTCTTACTGTGATCACACCAATCTGTTCTCATGCGTTGAACACAAGAAGCATTGTTCTGTCTTCCGACGATGAGATCGTGATTGAGATCGGAGAAGGACGCAGAGGCAATATAGAAAAAGTACTGGTTACATTTGACGGTGCGACCAGCGTGCCGCTTGAGACAGGAGATCGTCTGACCATTTGCAAGGCAAAAGAGTCGACAAAAATCATGAAGATTAATAAAATCAGTTTTTTGGAAATATTACGGAGAAAGATGAAGGGAAATTGATGATATGAAAGTTAACAGACATGCGAAGATTATTGAATTGATTAATAAATATCATATTGAAACGCAGGAAGAACTGGCGGAATATCTGAACCAGGAGGGATTCAAAGTTACTCAGGCAACGGTATCCAGAGATATCCGTGACCTGAAACTTACAAAGATACCTTCAGAAAATGGAAAACAGAGATATGCACTGCACCAGCATAATGAGAATGGAATGAGTGAGAAATATATCCGTGTTTTAAGAGAAGGGTATCTGTCTATGGATATGGCACAGAATATTCTGGTGATCAAGACAGTGGCCGGAATGGCAAGTGCTGTATGTGCGGCACTGGATGCAATGAAATGGAATGAAATTGTCGGAAGTATTGCGGGAGATGACACGATTATGTGTGCAATACGAAGCGTGGATGACACGGTAAAAGTAATGGACAAGATCAGCAAGATTATCTTATAGGAGGATGCATGTTACAATATTTGCATGTGAAAAACCTGGCTTTGATCGATGAGATCGAAGTAGAGTTTGGCAGAGGGCTGAACATATTAACAGGAGAGACCGGTGCCGGGAAGTCAATCATTCTAGGCTCGGTCAATCTTGCTCTTGGTGGAAGATACACGAAAGACATTCTTCGCCAGGGAGCGAGATACGGATTGGTGGAGCTGACATTTTCAGTGGAAAATGAACGGCAGATCCGTAAATTAAAAGAACTGGATATTTACCCGGAAGATGGGTTTATTACACTGCAGAGAAGACTGATGGAAGGAAGAAGTGTCAGCAAGATCAATGGCGAGACAGTACAGATGGCGACACTTAAAGCAGTATCATCGATTTTGATCGATATTCACGGACAGCATGAACATCAGTCACTGCTTTATAAAAAGAATCATCTGGCGATCGTTGATGCTTTTGCAGGTGAAGAGACGAAGAGACAGAAAGAAAAAGTCGTAGAGATATGGCGGCAGTACAAAGAAAAACAAAATGAACTGTCAGAGGCAGGAGCAGATGAATCCGAAAGGGCGAAAGAACTGGCATTTTTACAGTTCGAAGTCGATGAGATCGTGCAGGCAGAATTAAAAGAGCATGAGGACGAAGAGCTGGAGTCACTTTACCGTCGTATGTGCAATGGAAAGCGGATTGTCCAGAGCGTGACCGAAAGCTATCAGTATACAGGCGGAGATGGGGAAAGCGCAAGCGAAAAGCTCGGAAGGGCACTTAGAACCCTGTCGGAAGTTTCAGATGCTGATGAGCAGCTTGCGCAGTTATATTCGCAGCTTGCGGATGTAGATAATCTGTTAAATGATTTCAATCACGAACTGGCGGAGTATCAGAAAAACTGTGAATTTTCGGATGAAGAGTTTTATGAAACAGAAAAACGGTTAAATGAGATCAATCATCTGAAGACGAAATATGGTAACTCGTATGAAAAGATCATGGAGTACTGTAAGAAGCAGGAAGAAAGAATTGAAATTCTGGAAAACTATGATGCGTATATGCAGGAATTGAAAGCATCCTGTGAGCAGTTGGAACAGGATTATCTTAAAAGGGCGCAGAAACTTTCGACTCTTCGAAAGAAGAAGGCAAACATGCTGGAAAAGAAGATCCAGAAAGGCTTGGAAGACCTGAATTTTGAACAGGTGCAGTTTGAGATACATTTTGCGGAAAAGAAAGAATATTCCAAAGATGGTATTGATGATGCAGAATTCCGTATTTCGCTCAACCAGGGACAGCAGGTGAAACCATTGACAGAAGTTGCTTCCGGTGGTGAGCTTTCCAGAATCATGCTGGCGATCAAAACTGTAATGGCAGATAAAGATGAGATTGAGACACTGATCTTTGATGAAATTGATGTTGGTATCAGCGGACGTACGGCACAGAAAGTGTCGGAAAAGATGGCATTGATCGGAAAAGAACATCAGGTGATCTGTATTACACATCTTGCACAGATTGCAGCGATGGCAGATCAGCATTTCCTGATTGAAAAAAAGACAGAGGATGCAGTGACGCGTACACACATTTATCCGCTGACAGAAGAAAAGTCGGTAGAAGAGCTGGCAAGGATTCTCGGCGGTGCAAAAATTACAGATACCGTGATCCAAAGCGCAAAAGAGATGAAAAATCTGGCAGGTCAGATAAAATAAAAAGTATACAGATCCAGAGTATTTTTTATAAAATACCACATACTAAGATAGACATTCTTGCAGGGATGTCTATCTTTTTTTTGAGGTGTGGAACATGAGAAAATATTGGTATCGAAAATGTCTGATCATAACACTTGTTTTTTCTGTCTTTTTTTACACGGGATATTCAGTGAAGGAAAAAATGGAACGTAACGAAAAAGAGGAAGTAAGCGCGGGGACGGTGTCTGACAATACGGTGATCCCGGGAGGTATGCCAATCGGAATCTATCTGGAAACAGAAGGAGTCATGGTTCTTGGAACAGAGAAGGTTACAGGAACAGACGGTGAACGACTGGAACCGGCAAGACATCTGGTAAAGGCCGGTGATTATATCGTAGAATGCAATGGAACGAAGATCAGGGATAAAAAAGAACTACAGACGATATTAAAAACTACAGATGGAACAGATGTGATTTTAAAGCTGCGCAGAGATTCGGAATATCTGGAAGTGAAGGTAAAACCGGTCAGGAGCAAAAAAAATAATTGCATGCTCGGGATATGGGTAAGGGACAATGCACAGGGACTTGGAACAGTAACATTTCTTAATTCTGACAGCAGATTTGGAGCACTTGGACATGGAATTCATGACACAGATACGAATGCACTTATGGAGATTCGAAATGGAAGAGTATACGAAACCAGTATACGAAGTATCCAGAAAGGAATTGACGGTAATCCAGGAGGCATTGAAGGAATCATTGTTTATAACAGATATAATGTGCTTGGAAAAATTGATAAAAATACGGATTGTGGGATTTTTGGAACGCTTGACCGCACAGAAAACCTGTTTCAGGACACGGATCCGATGGAGATAATGCAGACGGATGAAATAAAAAAAGGAGATGCAAAAATCCGATGCTGTGTGGAAGGAAAAGTAAAAGAGTATAAAATTCGTATTACAAAAATTGACAAACATACCAGAGAGGAAAATAAAGGACTCGAAATAGAAGTGACAGATCCAAAATTGCTGGAAATTACAGGCGGAATCATTCAGGGAATGTCGGGAACACCAATTATCCAGAATGGAAAGATAGCGGGTGCGGTTACCCATGTATTTGTCAGTGATCCAACGAGGGGTTATGGGATTTTTATCGAAAATATGCTGAAAGATGTAGAATAATCAGAATTTTGTCGATGCGGGTCATGTTTTTACGACAGTATTTTCTTGTTCGAAAATTGAGGAAAATATATAATAAAACTCGACATAATTATTAAGGGACAAGGAGGCATTACGTAAAATGAGAGAAGTTAATGTAGCAATCGCTGACGACAATGAAAGAATTTTGGATATGCTGGGTGAAATCATAGAGCAAGACCAGGATTTGAATTTGATAGGAAAAGCTGATAACGGTGAAGATATCTATCATCTGATCAAAGAAAAGAAACCGGATGTTGTATTACTGGATCTGATCATGCCAAAGATGGATGGATTAAGTGTGATGGAAAAAGTAAATATGGATGAGCAGATTACCAAACGACCGGAATTTATTATCGTGACAGCTGTCGGACAGGAAAGAATTACAGAAGATGCCTTCCGAAAAGGAGCAAGTTACTATGTGATGAAACCATTTCACAATGATATGATCTTAAGCAGGATCAAAGATGCGGGAAACGGGGAGAGAAAGAACAGTTCGGAATCCGAAAGCCGGAATGCAGTTTCCAAAAAGCAAGAATATAATCTAGAGACCCGTGTGACGGATATGATCCATGAAATCGGAATACCGGCGCACATAAAAGGATATCATTATCTGCGGGATGCGATCATTATGGCAGTGGATGATATGGATGTGTTGAATGCGATTACGAAGGTTTTGTATCCTACAATTGCCAAGATGCATCAGACAACGGCAAGCAGAGTGGAAAGAGCAATTCGTCACGCAATCGAAGTTGCATGGAGCCGTGGAAAGCTTGATACGCTGGATGAGTTATTTGGATATACAGTAAGTAATGGAAAGGGAAAACCTACAAATTCAGAATTTATAGCATTGATCGCAGATACGATCCGACTGGAAAATAAAAACCGCTAAACAACCCTTTTATTCTGAATAAAAATACGTTATAATGATAAAGTATTCTAAGGTTGGGAGGGAAATGCAATGAAGAAAATATTATTTGCGGCATCTGAGTCAGTCCCATTTATCAAAACAGGAGGACTTGCCGATGTTGTCGGATCATTACCGAAATATTTTGATAAAGAAAAATACGATGTGCGCGTAATGCTTCCAAAGTATATGTGCATGAAAGACGAATGGAAAGAAAAACTTCAGTATCATACTCATTTTTATATGGACTTGAACTGGAGAAAACAGTATGTTGGCGTTCTTGAAATGGAATACGACGGAATTAAGTTTTATTTTATAGATAACGAATATTACTTTAACGGATATGCACCATACGGTGATATGTATGCGGATATTGAGAAATTCGCATTCTTCTCAAAAGCTGTATTAAGTGCACTTCCACTGATCGATTTCAGACCAGACATCATTCACTGCCATGACTGGCAGACAGGACTGGTTCCGGTCTATCTGGATAATTTCAGATATGGCAATGAATTTTACCGTGGAATCAAGACGGTGATGACTATACATAACCTGAAGTTCCAGGGAACATGGGATCCGAAGCGTGTCAGAGACATTACCGGATTACCACAGTATTATTTCGCACCGGATAAGCTGGAAGCATACAAGGATGCAAACTACCTGAAGGGTGGAATCGTATATGCGGACAGAGTAACGACGGTAAGTAACTCTTATGCAGAGGAAATTAAGACACCATTCTATGGCGAGAAACTGGACGGTCTTATGAATGCAAGAGCAAACTGCCTGTCTGGAATTGTGAACGGAATTGATTATGAAGATTATAATCCACTGACAGACAATAAGATCGAGAGAAATTATGATGTCAGCAATTTCCGTAAAGAGAAGATCAAGAACAAGATCGCACTTCAGAAGGAACTTGGTCTGGAAGAGAATCATAAAACTATGATGATCGGTATCGTATCCAGACTGACAGATCAGAAGGGATTTGATCTTGTTGCATATGTAATGGATGAACTGTGTCAGGATGCAGTACAGATCGTAGCGCTTGGTACAGGAGAAGAACAGTATGAGAATATGTTCCGCCATTTCGCATGGAAATATCCTGGAAAAGTATCTGCAAACATTTATTATTCAGAAGCAATGTCTCATAAGATCTATGCGTCCTGTGATGCATTTCTTATGCCGTCACTGTTTGAACCATGCGGACTCAGCCAGTTGATGAGTTTACGTTACGGAACAGTTCCAATCGTCCGTGAGACAGGCGGTCTGAAAGATACAGTAGAACCATACAATGAGTATGAAAAGACTGGTACAGGATTCAGCTTCATGAACTACAATGCACATGAGATGCTGGCAACTGTACGTTATGCAGAACAGATCTATTATGATAAGAAACGTGACTGGAACAAGATTGTTGAACGTGCCATGAATAAAGACTTCTCATGGAAGAATTCTGCAAAACAGTACGAAGAATTATACGAAGGAATGTAAAAACAGACTAAAGGAGAATGACAGAAAAAATATGAAAATCAGTGATATATTAGTAGAAAAGACACCGCATCTTTCTTTTGAGGTATTTCCTCCGAAGACAGATGCAGCATATGAAGGAGTATTAAAGGCGACAGAAGCAATTGCAGAATTGAAACCGTCATATATGAGTGTTACATATGGTGCAGGCGGCGGTACCAGTAAGAATACTGTAAAGATTGCATCACATATCAAAGATAAATATAATGTACCAAGCCTTGCACATCTTACTTGTGTATCATCAACAAAAGAAGAAGTGCATCAGGTAATCGATCAGTTAAAGGCAGCAGGAATTGAGAATATCCTTGCTCTTAGAGGAGATATTCCACAAGAGAGTGAATTCCCACTTCCGAATCATTATCAGTATGCATATGAGCTGATCGAGGATATCAAGAGTCAGGGAGATTTCTGCATCGGGGCTGCATGTTATCCGGAAGGACATGTAGAGTCCAAACATAAGAAGGATGATATTGCACATCTGAAACAGAAAGTAGACTGTGGTGTAGATTTCCTGACTACACAGATGTTTTTTGATAACAATATTCTTTATAATTTCCTCTATAGAGCGAGAGAAAAGGGTGTTACCGTTCCGGTTATTCCGGGAATCATGCCGGTAACAAATGCAAATCAGGTAAAGAGAATTCTGTCTATGTCCGGAACCAACCTTCCGGAGAGATTCAAAGCAATCGTAGATCGCTTTGGAGATAATCCGAAAGCAATGCAGCAGGCAGGTATTGCGTATGCGACAGACCAGATCATCGATCTGTTCGCAAATGGCATTAACCATGTTCACGTATATTCTATGAATAAACCGGAGGTTGCTGCGGCAATCCAGGCAAATCTTTCAGAGATTCTGAATAAATAGAGGAAGCAAAATGGACGCAAGAACGAAAGAAGCAATTCGTTACTTGGGATATGGCAGACATGCGGTAGATGATCATACGCTGAAGCTTGTGGAAAGCTGTTTTGAAGAGCTTTCCAAGGCGGCGTGCGGCAGGATCGTCTACCGCATTTTTGAATTAGAATTCCCGGAGAGTGGAAGAATCCTTCTGGGAAATCTGGATATCCACAGTAAAAATCTTTATAAAAATCTGACGGGATGTAAAAAAGCAGTGCTGCTGGGTGCAACGCTTGGACCGAAAGTTGATCTGCTATTGCGGAAATATTCCATCGGAGATATGGCAAGAGTGGTAACACTTCAGGCGTGTGCGGCTGCTATGCTGGAAGAATATCTGGATGAATGGCAGACTGCTCTGGAAGCAGATATGAAGAAAGAGGGTTATTATATCAGACCGAGATTCAGTCCTGGATATGGAGACTTTGATATTGCACATCAGGATATGATCCTCCGTATGCTGGATACGGCAAAGAAGATTGGGCTGACACTTACCGGCGGCAATATGCTGACACCGTCAAAATCGGTGACGGCAGTGATCGGTCTCAGTGAAACAGAGACTTCCTGCCATATCAAAGGTTGTGAGGTGTGTCAGAAGAAAGACTGCGCATACCGCAGATCATAAGATACAAGAAAGAGGATAGGAGCAGACAAATGTTATTAGAACGACTGGGAAAAGAATTATTGTACTTTGACGGTGGAATGGGAACACTTCTTCAGTCAAAGGGATTACAGCCGGGAGAACTCCCGGAAGTCTGGAACCTGGAACATGCAGAAGAAATCATCGATATCCATAAGGCATATTTTGAGGCAGGCAGTGATATCGTCTTAAGTAATACATTTGGTGCTAATGCGATCAAATTCCATGATTCCAAGTATGGACTCAAAGAAATCGTAACAGCAGGAATCCAGAATGCAAAAAAGGCTGCAGAACGTGGCGTGCACGACGGAAGAAAGACTTATGTAGCATTAGATGTAGGACCAACCGGTAAGTTATTAAAGCCAATGGGAGATCTTTCGTTTGAAGATGCATATGATGCATTTAAAGAAACGATGATCTATGGAGAACAGGCAGGAGCTGATCTGATCCATATCGAGACCATGAGTGACAGTTACGAAGTGAAAGCAGCAGTACTTGCTGCAAAAGAGAATACTTCACTTCCGGTATTTGCAACTATGATCTTCGATGAAAAGGGAAAACTCCTGACAGGAGGAGATGTTCCGGCGGTGGTTACCATGTTGGAAGGCCTTCGTGTAGATGCATTGGGAATCAACTGTGGTATGGGACCGGAGCAGATGCTTCCGATTCTGGAGGATATTCTGAAATACGCATCGGTTCCGATCATCGTAAAACCGAATGCAGGACTTCCGAAGCAGCGTGACGGAGAAGTCTATTATGATGTAGAACCGGAACAGTTTGCCGGATATATGGCAAAGATCGTAGAGATGGGAGCGCATGTGATCGGCGGATGCTGTGGAACAACACCTGCACATATCCAGAAGATGGTTGAGACGACCAGAGAGATGAGCGTAAAGCCGGCAACAAGGAAAGATATCACAATGGTATCTTCTTACGGACATGCGGTCATCCTTGGCGGCAAGCCGATGATCATCGGAGAGAGAATCAATCCGACCGGTAAGAAGAAATTCAAACAGGCATTAAAAGACCACGACATGGATTATATCCTGAAAGAGGGGATTACGCAGCAGGATAAGGGAGCACATATTCTGGATGTCAACGTAGGACTTCCGGATATTGACGAACCGGCGATGATGAAAGAAGTCATCATGGAGCTTCAGAGCGTATCAAGCCTGCCGCTTCAGATCGATACCGTTGATATCACAGCAATGGAAGCGGCGATGCGTATCTATAACGGTAAGCCGATGGTGAACTCTGTAAATGGAAAACAGGAAAATATGGATGCTGTCTTCCCGCTTATTAAGCGTTACGGAGGTGTTGTGATCGGGCTTACGATCGACGAGGATGGAATCCCGGCAACGGCAGATGGAAGAGTCCGTGTGGCAGGAAAGATCATCGAAGAAGCGAAAAAATATGGCATTGACAAAAAGGACATTGTAATCGATGTGCTGGCAATGACGATCAGTTCCGAGCCGGAAGGAGCAAAGGTCACTCTGGAAGCACTGAAAAAAGTCAGAGAGACTTACGGTGTATGTACGGTACTTGGTGTATCGAACATTTCATTCGGACTTCCGTACCGTCCGGCAGTCAATTCGAATTTCTATACGATGGCCATGCAGAATGGCTTAAGTGCCGGAATCATCAATCCGTCTTCGGAAGATATGATGTGTTCTTACTATTCATTCTGTGCGCTGATGAATTACGACAAGAACTGTGAGGATTATATCCGTGTATATGGCAGTCAGAAAGCAGGAATGCCTGCACCGGCAGCCAAGGCAGAACTGACTTTAAAAGAGGCCATCGAAAAAGGTCTGAAAGAAGAAGCGCATCATGCAACAGGAGAACTGTTAAAGGAACAGGCACCGCTGGAGATCATCAATGAACACCTGATCCCGGCACTGGATACGGTGGGAAAAGGATTTGAAAAGGGAACTGTCTTCCTGCCGCAGCTTCTGATGAGTGCCGATGCGGCAAAGATCGCATTTGCAGTGATCAAGGACGTACTCGCACAGGAAGGCGGGGAAGTCCAGGCGAAGAATAAAGTTATTCTCGCAACGGTAAAAGGAGATATTCACGATATTGGTAAGAACATTGTAAAAGTCCTTCTGGAGAATTACAGTTTTGATGTGATCGATCTGGGGAAAGATGTACCGCCGGAAGTGATCGTAGATACTGCAGTTGAGCAGGATATCCGGCTGGTAGGTTTAAGCGCGCTTATGACAACAACGGTTGTAAGCATGGAAGAGACCATCAAGTTATTGAGAGAACGTAAACCTGAATGTAAAGTCATGGTAGGGGGAGCTGTGCTGAATCAGGATTATGCAGATATGATCGGGGCAGATTTTTACGGCAAAGATGCAATGCAGTCCGTATATTATGCACAGAGAGTATTTGGAGAAGAGTAATCAGTGAGCAAAGAATTTCATAAAAATATACAACAGACAAAAAGGAGACAGAAAAAATGGGATTAATATTACCAGAACATTATGACCCTCGCTTAAGCGTAAGAGAGACACAGGAAGCAATCAAGTACATTCGTGACACGTTCCAGAAGGAATTCGGAAAAGAGATGAATCTGGAGAGAATCTCTGCACCGTTATTTGTAGAAAAAAGCAGTGGTCTGAACGATGACCTGAACGGTGTGGAAAGACCGGTACAGTTCGATATCGCAGGCGTTCCGGGAGAGACAATCGAAGTTGTACATTCCCTTGCAAAATGGAAACGTATGGCATTATACAAATATGGATTCCAGCCGGGTGAAGGACTTTATACAAATATGAACGCGATCCGCAGAGATGAAGAACTTGACAACTTACATTCCTGCTACGTGGACCAGTGGGACTGGGAAAAAGTGATCAAAAAAGAAGAACGTACTGTTGAGACACTGGAAGCTACCGTACGTAATATCTTCAAGATCATCAAACATATGGAACATGAGGTATGGTACAAATATCCACAGGCAGTGAAGAAACTTCCGGAGGACATCTATTTCATCACTTCCCAGGAACTGGAAGACATGTATCCGGATAAGACTCCAAAGGAAAGAGAAAATCTGATCACAAAAGAACACGGCTGTGTATTCCTGATGAAGATCGGTGACAAACTCGCAAGCGGCGAGCCGCACGACGGACGTGCACCAGACTACGATGACTGGCAGTTAAACGGAGACATCCTGTTCTGGTTCGAGACACTGAACTGTGCACTTGAGATCTCCAGCATGGGTATCCGTGTAGATGAAAAAGCTCTGGAAGAGCAGCTTGTAAAAGCAGGATGCGAAGAGAGAAAGAATCTCCCATATCATAAGATGCTGTTAAACGGAGAACTTCCATACACCATCGGAGGCGGTATTGGACAGTCCAGACTCTGTATGCTGCTTCTTGACCGTGCTCATGTCGGCGAAGTGCAGGCAAGTTTGTGGCCGGAAGAGATGCGGGAGGCTTGCAGAGAGCATAATATTATTCTGCTGTAAATTGGTACTTAATTCAACAGGCTGGTGGATACCCGGACCGAAAGGCCAACCCAGTTAATAAATTAATCCCCAAAATTAGTTGATAAGATTTTCTCAAGTGTCTATAATAGAACTATAG
>ERZ772816.2397-NODE-2397-length-12715-cov-2.980885_pt1 | contig 12715 bp, 11 predicted proteins | sample MGYA00511359_ERZ772816 | MGnify/ENA primary metagenome ERZ772816 (study PRJEB29015, sample SAMEA2737710) | human gut metagenome | biome: human gut; feature: human-associated habitat; material: faeces | place: China | collected 2012 ...
CTTAAAAATCGACGGCTTGAAATCCGCTTCAAAATCGACTCAAAAGAGCCGAAATTTCTTCCAAAACCGCATCAAAAATCAATCCAAGAAAAGCAAAAGAAAAACACTGTTTTTCAACTTTAGGCTTTTAGATTATTTGTCATCAGCTCTTACAGTGGGGTACACTATATTTGATGAACTGTGTAGATATTACTTTGCTGTGCGTTTTCAAAAAATCTTTGAGTAATATCTATGTAGCCTTTTTCTTCGAGCGACTTGAGCGTGTTTCTGCAAGTGGTCGGACACATATTGCACTTCTTTGCCATCTTCGGAACAGACCAAAAACTTACACCTTTGCTGTCGCCAACCGAAACAAGAAAACAGTAAATCATAAATTCGTGCGGCGAAAAGTTTTCATCAAAGATTTTGTTCGGCATATAGTAAACCTTGCCGTCGGTTTTGTAATTTTTATTTGCGTACACAATTTTTATCCTTTCTTAATTTCTTTTTGAATCCACAACTTGAATTCATCTTTCGGTACAACAATTCTTGTGCCGATTTTTATTTTTGGAAAACCTTTTTCATTGACAAGCTCGTATGACCTTGTGCGAGATATTCCAAGCACCTTTGCAACCTGCGACACCGATAACATCATCGGTAGCTCATCAAAACTTTTGTAGCTTCCTTTCATTGCACTGCCTCCTTTCGTATTATTCGAGAGATACTTTTTCAAAAAAGAAAAAATGAAACGAAATTTGAAAACAAAAGCTCAATCATAAAAAAGTCCCTCTACTATACGGAGAAAAATCCTCATTTTGTTCGGGTGTTTTTCAAAATTCTTTACACCTTGTTTACAATTGATTTCATGATAGCAAAAATTACCCCTCTATAATACAGAGAAAAATTCAAGTTTTGTTGATGTGTTTTGAAAGAAAATTTACAAATTATTTTATAAAAACAAAAATCCTCACCGTTTTTATAGATGAGGGTTCATTACCTGTACCATCATTTGTACAATTAACAAAAAAGTTTGTATTGGTTGTTGAAATATGATATACTTGTATTTGTATAATTGTATCTATTCATAGATTCAATTCATATCGCAACTTCAAGTTATTGTATGTTCACAGCAGGAGGATAAATATGGCTAACGGAAATAACGCCAATATCGGCTTTGAAAAACAGATTTGGGACGCAGCGTGCGTACTTTGGGGACATATCCCTGCGGCAGAATACAGAAAGGTTATCGTAGGTCTTATTTTCCTGCGTTACATATCAAGTGCATTTGAAAAGCGTTATCAAGAGCTTGTTGATGAGGGCGACGGCTTTGAAGATGACAGAGACGCTTATGTGGAGGATAATATCTTCTTCGTGCCGGAGGACGCTCGTTGGAGCAAAATTGCTTCATCTGCTCACACTCCTGAAATCGGTACAGTTATCGACGACGCTATGAGAGCCATCGAAAAAGAAAATACAACTCTTAAAAATGTATTGCCTAAGAACTATGCCAGCCCTGATTTGGACAAGCGTGTTTTGGGTGATGTTGTTGACCTGTTCACTAATATGGATATGGGCGACACCGAGGAAAGCAAAGACCTGCTCGGTAGAACTTATGAGTATTGTATTCAGCAGTTCGCCGCTTACGAAGGTGTTAAGGGCGGCGAGTTCTATACTCCTGCAAGTATTGTTAAAACAATCGTTGCTATCTTAAAGCCGTTCAAAAACTGCCGTGTATATGACCCTTGCTGCGGTTCGGGCGGTATGTTCGTGCAGAGTGCAAAGTTCATTCAGGCACACAGCGGTAAGCGTGGCGAAATTGCCGTTTACGGTCAGGAGTCCAATGCCGACACTTGGAAAATGGCAAAAATGAATATGGCTATTCGAGGTATTGATGCCGATTTCGGTCCGTATCAGGCAGATACATTCTTCAATGACTTACATAAAACACTGAAAGCAGATTTCATTATGGCAAATCCGCCTTTCAATCTTTCCAACTGGGGACAGGAAAAGCTCAAAGACGATGTGCGTTGGAAATACGGAACACCGCCTGCCGGAAATGCCAACTATGCGTGGATTCAGCATATGATACACCACCTTGCACCTAACGGAAAAATCGGTCTTGTGCTTGCAAACGGTGCTTTATCCTCTCAGTCAAGCGGCGAGGGCGACATCAGAAAGAATATTATTCAAGCCGACCTTGTAGAAGGAATTGTTGCTCTGCCGACGCAGCTCTTTTACAGCGTTACTATTCCTGTTACTCTTTGGTTCATCACGAAGAATAAAAAGCAAAAAGGTAAAACCCTGCTTATCGACGCTCGTAAAATGGGTTATATGGTTGACCGCAAGCACAGAGATTTTTCCGATGATGATATTCAGAAGCTGGCAGATACATTTACAGCATTCCAAGACGGAACGCTTGAAGATGTAAAAGGCTTCTGCGCAGTTGCCAATTTGCAGGAAATTGAAAAGCAAGACTTTATCCTCACTCCGGGCAGATATGTTGGTATTGAAGAAGTCGAGGATGACGGCGAACCATTTGAAGAAAAAATGGCACGCCTTACATCCGAGCTTTCCGATATGTTTGCAAAATCACACGAGTTAGAGGACGAAATCCGCAAGAAATTGGGGGCGATTGGTTTTACAATAAGAAATGAAGGAAATGAATATGAGCAAATATGAAAAAGCTTATTTATATTTTGACACTAATTTTCTAGAATGTAGGCACTCAGGAAAATCTCTCTATCTTTCTCAATTTACTGTGAATCCATCTTATTATGAAATTGAAGATATGATTTTTAATATGGGATTAACAGATAAAGTTGAATTATGTATTCCCGATGTGGTTTGGTTAGAATTACAGGAGCATTTGATAAAACATTTTAAATCTGAAAAAAGTTCTATGGAATCAAGAATCAATGCATTTCGTAAATCTTTTGGTAACTTAGCAGAAATATATTGCGAGTTTAAGGATTGTGTATATGATTCCGATTATAAAAATTATGTCAGCGAAATTGCTCAAGATTTTCTCGATAATCCAAGAGTAAACTCAAAAATTATTCCTTGCCCCAAAGATGAAAATTCGATGAAAATGATTATTGATCAGGCAATCCATTCCATTCGACCTTTTAGAGTTGCCAAAGCAGGTAGTAAAGAATATAGTGATGCAGGATTTAAAGATGCACTAATATTTCACACGATCCTTACACATACGAATGAGCAACTTGGAATTTTAATTTCAAATGATAATGATTTTTCAGAGTTATTTAATGGCGAATATGCCAGTAACTTAAAAATGTGCAATAATGTCAAAGAGGTTCGAAATATCCTGTTACAAGAGTTCAATATAACAATGGCTGATATGGTAGAAACGCTCTTACATACAGATGATTATTTAATTCACCGAATTCTTTCAGAGTGTGAATTTGATAAAAATGCTCATATGGATAGCTTATCAATAAAATCTTGTAAATCGAATGAAGACAATGCTGAAGTTGGTTTTAAAGCTCTGCTAAACGGTATCCAATACTCATTTGATATTGAGTATAATTTAAATGCTAAAGAATTGTTAAATGCATCTTGTGAAATAATAGATGAAACGGAGGCTGATTAAATGTCTTTTTTATTTGAATACATAGATATAAATCCAAAAGAAACAATTATTAGGGGTTGTTTGGCTAAAAAAATACCAATGGATAAACTGCAACCATTTTGCCGAGATATACCGAAATATGAAATATCCGAGTTTAACGGTGGCTCGAAATTTCGTAACGGTGACACCATTATGGCTAGGATTACTCCTTGCTTGGAAAATGGAAAAACAGCTATGGTAAACATTCTTGATAGTAATGAAGTTGGATTTGGTTCTACAGAGTATATTGTATTTAGAGCTAAAAAGAATTTAACCACACCTGACTTTGTCTATTATCTAATATGCAGTTCTCTTGTTAGAGATCCTGCTATTAAATCAATGGTTGGTTCGTCAGGGCGACAAAGAGTACAGACAGATGTCATAGCAAATTTAGACATTGATTTTCCGAAATTCTCTGATCAAGTCAAAATTGCAGGTGTTTTAAAATCATTAGATGATAAAATTGCACTTAATAATGAGATAAACAATAATTTAGAGCAGCAGGCTCAGGCTTTGTATGAAAACATCTTCTGTATACCTTCAGATATTGAAACAAAACTCATTTCGTTATCAGACTTAATGGATTATGCTGGCGGAAGCCAACCGCCTGCCTCTGAATTCATTTTTAGTGAAAGAGATGGTTACATACGTTTTGTCCAAATTAGAGATTATGATACAGACAGCCATATAACATATATTCCTGACTCGCCTAAAAACAAACTTTGTGAGGAGCACGATATAATGATAGCCCGATATGGTGCTTCTCTTGGACGTATATGTTTCGGTATTAACGGAGCTTATAATGTTGCCCTTGCAAAGGTGTTTCCCAAAAAATCATATTTCAGAGAATTTTTGCGTTGTTATTTATCTTCTCGTACATTTTACGAAGGAATAAACAATAAGGGTGGCAGAAGCGCTCAGGCAGGTTTCAATCAAAGTGACATCAACTCTTTTGAAATTGATTTCCCGGTCGATGAAACCATCGTAAAAAATTTTGAATGTACGGTTGCTCCAATGTTTGAGCAGCGCCTACAGCTTAAGAAGGAAAATCAACATCTTGCTTCTTTGCGTGACACCCTTTTACCAAAACTAATGTCCGGTGAATTAGATGTTTCCAATGTCGAACTCTAAGCCGCTAAATTATTGTTTATCATAAAGGAGATTCTTAAATGTGCAATGATTATTGTAAATGTGAAAATGTTAAGTCAATAACAACAGAAGAATGCGAATTTGGATATTGGGAGATTTGTTGTCAATGTGGCAATCGCATTGAAGACGGATTTCACTATTATAACCATTACGACGGTGAAGATCATGATGACATTGATATATTTTGAATAATTAATCTACATATTCCCATAACTTCCGTGGGTGGCGGGAGTTAATATCGGGGGACTTCCGCCCCATAGTCGTTCTCTAAGTTAAATAAAAGGAGAATTGACTGTGAAACAAGATTTAATCAAAGATGTTATTCAGGGAATGTTGCCTTACCTGAATAACGCACAAAATGAAAAATTGCAAGAGGTGTTGAAATACACCCTTGCAAAGTATGAGGTAACGGAAAATCAAAACAAAGAGAAATACTCGGAGCTAAACTTCGTAGAACTGTTCCTATCGGCAAAGCGAATTGAGGGCTGCTCCGAGAAATCTCTTAAATACTACAAGGCAACTATCGAAGCTATGCTCTGTGAACTCAAAAAAGATGTCAAACACATAGTTACAGACGACATTAGAGGATACCTGACGGAATATCAGGAAAAGAAGAAATCAAGCAAGGTAACGATAGACAATATCCGCCGTATTCTCTCCAGCTTCTTCTCTTGGTTAGAGGACGAGGATTATATATTGAAAAGCCCAGTAAGACGCATACACAGAGTAAAAACCGGCACGAATATCAAGGAGACATACTCCGATGAAGCGTTAGAGCTTATGAGAGATAACTGCTCAGAGCTTCGAGACTTAGCGATTATTGATATGCTGGCTTCAACGGGTATGCGTGTTGGCGAAATGGTACTGCTTAATCGAAATGATATTGATTTCAATGAAAGAGAATGTATTGTGTTCGGTAAAGGCAGTAAGGAACGAGTAGTCTATTTTGACGCTCGTACAAAGATACATTTGCAGAACTATTTGGAGAGCAGGACGGATGACAATCCGGCGTTGTTTGTGTCGTTGAAATCACCACACGAAAGGTTGAAAATCGGCGGTGTTGAGGTTCGCCTTAGAGAATTTGGAAAGCAATTAGGACATAACAAGGTACACCCGCACAAGTTTAGGCGCACCTTTGCAACCGTGGCAATAGATAAAGGAATGCCCATTGAGCAGCTTCAACAGCTCTTGGGGCATAGAAAGATAGATACGACCTTGCAGTATGCAATGGTAAAGCAGAGCAATGTTAAGATTGCCCATCGAAAATACATAGGTTAGGAGCGTAAATCATGAAGAAGAGATTTCTTAGAGATATTGCTGAAATACAAACAGGCCCATTTGGAAGCCAACTACATAAAGAAGATTATGTTGATGTAGGAACTCCTATTGTGACAGTTGAACACTTGGGAAGCAGGGTGTTTTCTGAGCAAAATTTACCCATGGTTTCTGAGGCTGATAAGAGTAGATTGAGTAAATATGTTCTCAAGAAAGGTGATATTGTATTTAGCCGTGTTGGGTCAGTAGATAGATGTTCGTTTGTTGACCAAAAACACGATGGTTGGATGTTCTCCGGTCGTTGTCTTAGGGTTCGTCCAAACGAAGAAGTAGATTCATTGTTCCTATACTATTTCTTTTGCCTGAATGCAACAAAGGAATTTGTCCGTAGCATTGCCGTAGGTGCAACGATGCCTTCTATTAACACAAAACTGCTTGGCGAAGTAGAAGTGATTTGCCCTGAAATTGAAGAACAACGAAAAATAGCTGATATTCTTTCAAAAATCGACGACAAAATCGAAGAAAATCAGAAGATAAACAATAATTTAGCGGCTTAAAGGTCGATATCCGAAACATCAAGCTCGCCGGACATCAATTTAGGAAGCAGGGTATCTCTTAGTGAAGCAAGTTTGACATTCTCTTTGTTATTTGCTTCCCATTTAACCATCAATGAACCTGCAAATTCCTCGAATTTTGCAAGTGTATTCTCGTCAGGAACTAACACAACTACCTTTTTCATATCTCCCTGTGTAATAAGTGGTTGCGTTGAACCTCGATTCATTGATGAATAATCAATTCGGTGCAGAATTTGATTTGTAAATTCGTAATAAGGACTTGTTATTACAAGTGTATTATCAGAAGTCCAGCAAGGAGTATTAAACCTTTGAACAACGCCGTGTGTTCCAACTCGACCGGTAACGAGAATTTTATCTGTGTGGTTTGCTTCAGAAGTAAATCCCATAACTGATGCCGCACCAACAATAGAAATGGGCGTTTCTTGATTACAAACATTTGACTTTACAGGTGGACGCTTTCCGCTTGCAATATCTGCAATTGATGAAAGTTCTTGATAGCTCCAATCTTCAGGACAGACACCATTTGTAATTTCGAAATCTTCAAACCACGACTGATAAAGGATAGAAACTTGTTGCTCTAAATTATTGTTTATAAGGATAGGAGAGTCGGAAATGAATAGGTTTGATGATGAAGATAAGATAATATCTCAATTTCAGAGAGTCAACGACAATGAGGTTATGTTTGCCACTCAATCTGAGACAATTGAAGCTGTTTATTTATCAATTCACACGGAAGCCTTATGGAACAACTGGATAAATAGTTCCGGTAAGTCTGACCCGCCACCTGATTATTATTCGCCAAAAGACGAGCTGATGATGGATGTTATGCGAGTTGACGACCACGCTTTTGTAGATGAAAAAGGGAAAATTCAAAATCCGACAAACGCCGGAGAAAGCAAGCTTTATAAAGAACTTAAAGAAAGTGGCATACAAGAAATATTTCCTAATGCAGAACTTATAGTTAATGCCAAGACGCTTCTTCCGTCAGAGCAAGACCACAACTATTTGTTCTACAAATCAAATTTTGAGCGTGTAGTTTCTGAACACATAAAAAAACTTCCGCTTTACCAAAGCAACCATATCGGTTACAAAACCGTTTTGTTCGTTATGGATGAGTCCTCTGCGTATCTTCAATGCGAAAACAATAAGCCAAATATGGATGAAGCATACGAAGGCGAAATGATAGCAGGAAAACCGCACTTTTTCTTTTGGGATGAAAACTTTGTAAATGTCTTTTTACATAGCGGAATTGATTACTTGATTTGGTATGCACCATACAAACTGCTCAGAACCTCACAAGGAATTTTTGAACTTCCTAAGGTTGTGATGTTTGACTGTAAAACCGGAAACTACGATAATTTAATCAAGTATAACGAAGAAAGAATATGCAGCTCCGAGCTGTAAAAAAGGAGAAATGAAAATGCCGGGATTATATACCGAAGCCGATTATGAAAATTCTGTAATCGAGCTATTTAAAAATGATTTGGGATATGAGTACGCATACGGTCCCGATATTGAAAGAGACTTTTACAGTCCGTTATATGAGGAAGTTCTGCTTGACTCTCTGTACCGCTTGAACAGAGGTCTGCCTGATGACGCAATTCAGGACGCCTTATTTAAGCTGAAGAATTTTGAAAACGGAGAGCTTGTGCAGAAAAACGCTGTCTTTATGGACTATCTGCAAAACGGTATCCCGGTTAGATATTTTGTTGACGGTGAGGAGCGTTCCTCTATCGTCTATCTCGTTGACTATAAAAATCCCGACAATAACTCCTTTATCGTTGCTAACCAATGGACTTTTATTGAGAACAGCAATAAACGCCCCGATGTAATTCTCTTTCTGAACGGCTTGCCGGTTGTATTGGTTGAACTGAAATCTCCGTCCCGTGAAGAAACGGACGCTTCCGAAGCGTACAGACAGCTCCGCAACTATATGAAAGAAATTCCGTCTATGTTCATTTACAACGCAATTTGCGTAATGAGCGACCAGTTGACCTCTAAAGCGGGTACGATCACCTCCGGTGAAGACCGCTTTATGGAGTGGAAAACAAAAGACGGCGACTATGAAAACACGCAGTATGCACAGTTTGATACTTTCTTTGAGGGTATGTTCCAAAAGGCACGACTGCTTGATATAATCAAAAACTTTATTTGCTTTTCTAACGAGGGTATCAACTCGTTTAAGATACTTGCAGGGTATCATCAATACTTTGCAGTCAGAAAAGCGATTGAATCCACAAAGCACGCTACCGTTACCGACGGTAAGGGCGGTGTGTTTTGGCACACCCAAGGCAGCGGAAAGTCGCTGTCTATGGTGTTCTATGCTCATTTGTTGCAAGAAGCGTTGGACAGCCCGACGATTGTTGTTATCACAGACAGAAACGACCTTGACGACCAGCTTTACGGTCAATTTGCTAAATGTAAAGATTTCTTGCGTCAAGAGCCGGTACACGCAACTTGCAGAAAACTGACAGAAACTTCGGGTAAAAATGATGTCGGACTAAAAGACTGGCTTGATGGCAGACAGGCAAACGGCATTATCTTTACCACGATGCAGAAATTTGAAGAATCACACGAGCCGTTATCCGAACGCCACAATATTATTGTTATGGCTGATGAAGCACACAGAGGTCAATATGGACTTACTGAAACCGTAGACGCAAAAACCGGTAAGGTTAAAATAGGAACTGCTCGCATTATTCGTAATTCACTTCCTAATGCTACATATATCGGCTTCACAGGCACTCCTATTTCGTCTAAAGACCGCAGTACCCGCGAAGTGTTCGGCGATTATATCGACATTTACGATATGACACAGGCTGTTGAAGACGGAGCTACTCGCCCTGTTTATTATGAAAGCCGTGTTATCAAGCTCAATCTTGATGAAGCAACATTGAAGTTGATTGACAAAGAATATGATATTATGGCTTTAAATGCCGATGAAGAAGTTATCGAAAAGAGCAAGCGTGAACTCGGTCAAATGGAAGCTGTACTCGGCAACGATAACACCATAAATTCGCTTGTAAGCGATATACTCGACCACTACGAGAACAACAGAGAAAATCTGCTGACAGGTAAGGCAATGATTGTTGCTTACTCTCGTCCTATCGCTATGAAAATTTACAAGCGTATTTTAGAGCTGCGCCCAGCTTGGACGGAAAAAGTTGCGGTTGTAATGACTTCCGGCAATAACGACCCGGAAGAATGGCGTGAGATAATCGGCAACAAGCACCACAAGGACGAGCTTGCAAAGAAATTCAAAGACAACAACAGTCCGCTTAAAATCGCAATCGTTGTAGATATGTGGTTAACCGGATTTGATGTACCGTCCCTTGCCACTATGTATGTTTATAAGCCGATGTCTGGGCACAATCTTATGCAGGCTATTGCCCGTGTAAATCGTGTGTTCCGTGACAAGGAGGGCGGTCTTGTTGTTGACTATGTGGGTATTGCAACAGCACTTAAAAAGGCTATGAACGATTACACCGCCCGTGATAAAAAGAATTACGGCGATAACGATGTTGCAAAGGTTGCATTCCCGAAATTCCAAGAAAAGTTGTCCGTATGCCGTGATAAGTTCCACGGATTTGATTATTCCAAGTTCCAAACGGGCACAAACCTTGAAAGGTCTAAGACTATCAGCGGCGCTGTCAACTTCATTATGGGCAGAGAAAAAGTTGATGATAAAGACTCGTTTGTAAAAGAAGCACTTATGCTTCATCAGGCATTGTCCCTCTGTTCCTCTATGGTTGATGAGGACGACCGTATCGAAGCAGCTTTCTTTGATGCTGTTCGTGTGCTTGTTCTCAGACTTACCAATACCGGTGTCGGCAAAAAAATATCCTTGCCCGAAATGAACGCAAGAATAAATGAACTTCTCAAACAAAGCATTAAAAGCGACGGAGTAATCAACCTTTTCTCAGATATCAAGGAAGAATTTTCTTTGTTTGATCCGAAATTCCTTGAAGAAGTTGCCAATATGAAGGAAAAGAATCTTGCTGTCGAGTTGCTTAAAAAACTTATTGCAGAACAGGTATCTGTTTATCGCAGAACAAATATTGTTAAATCTGAGAAATTCAGCGAGATTATGCAGCGTTCGCTCAATGCATATTTGAACGGTATGCTGACCAATGAAGAAGTCATTGAAGAAATGCTGAAACTTGCAAAGCAGATTGCAGCAGCGCAAAAAGAGGGCGACCAACTCGGACTTACAGCCGATGAGCTTGCATTCTACGATGCCCTCACAAAGCCGCAGGCAATCAAAGACTTCTACGAAAACGACGAACTCATCGCTATAACAAAAGAGCTTGCAGATACTCTACGCAAAAATAAAACTATCGACTGGCAAAAGCGTGAGTCTGCAAGAGCAAAAATGCGTATGCTTATCAAAAAGCTTTTGAAGAAGCATAAATATCCGCCTGAAGGCATGGAAGATGCTGTCCAGACAGTTATGACCCAGTGCGAACTTTGGACTGATAATATGGAGATGTAAAAATGAATGCACAGATGCTCAATTAAACGAAACCAAATTTTTAAAGAAAAAGGGAGGTTGTATAACATGAAAAATCAATCTAAGATGTTAAAAAAATACTGTGATCCCTTTTCAAACAAAGCAAAAAAATTGGCTTTAAAGCTTGATGCTGCAACTATTGACCAAGACACAGAAAAACTCAAAAGCCTATTTGATGATGCTGAAAACATTTTGAGACAGGAGAATGATGCCTCTAAGGCTATGATTTATTACTCTTTGGGAACTGCACATAGTGATTTAGCAAATCTAACTGGAGATCAAACGGAAATGGCATTCCAGAAAGTATTGTATTACTTTAGGAAAAGCATCAATCTAATTGAACAAGATGAATATAAAAAAGATATCTATCGCCCATGTGTACTTAAATTAAAAGAAATCCTTTATACTAACTATGCAAATGCACTAGATTACTGCGGTAGAAAAATCGCAGCTATTGAGCAATATAAAAAAGTGTTATCATTCAATAGCAATTTTGGAATGGCTCTTGGAAACTTGGGGCGAGTATACCAGCATTATGCTATGCTTGAATATGATAATGGCCATCGTGATTTGTTTCATTATTTTGCATATCATTATCTAAATAAAGCAACTAAATGCAATGATCCAAACACTCATGACGATGCTAAAAAATGCTTTGAAGCAACAATGAACATCTATGATCCTGAGTATATAAAAAATGTACTTAATGTTAAGTTATCTTTCAATCAATATGAATACGACAATCCTGAAGAGTTGGCTTACAGAAAATGGTGTTTACAAAAAGGTTTGTTTTTAAACACCTTAAATGATTTACCTATAGCTGAACTTTGTTTTGCGGCAGACGTTATACAACTTCCAAATATGATAGTGGGTGTTGGTGCCAAACCTATATTTCATGGAATGTTTAGCCAAATAAAGCAAGAATATATCTATGCAAGATATATTTACTACAGTACTCTTAATTCTAATGCTGAACCCCATTTTGCAGATAAAGAAACTTACATAAAGGCACATACCGACTATGCTCAATATTCAATTGGGTTGGAAAAATTAAAAACATCATTTAAAACACTTTATGGTATGTTTGACAAAATTGCCTTTTTCCTTGAACATTATTTTGATTTGGGAATAAATGAGCGAGATATTAACTTCCGCTCGATATGGCAAGATTCAGTAGGATTTGGAAAAAAATATTATTACAAAAACTTTCTTAATCCCAAACAAAATTATGCTTTATCATCATTATATTGGATAAGCAAAGATTTTTTTGGAAAATTTGAGGATTCCCAAAATCCGGAGTTGAAGAGAATTAAAGAAATACGTAACGCTTTGGAACATAAATATGTAAAGATCACTGATTCTTTTTTTGATAAACTAACCGAGGAATATGGAGATGGCTTAGCTTTATACATATCCGAAAAAGAGCTGTATGATGCAACATTTATGTTGCTGAAAATTCTTCGTGAAGCAATAATAAATTTATCTTTATGTGTAAATATAGCTGAAAAACCAAAAAGAGAAGAATCAAAAGGCAAACTAATAATGCCTATTCGTCTTATGGATTATGAAGATGATTGGAAAATTTGATGAAAAACTAAA
>ERZ772816.2409-NODE-2409-length-12662-cov-14.687713_pt1 | contig 12662 bp, 10 predicted proteins | sample MGYA00511359_ERZ772816 | MGnify/ENA primary metagenome ERZ772816 (study PRJEB29015, sample SAMEA2737710) | human gut metagenome | biome: human gut; feature: human-associated habitat; material: faeces | place: China | collected 2012 ...
TGTTTATCTTCATTGCCGATTCGCAGGCATTGACAGACAATATAGACAATCCGGAGAAAGTACGTCAGAATGTTATTGAGGTTGCCCTCGACTATCTGGCTTGCGGAATCGATCCTTCCAAAGCGACCATCTTTATTCAGTCGCAAATACCGGAACTGTGCGAACTTAGTTTCTATTACATGGACCTTGTAAGTGTATCGCGTCTGCAACGTAATCCGACGGTTAAAGCGGAAATCCAGATGCGTAATTTCGAAGCAAGTATCCCCGTAGGCTTCTTCACTTATCCTATCAGCCAGGCTGCGGATATCACTGCTTTCCGTGCTACGACTGTTCCCGTAGGTGAGGACCAGGAACCAATGCTTGAACAGGCACGCGAGATTGTCCGTCGTTTTAATTATATTTATGGTGAGACATTGGTAGAACCGGAAATCCTGTTGCCTGACAATGCCGCTTGCCTGCGTTTGCCGGGAACTGACGGTAAGGCAAAAATGAGCAAATCACTTGGGAACTGTATCTACCTTTCGGAAGAGCCGGAGGAAATACAGAAAAAAATCATGAGTATGTACACCGACCCGGGACATCTCCGTGTGCAGGATCCGGGAAAAATCGAAGGCAATACCGTGTTCACATATCTCGATGCTTTCTGCCGTCCGGAACATTTTGAACGTTATTTACCGGATTACCCGAATCTGGCTGAATTGAAAGCTCACTACCAACACGGCGGATTGGGGGATGTAAAAGTAAAACGCTTCCTGAATTCCATCATGCAGGAGACGCTGGAACCGATTCGCAATCGCCGCAAAGAATTCAGCAAAGATATTCCTGCTGTCTACGAAATGCTCCGAAAAGGATGCGAAGTGGCAAGAGCTACCGCAGCCGAGACATTGGCTGATGTAAAGAAAGCAATGAAGATCAATTACTTCGATGATAAAGAACTGATCGAAGAACAGGTAAAACGCTTCTCTCAAGAATAAGAGATTAATCTGCGTTTTAGCAGACTCTCCTACAACTAAAAAAGTCCGGACTCATTTGCCCGGACTTTTTATTTCTATGAATAAATTCCAAACTACGGTTTCCCAATATACCAATAAATAATGATTGCGTAAATCCTCCGACAAACAGCAGCCATACAAATACCCAAATATAACGATTGCCAGGCATATCCCGTTTATCTACTTTTGCACCGCAAACTATTCAGGATAACGATTGATATGAAAAGAAAGAAAAAAAGTATGTTTAAATGGTATTTGTCGGTTATACCTATTCTCATTAATATTCCTCTGATTTCTGAAGCTCAGAACACAGTTTCCGAAGAACCACTTCGATACCGGACATCAAAAACAGCAATTATGTAGAAATCGACGAGGTAGTTATTGTCGGTAAAAGTGAGGCCTGCCGACAGCAGGAGCAGGCATTCGCCATCTCGGTTGCCGATTTGAGCAAGAACTATAACACTTCTGTCGATATCGGTACTATCACCAACCGTATGGCAGGAGTCAAACTCCGTGTAAATAGTGGAGTCGGCTCTGATTACAATTTCACCTTGAACGGTTTTTCCGGACGACAGGTAAAATTTTTCATGAACGGTCTGGCAATGGACAATTTCGGTGATGCTTTCAGTATAAATAACCTTCCTGCCAATATGGTGGAACGAGCGGAAGTCTACAAAGGTGTACTCCCCGTAGGCTTGGGAGCTGATGCATTGGGCGGTGCGGTCAATGTAATCACCCGCAAGACTGCAAATTATTTGGATGTTTCATACTCTTTCGGCTCATTCAACACACACAAAGCCTCCATTAACGGAGCATATACTAACGGAAAAACCGGACTCACAACCCGCCTCACTTCTTTCCTCAATTATTCGGATAATAATTATAAGGTATATGTACCGATCATTGACTTGGAAAGCGGGCAGAAATTGGGCAATCAATGGGTTAAGCGTTTCCACGATGGATATAAGTCGTTGAGAGTACGATTAGAAACCGGTTTCGTAAACCGTCCGTTCGCTGATTATCTGCTGGCAGGCATTATTGTTGCCGGAAACGACAAAGATATTCAGAACGGAGTCGTCATGGAGCTCGTATATGGAGCTCGAACAACAGACAGCCGTTCGGTCATTCCAATGCTGCGTTATAAAAAATCAGACCTGTTCATAGAAGGGTGGGGACTTTCTTTTTACGGTTCTTACAGTGACGTTGACAATAACAGTACGGATACTGTCCCAAGACGATACAACTGGCAGGGCGAATGGGTGCCAAACGCTTCCACCAGTTCAGGCGAAAGATCGCGCTCACAACTCCATATCAATAACAAAGAATGGAGAACAAATACCAGTCTGAACTATACATTCAATCAGTATCACACTTTATCACTAAATCATGTCTACTCCGGACTGACACGCAAAGTGTCCGATGTAGAAGATCCTGCCAACGAATACAATAAAGTTCCTCAGAGTATTGACAAGCAATACTTGGTCTGGGATGGATGGCCAAATATACACGATGGAATGCTACCTTGTTCGAAAGGTGACAAAGCCTGTGAATGAACTGTCAACTTCGGACTAGCCCCGCCTTACCGGTATGACTGTCAGTGACAACAAGATTTATATCACATATTACTTGACAGACGAAACAAAAAAGCCGAGTGTGACACGTTACATCAACAAAGCGTATGTAGCCGTATACTCTTATCCTGAACTGGAATATATCACGACAATGGAAGATGAACGTGCAGCCATAGCCGGTTCATGGAATGCTTACAATGGGATCTTCCAAACCGAATCAGGTAACATGTACACGTTCTCAAATACATCCATAGCTAACGGTTTTACAGAGAACAGTACAAAGAAAGCCGCATTCTTACATATCCCGAAAGGAACAACCCAATTCGATGACTATTACTTTGACGTTGAAACCGCAGCCAGAGGTCTGAAACCCGTTCATTTGCAATATTTGGGTAACGGTAAGTTCTTTGCTCAAGTAAGTACATTGCAATCGGAAGAAATGACCAGATGGGCAGATAAAGAATTGAAAGCCTGTATTATTGACGTAAAAGAGAAAACGGTAAAAGATAATGGAATAAGAAAACTGCCCTCCGTAATTTCACACTGAAAATCAAAGCTCCTTTTGCACGGCTCAATTATGACCTGCATAATGTTTTAGGCGGATATGCCGCCATCGTATTGTTCGTCCTCTCTGCTACCGGACTAGTATGGAGTTTTAATTGGTTCAGCAAGGCAACATATTACATCACTTCCGGAGGAAAAGAACTGAAACCTTATGTACTTCCGCAATCGGACACTTTACATATCGAAGCAGGAAAAGCCAGTCTGAATGTCCTCTTTAAGAAATTAAAAGAAGAATCTCCCAACGCCGCCACATTTTATTTTGCCCTGCCACAGAAAAAGGAAGAGGTAATACGTGTCAGCGTAGTTCATGAAAGAGGCTCTTATTATAAAACCGACAACTTATTCTTCGATCAATATACACTTGCTCCCTTACAAGGCTCAGGAGCTTATGCCGGAAAATACACAGAAGCATCACCTGCCGACAAACTAAGACGGATGAATCTTGAAATTCACGATGGAAGAATTTTGGGTATCTTCGGGGAAATCATTGTATTCGTATGTGCACTAATCGGAGCATCGTTACCTGTCACCGGCTTTATTATTTGGTTCAAAAAGAAACAGAATCATTCATTACACCTTCGTAAGTCTTAAGTATTACATTTCTCACCATAGTCATACAAAAATTGAATAAAGCTAATTAACAAACTCTATCCAATAAAAATAAGGAGCAATTTGAAAAATTCTGTATCTTCGTAATAAAAACATAAAACCTACAAAAAGTATGATTACCAATCGGGAAGAAGTGCTGGAAAAGGCCTTTAAGGTATTTGTCAAAATGAACTACGAGAAAGCCAGCTTTACAGAGATTGCGAAAGCCTGCGGACTATCAAGGGCAGGCATCATCCACTACTTTCCATACAAATTAGATTTATTTGTAGCAGTAGTAGACAAATTTGTATTTCAAATCCATCATCCGAATAATAAGTTCGATGTAAAAGAATGTACCTTAAAAGATTTTATCGAACTGTATTTGAAAGGTGTAACCGCTACCATGAAGCGATTGGTGGAATTAATAGATGACGGCAACAATCCTTATGATTCTTGTCCCAACTTTTACTATTTTCACTTCTTCACACAGGTCAGGATGTACTATCCCAATATCCGGAAACAGATACCCAAGTTTTATGAACAAGATTATCATTTGTGGACTACCATTATACAACAAGCAAAAGATAGTGGAGAAATACGTCCTGATACAGATGTGAAGAAGGCGGCAACCATGTTCCGTCAAATGTATTTCGGTCTGTCTTATGAGCAATCATTCTTAAACGGATTGGATGTCGATCTTCTTGCTGAAAATTTCCGTTATATTTACTCATTACTGAAATGATAAGCCACTGATAAAGTGTACATTGACAGAAAGTTAAGCAAAAAACCAAACAATTGTATGGTTTTTGCTTAACTTTTTTATATATTTGTGCCTAAGTCAATAACTTAAAAAGATAAATTATGTCAATTTACACACTCATTCCCATCGTTTTTATCGCCCTATATTTAGGGTATTGGTTCTATATAAAGAACAAGAACTCACAACAAGCTCAAATTGTCAGCAACACTGATTTCAAAGCAGAATTTGCAAATGCCGAGAAGTATAAAAACCACTTCCTGACTTCCGAACTACCTTTCTTAAAGAAAGCGATGGAACAGGAAAAGATTGATGCTTTCAACTATGCCAGCAATGAATATGGGGTAGCTTCTGCCCTCAAAGACGGAGTAAAAGATAAATTAAAAGGAATGGCAACTTTGGGAGCAGTACGTTTCACCACAGTGCAAACACCTAAATATCTCGTACTAAGCGGAAAAAACTTACATTTATTCGACACAGATACGGACGGTGAGATCAATCGGCACTTTATCTTCGATGCAGCACGTCTTGAGAATTCCAGACTTACCGAACTTCCACTGACCGGTTCGGTACAGGCACAGGCTCAAGCTCGCGGAAATAACGTAAAAGCTTATAAGTTATCACTACAGACTGATGACAAACCTGTCGTACTCATCATCTACTCCTGCTTGATTTTTACCAATATTGCAGAAATACCAACGAATCCCCAAAAGACAATAGAAGCCATTATCATAGCAAATGATTTTTTGAAACAACTAGGCGACCTGTATCCGAACCTAAAAGTTTCACTGCCGATATTCAACTAAAAGAAAAATATAGGAGAGAAAAATAAAACTGTATTCAACAGGAGAACTAATAAAAAGACGGCTGAAAGCGAGAACACCTACTTTCAGGTTTCGCTTTCAGCCGTTTTTCTTTTTTCAGCAAGCGACTATAAAGAATCGTTGAATGCTGAAATCATTTCGTTACTGTGCTGATTCTACCAATACTACACGGTTCAGGATCGGTTGACCGAATTTATCGACACCACCACCGGCAGCAACTTTCAGTCTATCGGCAGAAATGCCATACTTCTTAACGAGCAAATCTTTAACAACTTGTGCACGTTCCAGACTCAACTTCTGGTTGAAAGCCGGAGTACCGGTTGCAGAGTCTGCATATCCATTGATTGTGTACGTAGTATTCGGAGATTCTTTTATCTTATTAGCAAGGTATGACAAGTTCATTTCTTCTTGCGGAGACAACTTATCAGAGCCAATCTTGAAGAATACAGTACGTGGGGCAATGTTGGTATCTGCAATCACAACTTCTTCAGTGTCTTCTATTTCCACCGGTTGTTGTGCGTTAGCCAACTGCTGTTGCAACTGCAGATTAGCGGCAGCCATCGCATTCATCTGATCACGCATCTGACTTAATTCGATTTCAGAGATAATCTGTGGTACAGGACGTTGGAATCCACGAGTCGGGAAATAATAGGTTACACCTACAGTAGCACCTAAGATACCGTCATAGTCACGTTTACCTCCGTGTTCACCGTCAAACTTACCTTCCAGCCCTGTTGCACTCAATTCCAGATTCAAATCGACAGCATTCGACAAGCGGAAACGGTTGATGATACCTGCATTGAAAGTAGCCGAATTGGTATGAGGACGAGTATAGGAGTGAGCCCAACCTGCACCGATATAAGGTATGATCTCATAAATACGATCCGGATTATATCCACCGAATAATGCATTTAAGTTAATCATCAAATCACCGTGAAGGTTCATATAATCCCATCTCTGTTTGTAAGAACCATCTTCTCTCGGACCACCGACTACATAATCGGCCGTTTCATTCATTGTGAATCCCTTAGCTTGCAGTCCGCTGTATTGCAAACGTACACCAAAACCCGGAGTCACCCATTTGCCGACAGATACATTAAACGTAGGAGCGACACGATCTCGGAATTTGCCGATATGGTCATTGTTGCCATACAGCACCTGAGCACCACCTCCTACAGAGAAGAACCAGTTGCTCCAGAATGGATTGGTTATTACTTGATATTTATCCTGTACCTGAATCACTTCGTATTCAGTTACCGTCATAGTCTGCTGCGCAGAAGCGACAGACGTAACGCCGGCAAAAGCCAGCAACATCAGAATCTTTTTCATATACCTAATAGTTAAGTGGTTATTTAAATCTTTTTCTTTGTTTAACTAATTAAATAACACGAACCGAACTAAAAGGTTTTATGAATAGAAAAAATAATTTGTTTTATTTGAATAAACGTTCGATATCTTCCTCTTTGATCGTTGTCAACACTGTTTTCCCATCCGGGGTGTAATTCGGTGAAGGACAGGCAAAAAGATTATCGACAAGGCTTACCATCTCTTCATTGCTCAATACTTGTCCGTAAACGATTGCCGCCGCACGCGCCAATGTTAAAGCCAATATATTTTGGATTTCTTCCTTTACATCGTTTCCTTTTTCCATTGCCGTATGCAGCATATTACGCACCAATTCAACCGGATTCAATCCTTCGATACCCGATGGAATGCCATTTATAGCATAACTTCCGCCACCTAAATTACTCAAATCGAAACCTACCGCCGCCAAATCATCCATGATACCTTGCAACACGGCTGCTTCCGAAGCCGGCAACTGCAATATCTCCGGGAAGAGAACGCCTTGAGATACTCCTTGTTTCTGCCGGATCTGTTCCATATAACGGTCGAAAAGTACTCGGATATGTGCCCGGTGCTGATCAATAAGCATCAAACCGGATTTCACAGAAGTCAAAATGAAGCGCCCTTTAAATTGCAAATGTTGGTTTCCTTTCTCCACCACAGGCTCATCGCCATACAAGGTCGAAGCTATGGATGTCAGCGTTTCTCCCTCTTTCTCCGTGACAAACGATTGTTGTTCACCACTAAAAGGGTTTTCCCAATCTGTCTCAGGCTCGGGCATCGGATTATTCATTTTGCTAGCCTTTGTCAATCCCCCGTATAAATCTTCCCATTCCACTTTGGAGCGACTATATGAACCGCCACCACTGCCTCCAGCCGAAACCTTGAACGGATTATAATCTGAATTATAATGAACTTTAGGAGGTTCGGAAGAGGTGCTCTGCTCAAATGCCGGAATATCGGGCATGTCTTCCGTATCAAAATCAATAGAAGGAATAGCGCTGAACTTACCCAATGATTCTTTGACAGAAGCCGAAAGAATCTGCCAGATAGCCTGTTCATTCTCAAACTTGATTTCTGTTTTTGTCGGATGGATATTCACATCGATATTAGCCGGATCTACTTCAAAATAAATGAAGTAGGAGATCTGTTCACCGGCGGGAATCAACTGCTCATAAGCTTCCATCACCGCCTTGTGAAAGTAAGGATGGCGCATATAACGTCCATTGACAAAGAAATACTGATGTGCACCTTTCTTGCGGGCAGTCTCCGGCTTAGCTACGTATCCGGAGATTTTCACCATCGTAGTATTCACCTCTATATTCAGCAGTTGCTGATTAAGCTTTTTACCGAAAATAGCCATGATACGCTGGCGCAACGGAGATACGGGAAGATTGAAAAGTTCGGAATCATTACTGTAAAGCGAGAAGGCAACTTCCGGATGAACGAGAGCGATCCGTTCAAATTCAGCAAGGATATTGCTCAGTTCGGTGGAATTAGCTTTCAGAAACTTACGCCGGGCCGGCACATTAAAGAACAGATTCTTTATAGAGAAATTGCTTCCTTTAGAACAGGAAACAGCTTCCTGACTCTCCACTGTAGAGCCCGCTATCACCAGCTTTGTCCCTAGCTCTTCTGATTCCGGACGTGTCTTCAACTCCACCTGCGCCACTGCGGCTATGGAAGCCAAAGCTTCTCCTCGAAATCCCATCGTGCGCAAAGCAAACAAATCGGAAGCCTCACGTATTTTGGATGTAGCATGGCGTTCGAAAGAAAGACGGGCATCCGTTTCGGACATTCCCTTTCCATCATCAATAACCTGAATACTCGTTTTTCCCGCATCAGTCACCAGCACATGTATATTTTGCGCCTCCGCATCAATTGCATTCTCCACTAGCTCTTTGACTACAGACGCCGGACGTTGTATCACTTCACCGGCAGCAATCTGATTGGCTACCGAATCCGGCAACAAATGAATAATATCGCTCATACTTCGTAAATTAACAATTAAAAATTAAAAGCCGGAAATCGTATTCCGTCAATTCAATGTTACAGCCGTTCAAATAAATATCCAGTACCTTTCTCTTCTTTAATTTTTAATTTATAATCTTTAATTAAAAACTCCAGCTTCCTGTTGCTAAATAATGCCACAGATAGAGAAGAAAGGCAATGATAATCAATATGATTCCGAAAGAGATCGGCTTGCGACCACTTGCTTTTCTTCTTTTCAAGTGGGTAGTTCCTTCGATAAACTTACCACGGATATCTTCCGGATTAAATTCTTTCTCCGGCAACATCCCCAAGTCGCGTTTAGCGTTCTCTTCCATCTTGGCGAGTTTCTCTTTACGCTCGTCTACATAAATGTATTGATGATTAAAGCCACGGGGTTTCCTCATCGAATTAAACATTCCCATACTGCTACATATTAATTAAGTTACGCTTATCTGTCTTTGGACGCCTGTCAGTAGTCGGTTTCAACGTTTCTCCCGCACGTTTGCCACGCCAGTTGAAAATATCGTCTTTATTCAACGGACGGACATAGTCAAACCAGGAAAAAGTAGGGAGACGCAGTTTGTCAGGAGGGATTTGGTCCATCGGATACATCGTTCCGTTAGATTTGCCGACAAACAGCCCTTTTTCCATTTTCTTATCCTTCATATAAAGATGGAGCACGCTGCCCTCCAAACAGTTAAATCCCGTCATGGTACTGTCTTTCTCTTCCGGATAGAAAGCCGTTTGCACATTACCGACTACCTCGATATGACGCATATCACCATTTATGAAATAAGCCTTCATCTCCTTTCCGGACACTTGATTATAGTGAATGGAATCCTTCATCTCCACCGTTAATGCCTGATTGATGATATGTGCCCAATCAATAGTACTGTCGTTCATATAAATCTTGATTTCCTCACCTAATAACTGCTGACCGTCATTCCACAGAATCGGATCGGTATACATGGTCATACAAGAATCTTTCGAATTATAAACCAGTGAATCGCATACTCCTTGCACGTCTGTACGATACATACGTACTTTATGATAAGCTTTCATTAAACGATACAACGAGTCGGTATTCAGATTGTAAGACACTAGCTGCAAAGTATCTCCGTGCATAAAGAGGCTATCCCCCTGTGAGTAGTCGATAGCCACAGCCCGTTTTGTTGCGAAGGCGGAGTCAGTCAATTCATTGTAGAAACAATAATCTCCTGTCAGCATATTCTTATTGATGGCATCCGTCATCTTCACATTGTCGAACGCTTCTCCATAACCGGCAACACGGTCGTAGAACAGACTGTCGCCCACCAATTTCTTTCCTTGATTGGTCAGAATGGAACGGTCCAACAGTTCGGCTTGCTCGGTCAATGTATTATAGAATCCACGCTCGGAGTAGATATGGTTATTGTCACTAACGATGTTTGAAGGACCGAGAATAACTGCGATTTTGTTCTCTGTATTATACCTTAATGTATCGGAAGTCAATACAAACTTCGGGTTAACCAATTTCACGTCATGATTAAACACCGACTGTTTGGTAGCAGGACTATACTCCCCCCAATCGGAAGTCAGCACATTCTCTTCATCCATCAAAGTTCCTCCCTCGAAGTAATACCCGAGATCATAAAGACGGTCATAATTCAAGCTATCCGTCAGCAAAGTCGTATTACGGTTAATCATTTTCACGTTTTCACGGAGTTGCGCAATCTGCGTCATTCCGTCGTAATATAGATAATCACCGTAGATGAATAAGGTGTCTCCCTGCTCCATACGAACATTACTGAAAGCCTCTACAGAATTGGTTTTCTCAAAAATCAGCGCACTGTCACAATACATATACATACTGTCATGGCGCATTTTCACATTACCGATCAGTACTTGCACGTCCGGACGAGACAGTTTATCCGCCTGTCCCTCATCCGCATGAAGCAAATAAACCTTTGTCTTTTTATTTTCCGGCTGCTTCTTACTTTCCGACTGTTGCTTATTCGCCGGTTGTTGTTTCTTGTCTGCCGGTTTCTTGGGATTTTGCGCCACAAGACATACGCCAAACAGGCATAGAAAGCCTATAAGGAGCCATCTATGCCTGTCTTGTTGTTTATCTTTCTTATTTCGTTTCAGCATATAAAATCAAGCTGTTAAACATCAATCCTTCTTCACCCAACCCGGGTATTTGAAGTCACACTTCTGCCAGTTTTCGTTGATACGTACATAGGTATGTTTCTGTTTGTCCAGAATCCATTTTTGTAACATCTCTTCACGACGCTTATCCATTACAATTTCTTTCAAGTCCTGATAGTCTTCCGCAATGGTAGCCTTATGACCATTGATCTTTGTTTTCAACTTCACGATTGCACAAACTTCTTTTCCATCCTTCTCGTTTATCATTGTAAAGGCTTTTGAAATTTCTCCCACATTCATCTTGTCCACAACTTTGGCAACGTCCTGTGGAAGATCCTGCATCTGGAACTTAGAAGTAGTAATACCCGAGTGCTCATTAACATTCACCATGATACCATGGTTGTTACGGGTATCCTTATCTTGTGAGATAACGGCTGCTGCTTCATCAAAAGAAAATTTGTTCGCACGGATATCGTCAGCAATAGAATCCAGACGTGCGCAAGCTTCGGTCAGTTCTTTCTCCGATACTTTCGGACGCAACAGGATGTGGCGGGTATTCACACGGTCACCGCGCTTTTCAATCAACTGAATGATGTGATAACCAAATTCCGACTCCACGATCTTGGAAACCTTCTTCGGATCCTGCAAGCTGAATGCTACATTCGCATAGGCCGGATCCATCATACCGCGTCCCATAAATCCACACTCACCACCTTTGATGGCAGAAGCTTTATCCTCAGAATACAAACGCGCCAATGTAGAGAAGTCAATTTCCCCTTTTGTCACACGGTCTGTGTAGTCACGCAATTTCTTCTTCACATCTTCAATTTCCGAGATAGGAATCTTCGGTTGCAACGTGATAATCTGCACTTCCACCTGTGTCGGGATATAAGGAATGCTATCCTGCGGAAGATCTTTGAAGTAACGGCGTACTTCCGCCGGAGTCACCTTGATCTCTCCCACCAATTTCTGCTGCATCTTCTGCACTGTCAACCCGTCACGCGCATTATCACGCAAAGTTTCGCGAATCTGTGTCGAAGTCTTATTGAAGTATTCCTCCATTTTTTCTTTTGAACCGATCTGCTGGATATACATATTGGTCATCATATCTACACGCTGGATGATCTCCGCTTCGGAAACCTCAATACTATCCAACTTAGCTTGATGCAAAAATAACTTCTGCACGGCAATCTCTTCAGGAATCACACAATACGGATCTCCATCTATTTTCTGTCCGTCATACTGCATGCTCCGATATTGCTCCTCAACTTGAGATTTAAGAATAGCCTCATCTCCGACAACCCAAACGACTTCGTCTATAATATTATTCTGAGCATGAAGTGAAACTCCGGTCAAACTGAAAAACAAAGTCAACAACAATACACTACTAAATTTTCGCATCGTTTTCTCTTTAATTAATTTATTATTTCGTCAATTGAAATATTCAATCTCTTTCTCTTTAAGGGCATCCTGATATAATTCATCTTTGACTTCCTTAAGAAAATTCATTTTCTTTTGATTCATGAGAATTTCCTTTATCTGAGCTTTTGCAAAATCAAAGGGCATTTGTTCACCCTTGAGCTGATAATCGCTAATATTCAAAAAATACCAATATCCCTTATGATTCAATTCGATATTCTTATGCGTACGCAGGAAGTCTGCCTCTCGTTCCACAGAATAAGGAATATTATCCATCACTTCATCAAAAGATACCCACTTATCATAAAAATATTCATAATCCTTCTCTTCCGGTAAAACAGGTTTTACCTCTGTCTCCTGGCTGCCGCCCGTCTGGTTTCCGGAATTATCCACATTTTCCTGTCCATCCTGAGAATTAGAATCTCCGGCTGCTCCCGACGCCGAACCTGCAGAGCCTGTACCGGAATTGGCATCCGATTCGTTC
>ERZ772816.2418-NODE-2418-length-12639-cov-2.710585_pt1 | contig 12639 bp, 10 predicted proteins | sample MGYA00511359_ERZ772816 | MGnify/ENA primary metagenome ERZ772816 (study PRJEB29015, sample SAMEA2737710) | human gut metagenome | biome: human gut; feature: human-associated habitat; material: faeces | place: China | collected 2012 ...
GTGGTGGCGCATTGCTCGAAGCAATCGAAGGAAAAGTTCTTCCGGGTATCGCTGCCATTAATGAATAATGAATTTATAACAATGTAATTTTAGATACGAGGGCAGTTCTTTGTGAAAAGAGTTGCCCTTATTTATATCTGACCCATCAACTAAGGCATGAAGAGAGCAGCACTCATATTCTGTATCCTCCTTTTCTTCCTTTATTCTTGCCAAAGAAAAAAAGGAGAAAGCGTCTTTATACCTTCAACAGAATTACAACCACTCACACTGGGAATGCTCCCGACTCTGGACGGACTGCCTTTTCACATAGCTAAAGCACAAGGAATCTACGATTCGCTGGGATTGGATTTAACCATCCTTTCTTTCAATTCCGCCTATGACCGCGACGCAGCGTTCCAGTTCAAATCACTGGATGGCATGATCACCGACTATCCCAGTGCAGTAACTCTACAGGCTGTCCACCATACCGACTTAGGAATCATTTTGAAACATGACGGTTATTTCTGTTTTATAGTCTCCAAAGAAAGCGGTATCAACCAACTTCAGGAACTCAAAGAAAAAAATATAGCTGTTTCACATAATACGATTATCGAGTATGCAACCGGACAGCTACTGAACAAAGCGGGAATCAGTCAGGCAGAAGTGAACAAACCGGAAATCGCCCAGCTCCCTCTTCGCCTGCAAATGCTGCAATACGATCAGATTGACGCATCCTTCCTCCCCGACCCTGCCGCATCCATCGCAATGAATGCCCGTCACCGGTCTCTGATCAGCACACAGGAATTGGGAATTGATTTCACTGTCACCGCTTTCTCCCGAGAAGCCATCAACGAAAAAAGAAGAGAAATCGAATTATTAATCACCGGATATAATCTGGGAATAGACTATATAAAAATGCACTCGCAAAAAGAATGGAAACAGGTATTGATAGAGATCGGCGTTCCGGAAAACCTGACCGGCCTCATTGCACTCCCTGTTTACAGAAAAGCGGAGCGCCCCTCAGCCGATGCCCTGGATAAAGCAGTAACATGGCTGAAAACAAATAACCGGATATCTCAGACATATTCCGGATACAAAAATCTGATAGATACAACTTTTACAAAAACAAATTCAACAACAATCAAATAACAACTAATCACATGCGAAAAACACTCTTTCGACTCTCAATGATCGCGTTCACCCTGCTTAGTATGCAGAATACGCTCACCGCACAGGAGAAAACGCCGTTGAATCAAGTAGTCAATACACTGAAAGAACGAATCAGTCTTGCCGGTTATGCACAACTGGGGTATACATACGACGATGCCGCCAATCCCGACAATACATTCGACATCAAACGGATCATCTTCATGGCACACGGTAAAATCACCGACAGATGGACATGCGATTTCATGTATGATTTCTACAACGGTGGTATGCTGCTCGAAGTATATACAGACTACCGGATCCTCTCCGGACTTACAGCACGTATCGGAGAATTTAAAGTTCCTTACACCATTGAAAACGAACTGTCTCCCACAACGGTAGAGCTGATCAACTGCTATTCTCAGTCAGTCTGTTATCTGGCAGGAGTCAGCGGCAGTGACAAATGTTATGGAATGACTTCCGGACGAGACATCGGTATGATGATTCACGGAAAACTATTTCATGATCTCCTGCAATACAAATTTGCCGTCATGAACGGACAGGGATTAAACACCAAAGACAAAAACAGTCAGAAAGATGTAGTCGGCAACCTGATGGTGTATCCTAACAAATGGCTGTCTGTAGGAGGATCTTTCATTCGGGGAACCGGACACGCCATAGGTGACTCCCAATATTCGGGAATCAAAACAGGAGAAAATTACGCCAAGAAACGCTGGAGCCTGGGAGGGGTTGTTACCACTTCCGCATTCAACTTCCGTACGGAATATCTTGCAGGAAAAGACAGAAACGTAAAAAGCGAAGGATTCTATGCGACAGGCAGCGTACGTTTATTACAAAATTTCGACTTTATCGCCTCTTTCGATTATTTCAATCCGAACAAAGCGGCAGATTTCAAACAAAATAATTACATTGCCGGACTGCAATACTGGTTTTATCCCAGATGCCGTGTGCAGGCACAATACACTTTTTGTGATAAAAAAGGAGACGGACAAAAGGATTCTAATCTGATACAAGCACAGGTGCAAGTCAGATTCTAACTTTTTGGCATCCTTTTTGTTCTATTACCTATAAATAATTGAACCATTATGAATGAAAAAACGATTAATGAACAATACACCTATATACGCTCTCTGCTTGAAGAAAAAAGACTTAAAGAAGCTTTGATGCAGTTGGAATCCCTGCTTTGGCAATGTCCGGACTGGGATTTACGTACCCGCTTGGAGCAGCTGCAAACCTCCTACAAGTATATGCTGGAGTATATGCGCCAAGGCGCAAACGACCCAGAACGCTGGAATGTATACAGAAAACTCGTAGCTGATACCTGGGAAATAGCCGACCGTTCGCGCCTGCTTATGCTGGACAATGCTTCATCAAGATATTATCATGAGGTACGCCGCACTCCCCGACCGGAAAGTCTGTCAGCATATACACTCAAAAAATTGCTGCACATGCTGGAGTCATTCAATGACGACTTGGCAGTCAGTGGACTGCTGTCTGACGAAAAGATGGACGAGGTACTGAAACGGCATGAAGAAACACTTAAATATATGTTTCTGCAAACATGGACCAACAGTGCATGGACTCCCGAAGAGGAAGAGGATGCACAATCCATGCTTACCTCCGAACTTCTTCCGGTGAATGATCTGTGCCTGTTTATCAGTGCTGTCACATTAAGTCTGATGGAATGTTTTGACCTGCGTAAAATCATGTGGTTGCTGGATGCTTACCGCCATCCGGATGTCAATGCCGGTCAACGTGCACTGGTAGGTGTCATTTTCATTTTCCATATCTACAGGAACCGTCTCTCACTCTACAACGATCTGGTCAAGAGAGTCGACCTCATGGATGAGATTCCTCCATTCAAAGAGGATGTGGCACGTATCTATCGCCAAATGCTACTATGCCAGGAAACAGAAAAGATAGACAAGAAAATGAGAGAGGAAATTATTCCTGAAATGTTGAAGAATGTTTCGTCCATGCGGAACATGAGATTCGGCTTTGAGGAGAATGAGGATGAGAACGATGACAAGAATCCGGATTGGGCGGACGCTTTCGAACAATCAGGACTGGGAGACAAGTTGCGCGAAATGAATGAGCTGCAACTGGAAGGAGCCGACGTATATATGAGTACATTTGCAGCACTGAAAAGTTATCCGTTCTTCCGGGAAGTACAGAATTGGTTTTACCCGTTCAGCAAGCAGCAATCCGATGTCATCAAGCAACTGAAACAGGAAGGTAACGAGAAAAATACATTGCTGGATTTAATTCTTCAATCAGGATTTTTCAGTAACAGTGATAAGTATTCACTCTTCTTTACGATCCGGCAGTTGCCAAAGGCACAGCAAGACATGATGCTAAGCCAGCTCGGTGAACAGCAAGTGGCAGAGCTGTCCGAAAAGTCGAGTGCGGAAACAATGAAGAAATTCAATGAGCGACCGGGAACCGTCAGCAATCAATATCTGCATGACCTGTACCGTTTCTTCAAGCTCAGTGTACGCCGCCACGAGTTTAGGGACATCTTTAAGGAGAAACTCGATTTACACCACATTCCTGCACTTAGTAACGTATTATATAGTGAAGATATCCTATTCCCGATCGCAGATTTCTATTTAAAGAAAGAACGCTGGAATGAGGCAATAGAAGTGTACGAGGAAATGGAAACGATCGGAGCACTTCAGGGAAGAGGTGCAGAATATTATCAGAAACTGGGATATGCTCTGCAAAAAAACAAGAAGTATGCAGAAGCGATCGATGCTTATCTGAAAGCGGATACACTGAAACCGGATAACATCTGGAACAACCGCCATCTGGCTATCTGTTACCGGTTAAACCGAAATTATCAGGCTGCATTGAGCTATTATAAAAAGGTGGAAGAAGCTACACCGGAAGATACCAATGTTATTTTCCATATCGGCAGTTGCCTGGCCGAACTCGGACAATACGAAGAAGCTGCCAACTACTTTTTCAAACTGGATTTCATCGAAAGTAATTGCATAAAAGCATGGCGCGGCATCGGGTGGTGTTCATTCATCAGCCGGAAATACGAACAAGCCATGAAATATTACGAAAAAATCATTGAACAGAAGCCACTGGCTATCGACTATATGAATGCCGGACACGTCGCATGGACAATGGGAGACATTCAGAAAGCGGCCGCCCTGTACGGCAAGTCAATCACAGCCAACGGAAACCGTGAACGCTTTCTGGAGATGTTTCGGAAAGACAAGGAAGCTCTTCTCAAACAAGGTATTCAAGAAGAGGACATCCCGTTAATGCTGGATTTATTATAACTTCTTCAGCTCCCCGTACAGTTTCTGTATGGGGAGTCCCATTATATTATAAAAGCTGCCCGAAATAGACTTTACCCCTATATATCCGATCCATTCCTGCACTCCATACGCTCCCGCTTTATCCATAGGCTGATATTTGTCCACATAATACCGGATTTCCTCTTCGGACAAAACATCAAATTCCACATCGGATGCAGCAGTAAAGCTCTTTTGCCATTCAGTAGTCGTAAGACAAACACCGGTGAACACCTGATGTGACTTACCGGACAAAGAACGGAGCATTTCAACCGCCCCTTCTCGACCTTCCGGTTTTCCAAGCACTTTACCATCGAGCCAGACAATCGTATCTGCCGTAATCAACAGTTCCCCCGGTTGCATAATACTCCGGTAAGCATCCGCCTTTTCGCGGGAGATATATTCCGGAATCGCAGCACCAGCCAGATCGGCTGGATATGATTCATCCACATCCGGCAATGTCCTGACCACATAATCCACTCCCAAGCCTGACATCAGTTCTTTCCGGCGGGGAGAATTGGAGGCTAATATAATCTGATATTTATCTAAATTTCCAAGCATAGTTTTATTTATCATTTAGTGATTTACAACTCACCAGCCGAAAGCATCTTCCGCCATCCACTTGCCATGAGCTTTCAATACTTGTTCCACCACATCACGTCCACAGCCACGACCGCCATCGACATAAGATATATACTTTGCAACCGACTTAACTTCCGGAACTGCATCTTTGGGACAACAAGGCAACCCGCACTCACGCATCACTTCTATATCAGGCACATCATCGCCCATATACAGAATTTCGTCATCAGACAGACCGTATTTATCACGGAAATCACGGTAATCATGAATTTTCACCGCAGAACCCATATACAGATCCTTCACACCCAATGCTGCAAACCGGATACGTACCGCTTCTGTCCGTCCACCGGTAATGATAGCAATATGAAGTCCTTTCTTTACCGCCAGCTGAATGGCATAACCGTCTTTGATATTCACTGTACGCATCGGTTCTCCGGAAGGATGCAACGGGACTGTTGTCGAACTCAATACTCCGTCAACATCAAAAGCCAGTGCTTTGATGCGGGATAGATCATAATTGATGGTGCTCATGGATACTTTTACTCATTAATTTATAAATTTCCTGCAATGCCTGACTGTCTGCCAGCATAGAAAGATGCTTATTCATCACATTCTCGTCATAGCGTACAGCCGGTCCGGTCTGCGCATCACGAGGAGCGAGTTCATGCACTTTGCGTGCCGTTTCGTCAATCAGGGGAAGCATGACATCAAATGGCAAATGATATTTTTCCAGCAATTCGGCGGCAAGAGCATACATATGGTTGGTAAAGTTACAGGTAAAGACAGCTGCCAGATGAAGACTTCTGCGTTGCTCCGAATCGGCTTCGTACACCTTATCAGAGAGCGTACCGGCAACCGCTTTCAGCAGCTCGGCATCTTCCGGTCTTTTTGCCTCAATAAAGAAAGGTACTTCCCGAAAATCAACTTCACGTTGTTTGCTGAATGTCTGCATCGGATAAAATACTCCGTAGCGTTCCGCATGACCTTCCCAAATATTCATCGGGATGCTACCTGCCGTATGTACCAGCAGCGCATGCTGCTTCCCATCAGTGATCTGAGGCAACAGTTCGACGAAAGCGGCATCTTTCAATGAAATAATATATAATCTCGCTTCATTCGATACGCCTTTTAAATCAGTGATATATTCCGCTTCCACTTCATTGGCTAACGTACGAGCCGATTCTTCCGTTCGGCTGTACACCTGCATGATACGGAATCCTTTCCGGTAAAGCGCTTTCGCCAGATTAGTTGCCAGATTTCCGGCACCGAGAAACACAACGGGCGTATCTTCAATACTTCTTTTCATTGTTTCTTTAACGTTTTGAAACCCAAAATAAAATAATTCCGATGATGAGCAACGTCAATGGCAACAGATATCCTGATAACGAGCCGGACAAGGAACCGAGCAATGACATTACCAGACCGATATTCATTACCAGCCACAGTCCCAACAGCACAAAGCCGACCGACTTGTCACGCTTGAAAATAAGAAAACTGATAGAGGCATACAACAACAAATTGTCCTTATTCATCACCCAAGGCAAACCTATAGAAGCAAAGGGGAGCAGTTTATTTATCAGGAAAAGAGTTCCGATGACAATAAAAGCGACGGCAGTAGCCTTATAAGTATCTTTATTATTATTTGCTTTGACAGCTCCCATCGTTATTTTCCTCCGAACTTATTAATATGAATTTTCTCCCACTGGAGGTGTTCTTCGTTGAAAGGCTTACGTTCCATTCCCTTATGTCCAATGGCAATCACGGAAAGAATCTGCAGTTGCAAAGGAATATCCAAAATTCCATGAACAAACTCGTCAGACGGCATTCCGGTTGCAGTGAAACGTTCGCGAACCTGTACCCAACAGCTTCCCAGCCCCAAATCTTCCGCCTGCAACTGTATCATGATGGAAGCAATAGAAGCATCTTCAATCCAGACATCGCTCGCCAATGGATCTGCCATCACGACAATCGCCAAAGCAGCGTCTGCAATGAAAGAAGAAGCCTGTTCTTTGCAGTGAGACAGTTCTTTCAACTTTTCTTTATCATCGACTACCACAAACTGCCAGCTATTACTACGTTTGGAACTGGGAGACATTAAGGCAGCTTTCATCAGTGCCACAACCTCATCCTGTGTTAACTCCTCATCCGTAAATTTGCGCATACTGCGGCGATTCTTTATCAGTTCACTGAAATTTTCCATATTATTTCCGTTTTCATTTGATTTATGTATGCAAAGATAGCGCAAACCGATCGTAATAAGAAATGAAATTGTATCTTTGCACTGAGAAATATATTCATTATGAAAAAACGAATTACACAAGACGATTACATCAAAGCGAATCGTAAAGCCAGCCGTGAGGCAGAAATCAAAGAGCACGGACACCCCGTTTGTTACAAACGAGTGCATGAGTCAAAGAAAGTATATAACCGTAGAAAGATAAAGGCAGCCGATAAAAAGCTGCCTTATTTTTTTCATTTGGGATAGTGTCGGTATCCCAATGACATAGTGACACCATGAGACAGTGATAGTGACACTATCCTGTTGCGATAGTGACACCATGTTTTATGCAGTTCCTGATAGGCAGAAAGGGCGATTTCCTATACAATTCGCGTCAGTTCTCCAGTAGTGGAGTCTATGATAAACCCGTGCACTTTCACGTCCGACGGAATCAAAGGATGATGAACTATAAAATCGACCGTTCCCCTTACCGACTTCTCCGTATCTTCAAAGCCATCTAGCCAAGAATGAAAATCGACTCCACAAAAACTCATCATATGAATATAATCGGCATTAATACCCCGTGCCTTCATCTTCTCAAGCATTTCTTCACTGTGCATATGGCAGGCTCCACAATCAGAATGGGCAATCACCATTATTTCCTCCACACCTAACTCGAAGATAGCGACAAGCAGACTGCGAATCACACTACCGAAAGGATGGGAAATGACGCCTCCTGCATTCTTGATCATTTTAACGTCTCCGTTCTTAATGCCTAGTGCGGCCGGGAGTAAAGCTGTCAGACGTGTATCCATACAGGATAAGATAGCAATCTTTTTATCGGGATACTTATTCGTTATATATTCTTTATATCCCTCGTTCTTAACGAACTCTCTGTTATAAGCAAGCATTTCTTCTATCATAGCGCTATTTTGTTTGGACACACAAAAATAAAGAAAATAATAAAAAGCTGTATCAGGAAACAATGAAAATATACCGGAAATCCTTTTTAAACTTTTACGCAGGATACAGGTATGGAAACAAAGAGCCGGACAAGAGAAATCTCCTGCCCGGCTCCTATTAATTATGCTTGATTATTAATTAACTGATTAATAACCGGCGTTTTGTCCGAATTCTGCCGGATTATTGATCGCATCCAGATATTTCGTAGGAATAGGACGCAAATAGAATTCTTTCTTAAAGTGCTCGGCAGCACGCTTATTATAAGCAGCCAAACGAGTCTCAAAAGCAGCATTACGTTTCAGCAAATACCAGCGGCCACATTCGCCACAAAGTTCACGGGCATATTCATCGAAAATATAATTCAGATCCACTTGCGACTCACTGACCGTACCGGCACCGGCACGCGTACGGAGTACATTAATATATTTGGCAGCATCTCCCTTGTTCAAGCGTACCGATGCTTCAGCAGCAATCAGGTAAACTTCCGCCATACGCATGATCATCACATCCACAGTTTTTCTCTGAACGTCTCTGCCGACAAACTTATTACCCGGCATATTGAATTTAGAAAGAGCCGGATAAATAGATAACCACAAAGCACTGGCAGCACTAGGCTTGTCATAGGTAGCCCTGGCTGTTCCATTCTCATCGTAAAGATCGAAAACATTAAGAACCAACCCCGGATATTGAGCTTTTTCCTCTTCTGTCAGCGTCTTCAAAGAACAATAAACGGCATATTGATGAGCTTCTGCCGGATCTAAAGGCATAGCAGGATGAAGAATATTACCATCTGTTTTATCCTGAGTAGTCTTCGCTGTTCCATCTGCATTCCAGATAGCCAGCTGGCAGTAATTAGCATCGGCTGTACTATTGGATTCCAAGTTAAAATGAGGATAAACTTTCTTACCTATATTAGATGCGGGAATACCAAATTTAGTAGCAAGTGTGCTTGTGATTTCTTTGGCACACGCTGAACCTCCATATTCATAAGTCGCCCCCCATGCCGGTATTGAATAAGACGAGTAAGCTGAGATAAATGAATAACGAAAACGAGAGTCGTTCATATCAGCAGCAAAACAGTCCATCAGATATTTGGATGGCAGGAAGATATTACTGTTCGGACGACCGTAAACGAAGTTTGAAGTCTTGTCTACCAAACCCAGGTCCGTATATGTTCCCAACGAAGGTAAGAAGTGACGGAACATTTCACTTTGTGAGTAGTTACCATTGGTGTAAGCGTCCGAATTTCTTTCGGCACCCGCAGCAATGAACAGAGCTTCTTCATTGTTACGATTATTATTTTCGTTGAATACATCGGCAAAAGCAGGATGCATATACCACTCATAAATCGCTTTATTATTAATCATGGTTGTCGCCGTATCATAGGCTTTTTCCAGAAAGCTGACACCATCGATATCTTTCAGATCATAACCGGCACCATTAATATATGCACGTGCCAATAATCCCATCGCCGATTTCTTTGTAACGCGGCTATAGTAATCACTGAAACTTACGGGCAGATTCTCTACGGCAAACTTCAGGTCTTCGATAATGGCAGCATAAATTTCGGGAACGGTAGAACGGTGAGCATCAAAAGAAATATTCTCGCTATCGGCAGCCTTCAACTGCAAATCGACATTTCCAAACTGCTCCACCAGATTCATATAATAGTAAGCACGCAGACATCTGGCCTGTGCCACACATTCATTGATTTCATTCTCATCCCCTGTCACATTCTCAGCTCCGTCAATCACAATATTACAGCTGTTGATACACAGATAAGAATATTGCCACACTTTATAATAATAGCTATCATCGGTTTTCATACCGTTATAACTATGATAACGCTGATAGCTGGAGCCCGATTTAGGTTCTTCCCAAATATCAGTACCCGCTTCCGTACAAACCAGATAGTCACTACTCTGATAGATGTTGTTGATCAAGGCTGTATAGCACGAGTTGGTGAATGCCTTATAAGTTTCCAATGTATAAGAACCATCGGAGAACTGACCCGAGTTGTTGGGGTTCACTTCATCAAGACTGCAAGAGCCCCAAGAAAAAACACCGGCAACAAGTAGAACTAAACTATATATCTTTTTCATATTGCTATTTTTTAGAAAGTTAAATTAAGACCAAATATGCAATCACGAGACAATGGGAAGTTGATGCTTCCGTTCATTTCCGGATCGTAATTCTTCACATATTTGTTTGGCGAATAAGTAAACAGGTTGGTCATTGTCGCATAAACTCTCAGATTACTGATACCAAAACGTTTTGTAAGTTTACCGGGTAACGTATAACCCAATGTTACGTTTTTAAGTTTAAAGAATGATCCATCCACATAATACATCGAATCATATCCTTCATAAGCACTTCTATCCTTGGATTTATCGATAGCATAGAACAAGACATTCTGATCTGCTTCGATCGTCTTGTCATAGTAAGTAAAATAAGTAGGAATATTGTAATCCGGGTTAGGCGAATATTTACCTATCACACTACCATAGTTCATCATTTGCCCCCAACGTGCATAAAGGAAGACAGACAAATCAAAATCTTTGTATCTGAAATTATTCTTAAAGCCCAATGTCCAGTCCGGAGTATTACGACCTATTACCTGACGATCATAATCCGCACGTACACCATAAGGATTTTCTGCCGTAATATCAACGCGCTCTCCTTCAGGATTCATATAATAGTAACCATTTCCGTCCTTCTTCACACTAGGTAAATCCAGCTTAATATCGCCCGGTTCGCATCCGAACAAAGCAGCAGTTTCCTTTTCGCTATATTGCCAGATACCCAACACTTTATATCTATAGAAAGAACCGACTCCTTCGCCGACTTTGAACACCATATCACCCTTTTTTGCATTGAACATCATATCCTGCCCTTCGATCAAAGATTTAATTTTTTCTTTGTTGGCGGTAAATGTCACTGTTGAGCTCCAAGTAAAATCTTTCTTCACAATATTACGGGTATTAAGAGCAAGTTCAATACCGCGATTTTCTGTTTCAGCAGCATTCTTGTTCATTTTATAAGTAGTGCTACCTGTGTAATTACCCATAATAGATGTCGGCAATGCCTGCGAAAGAATTACATCCGTTGTTTTTGTCCGATACAAATCCACCGTCAGATCAATACGATTATTGAGGAAGCTGGCGTCAATACCAATATTCAAGTCATGAGTCTTTTCCCATGTCAGATTACGGTTAGTGATATACTCCGTAAACTTGGCTGACGGAACAGTCATTCCTCCCAAAGAAGTTGTCACATTTTCCAAAGATGCCATAGAACTGTATTCAGCAATACCGGCAGTAGTTCCGGCAACACCATAGCCTACACGCAGTTTCAAGTTATCCAACCAGCTTTTTGTACCAGCCATAAATGCTTCATCCGAGATTCTCCAGCCTACAGAAACTGCCGGGAATAAATTCCATCTATTGTCTTTCGACAAACGGGAATCCGCTTCATAACGACCGGAAGCAGAGAACAGGTATTTACCTTTGTATGAGTAGTTGACACGACCGATAAAGCCCATCCCTTTCGACATCAGATATTTGCTGTTCAGTTTCTTATTATCAGCATTCTGCAATGCATACCACAACATATCATTGGTCGCCGGGTTTTCACCATAGACATAATATTCTTCACTCTGATTGTAATTCCAGGAAGTAACCCCTGTAACCGTCAGGTCATGATCCTTATTAAATGTATTGTGATAAGTTACTATGTTTTCCCATTTGTAATTATATCCCGTCTTATTGGTAGCTTCGCCATATGCCACCGTACTGCCTTTCAACACATTATAAGAGCCTTCTCCCATAAATTTACCGGCACGAGATTGAGAATAACTGCCTCCAAGCTGTGACTTGACAGACAATCCTTTTACCGGTTTCCATTCAAGATAAGCGTCAACATAAGCCCTTCCTGCTTTAGTATTATTCTTATATACTCCATCTTGTTCGTCTGCTAACGGATTTGGATCTGATGATGAACCGGGAATCGGAAATTCCGTAATAGAGCCATCTTCATTATAAGGAACACCCAATGGGGTAGCAAACAATGCTCTTTCTAAAACGGCATTACGTGAATTCTTGTTGGAGAAAGATGCCTGAACATTAATACCGGCATTCATCCATTTATTGATTTCCTGATCTATACGGACACGGGTAGAGTACACTTTATAGTCATCATTCTCATACATACTCTTCTCATCAGTATAGTTCAACGAGAAATAAGCTTTCGTCTTCTCAGTTCCTCCGGCAACGGAAATACTATAGTTCTGCTTCAAGCCTGAATGTAATACTTCATCTCCCCAATTTACCCATTGGTTGTTTTTGATGGCGTCGTATCTTTCACCGAAAATTTCCTCCTCATTAGTAGTACCGACAGGCTTATAAGAATCTTTTATATAATTAATGT